>ENA-OQBL01000651-OQBL01000651.1-human-gut-metagenome-genome-assembly--contig:-NODE-651-length-17064-cov-3.843656_pt1 | contig 17064 bp, 16 predicted proteins | sample MGYA00242747_ERZ504553 | MGnify/ENA primary metagenome ERZ504553 (study PRJEB26092, sample SAMD00036240) | human gut metagenome | host: Homo sapiens | study: EMG produced TPA metagenomics assembly of...
CATCCATTTCCTCTTAGCAGGCTTCCTACTGTGCATCTGCTGTACCCTGCAAGCCTAAAAAACCGTGTGATTGACCAACCACCGTTCATCGTAAGAAACACGACTTCCATCGAAGTGAGCAAAGTAGTCATCAGTGACACGGCAACCGTGCTCCACATCTATGCCAAGTATCGTCCCAAGTACTGGATACAGATTGCACCCGACAGCTACCTGACAGACAATAACGGAGAAACCTACCAACTGCGTTCCGGCATAGGCATCACACCAGGCAAGGAATTTTGGATGCCCGAATCGGGCGAAGCGGAATTCCAACTGGTCTTTCCTCCCCTATCCGACAATGCTACCTCCTTCGACTTCACCGAAGGCGAAAAGGTGGAAAACGGATTCAGCATCTGGGGAATACAGCTGAAAAGCAAGAAACTGCCGGAATTGGCACTTCCCCAAAACGCCGTAGTGCACAAAACCGACCCTAATGCCGAACTTCCCGAACCGGTCATCCAATATGGAAAAGCCATGCTGAAAGGGAAACTCCTGGATTCACGCCCCAATATGGCAATGCCAATCAGTATTGCCGTGTGGGAGAATATCAAAGGAGACATCATGGACATACCACTCGACATCCAGCCTGACGGCAGTTTCACCAAAGAAATAACGTTGCCCGGCACTACCCCATGTACCATGTATCTGGGTAGAGAACATATGCTCCAGTTCTTCATGGAACCGGGCAAGACAACAGAAATATACGTCAATCTACGCGAAGCTTCCCGACGCAAGTCTAAATTCCACAGCAAGGGGAAAACCTATGGAGAAATGGTATACATCAACGGGCCTCTAGAAACCGTGGCACAAGAGTTGAACGGAAACCACCCCGACATCAACATGCAAGACAAGCTCTATCAAAACATAGCTGCACTGGCTGGCAAGGATATTGATGCAGCCAAAACATACGTACTCCAAATATCCGGCGAAACACAAGAAGCAATAGACAAGTTACCTTACAGTGTTTCTACCCGACAACTTCTGACCATCAATAACAAACTGACTACGAATGCCATGCTGTCTTCCGTTGCCAGCATCTTGACATCGGCTGCCCTACAAGCCAATCTCATCAAACGGGAGGAAGCAAACAACTACTATCAGGAACTTTCCCGGAAAGTGTCCTCCAACTACGTGTCCGACGAGGACATGAGCATATTGAATGTACCGCAGGCAGTCTTGTCCAACCAGTATGTACAAATGGCTCCAAGAAATGTAGAACGGAGCGAGGAACTGGCCAAAGCATGGGGAACAGATAAAGGCATCTTCTTCGATATAGCCCGTAATGTCACCCTCTACCGGGGTATCAAGAACTTCACCCCACTCACCGACGAGCAAAAGGCAACCGTTGCCGCCATGCCCGCCGCATACCGCGAAATGCTGACTGCTGCCAATGACGAGTTGCTTGCACAGCTCGAAGCCAACAAGAAAAAGACGGGTTACACCATCAACCAAGTGGATACCAACGTCAACAACGAAGAGTTGTTTACTTCCATCATCAGCAAATTCAAAGGAAAAGTATTGTTAGTAGATTTCTGGGCCACCTGGTGCGGTCCATGCCGTATGGCAAACAAGATGATGGTCCCCATGAAGGAGGAACTGAAAGGTAAGGACATTGTATATCTGTACATCACCGGTGAAACCTCCCCCTTGAAGACCTGGGAGAATATGATTCCCGACATCCACGGCGAACACTTCCGCCTGACAGATACCCAATGGAAATACCTCTCGGACGCATTCAAGATAGAAGGGGTACCGACTTATCTGATTGTAGACCGAGAAGGAAACACCACGTTCAGGCAAACTGGTTTCCCGGGAGTGGAAAAGATGAAGGAGGAATTATTGAAAGTTACTAAATGACAAATTGATAAAACAAAAACAAGAGGAGATAGGCCTGCTGTTTTTTGTTTTATCAGTATACCGTTATTACTTTTCAGCCCATTCCTTGGCTCCCTGCTCCTTCAGTTTAGCAGTGAATGCCTTTGCCTTCTCCATAGCAGCCGCTTCCTCTTCCGGACTTGCATACGCATGCTTGTAGCCTTTCACCACATTCCATTCACCACGGGTGAAATCGGGGAATGCCACAGCCGCACAACCGTTGTCCATGGAAAGTTCTCCCAGTTCTGCAAGGCAGCACCACTCAGCAAGGTCGTATACATCCATATCCAAAGGAAGACCGTTCTGCAGGCAATATACCAGACGGCTGTCCATCACGAAGTCCATGCCACCATGACCTCCTACTTCCTTCGCCATCTCACCGTACTTCTTCAAAATGGGATGCTGGTATTTCTCCACGAGTGCCTCCATCTCCGTTTCCGGTAGGAAACCGTGTGAATTCAAATCATCCACATTTGGGCTGAACGCCCGATGCACTCAGCTGGTCAGCGTCAAGCGCATACCCTTCTACCGGATATTTGTTGGCGAATACCCTTGGTTCCCGTAAGCTGATACAGACGGTTATAGGGTTGTGGCGTCATTACATTGTGCTGAATCTCAATCACCTTTCCATTGGCTGTACGAATCATGGTCGTGGTATGGTCACCGTTACGGAATTCCTTGCACTCCTCGCCGGTTCTTTTCTCTACCAACTCCTTGCCCACTACAGATTTGGTGTCCATGGCTACCAGCGTTTCCATACGGTCACCACGGTGAATATCCAGTGCTTGCGCCACCGGACCAAGGCCGTGAGTGGCATACACGTCACCGCGATGCTTCATGTTGTAGTCCAAACGCCAGCCCAACTTGTCATTTTCTCCATTCTTCCAGTAATAATCCCAAAACGGGCTCAAGTTATGTATATAAGCACCTTGTGCACGGATAACTTCACCGAATACGCCATGCTGCGCCATGTTCAGCGTATTCATCTCGAACCAGTCATAGCAACAGTTCTCCAAGATGAAGCAATGCTTGCGGGTAGACTCACTCAAGTTAATCAAATCCCAGCATTCCTGCAGGTTCATGGCCGAAGGCACTTCTATCGCTACATTCTTTCCGTTCTCCAGCGCACATTTGGCAACGGGGAAGTGATGCAGCCAGTCCGCAGCAATATAAACCAAGTCTATATCATCACGCTTGCAAAGTTCCTCGTATCCCTTGTCACCGGAATAGACGGCGGCTTTGGGCATGGATGCCTTCTTCAAGAGCTCCTGACATTTATCTGCACGGGCCTCTTCATAATCACAAAGAGCCACTACCTGCGTACCCGGAATATAAGTGAAACGCTCCACTGCTCCGGGACCACGCATCCCCAAACCAACAAAACCCACACGCACTGCCTCCAGCTTCGGAGTAGTCAGTCCCAATACACTCTTTTGTCCTTCCGGACGCTCGGGAGTCTTGACAACAATGGTACCATTTTGCCATTCCCATTGAGTTCCCTTCTCTGTGGTTTGCACAGTAGAAGTCTGGCTTGTGCATGCACCCAATACGAAGCACATTCCCAGCAACAACGATTTAACTGTTCCCATATTTCTGCTTTATTTAAGGTAAAAGAATTAATTGCAACAAAGATAGACAATCTTAACCAAAAGAAGATTATCAACAGCCATGTTCTTTTCAATCAGACAAAAGAATATACATACAGTAAACGCATTTAGATTAATTAACTCACTGTTTGATGCCAGTTTACGAAATATTCGTAGATTTGTATTGAATTCATTTAAATACTTTATCCATGGAAAAGTTAACGATACAAGAAGAAGAAGCAATGTTGTACATTTGGGAACTGGGCAGTTGCTTCGTAAAAGACATTGTTGCCAAATATCCCAAACCGGCGCCTCCCTACACAACAGTAGCATCTATTGTGAAAAACCTGGAGCGCAAGCAATATATCCGTGCCGCACGTGTAGGCAATACCTACCAGTATACCCCGCTTATACGCGAAAGCGAATACAAACGTACCTTTATGAGCGGTTTTGTGCGCAACTACTTTGAAAATTCTTATAAGGAAATGGTTTCGTTCTTCGCCAAAGACCAGAAGATTTCGGCCAATGACCTGAAAGACATTATAGATATGATAGAGAAAGGAAAGGAGTAAACATGTTAGCCTATTTTCTGAAAGTGAATGTAGCGATAGTACTGTTTTATGCATTCTATCGGCTGTTCTTCTACAAAGACACATTTTTCGGCTGGCGCAGAACCGCACTGCTTTGTTTCTTTGCCGTTTCCGCTGCCGTACCTTTGCTGAACATACAAACGTGGATTACGGAGCAGGAACCGATGGTGGCCATGGCAGATCTCTATGCCAGCGTTGTGCTACCGGAACTCACAGTAGGCACAGAAGTGGCTCCGACCGACTGGAAAAGCATCCTTTCAGAATATGCCAATATCGCCTATTGGGGAATAGTGGCATTGCTGATGATACGCCTCATCATGCAACTGGCAGGCATCATCCGCCTAACATGCCGATGCCGCAAGATACAAATAGGCAACACAAGTATACATCTACTTCCCAAAGCAGACGGGCCTTTCTCTTTTTTCCACTGGATTTTTATCCACCCGTCCTCGCATACGGAAGAGGAGTTCAACGAAATATTGACCCATGAGCAGACACATGCCCGGCAATGGCACTCCATTGATGTCATCATCAGTGAACTGGTGTGCATTTTCTGCTGGTGTAATCCATTTGCCTGGCTCATGAAACGGGAAATCCGTACCAATCTGGAATATATGGCCGACGCCCGCGTATTGGGAAAACGGCTATGACTCCAAAACCCTATCAATACCATTTGTTAGGATTGTCACATCAAAAGGCTGCAGTAACCATCTATAACAGTTTCAATGTTTTACCTCTAAAAAAACGCATCAAGATGATGAACAAAAAGAGAACCAAAGAAATAGGAAGAACCAAATATTTGATGTTCCTTCCTTTAGCGGCCTTACTTATGATTGTCAGCAATATCGAAACCGTAGCGCGTACCACAAAGAAGATTGCGGTGGAAGTCATAGAAGCTGTAGATCCCCAAACCGAACAACCGGCACCGGAAGTTCAAGACCCTCAAGTAGCTCCCCAACCGGAACAAGACACGAAAACCGTGACTTACAAAGGAAAGGTAGTGGACAAGGATGGAAAGCCAATACAAGGTGTGAAAATACTAAGTGTTCCTAATTCTACTCCTACCGAAGTCACTACCCAAGCCGATGGAAGTTTTGAATTCAAAGCCTCTCCCAAAGCAAAATTATTATTCTTATATCAAGACGGAAACAAAAAGAAAGGCATCTCTTTCACTGATGAAAGATTACCCAAAGAAAACAAAACGAATTGGACAATCGTTTACAATGAGAAATGGAATGAAGTCATGCAAAGCGACCCGGGAACTCCAGACAATCCGATTTTCGAGGTAGTAGAGCATATGCCCGAATTCACTGGTGGAGGTATGCCTGCACTGATGGAATACTTGAGCAAGAACATCAAATATCCGGAAGCAGCTATGAAGAAAGGTATACAAGGACGGGGTATCGTGCAATTTGTTGTGGAGAAGGATGGAAGTATTACCAATGTAAAAATACTGCGTGGCGTTGACCCTGAATTGGACAAAGAAGCCGTGCGCGTAGTCAGTGCCATGCCTAAATGGAAACCCGGTACACAACGCGGAGAAGCAGTACGCGTAAGATTTACGGTACCAGTAATGTTCCGATTGACAGAAGACAAGATCCCGGTGAAGTATGCTCCCATTGAAAACAAAATAAATGAACTGGTGGTAGTGGGTTATGCTCCGGAAGGTACAACGGTACCGGAGGAGGGAACCATTTTTGAAGTTGTAGAACAAATGCCCGAATATCCCGGCGGTATGCCCGCAATGATGGAATTCATCAGCAAAAACATCAAATATCCGGCAGCTGCACAGCAAGCTAAGATTCAGGGAAGAGTTACCATACAGTTTATCGTAAATACAGAGGGCAACATCATCAATCCCAGAGTTCTCCGCAGTGCCGACCCTCTGCTGGATGCCGAAGCAATCCGCCTGACTACCATTATGCCTAAGTGGAAGCCCGGCATGCAAAGAGGACAAGCTGTAAATGTAAAATATACAGTTCCCATCATGTTCCGTCTGCAAGAACCGGAAAAGAGTCCTGCTGTTCAGAACGCCACTGTTACTCCAACTAAATAAACTAATTCTCTCTCCAAACAAGTTTAAATGAAAAAGAAGCAGTTACCCGGCGACGGGCAATTGCTCCCTTTTTCATAAAGGAAATATCCATGTTTATTTATGCACTTCCACAATCCGTGTCGGTGCCATTTCCATATTTCTGCGGTCTACCTGGCGGACTACGGCGGCAGCCAGTTGCAGGAACGCACGCCCGGTCACCGTATTCTCATCCAAAGCAACCGGAGTGCCCTTATCACCACTCTCACAGATGCTCTGTACAATAGGTATCTGCCCCAGCAACGGTACATTCATCTCTTCCGCCAACCTCTTGGCTCCTTCTTTACCGAAAATATAGTATTTATTCTCCGGCAGTTCGGCAGGTGTAAACCAAGCCATATTCTCTACCAAACCGAGAATAGGCACATTCACTTTGTCATTGGTGAACATATTGATGCCTTTGCGTGCATCTGCCAGCGCCACAGCCTGCGGCGTGCTGACAACGATAGCCCCCGTCAGCGCCAATGTCTGCACCACAGTCAAGTGAATGTCACTCGTTCCGGGAGGAAGGTCAATAAGGAAATAATCCAGTTCTCCCCAGTCGGCATCACCAATCAATTGCTTTAAAGCATTGCTTGCCATACCTCCGCGCCACAAGGTGGCCTGATCGGGATCGACAAAGAAACCGATGGAAAGCAGCTTGATACCATACTTCTCTATCGGAACAATTAAATCACGTCCACCAATGTTCTCCGCCACCGGACGGGCATCTTCCACTTGGAACATCTTAGGAACGGAAGGTCCGAAGATATCAGCATCCAGCAGACCCACCTTATAACCCAACTTTGCCAAAGACACGGCAAGGTTGGCAGCAACCGTGGACTTGCCTACCCCACCTTTTCCGGAAGACACTCCGATAACATTCTTCACCTGAGGTAATAGCTTACCCACTTCCGGACGTGCCGCCTGACGGCTTTCAGTCGTAATCACAACCTCCACCTCGGGAGAAACATACGTATGTACAGCCGTCTCGGCAGCTTTCACCATCGACTTCATGAAAGGATCGGTCGGTTTCTCAAATGTCAGCGAGAAGCTGACCTTCATCCCTTCAATCCGCATGTTATCGGCCACCATCTCAGCCTCAACAAGATTCTTTCCAGTGCCGGGATAACGCACTGTTGCCAATGCATCAAGGATTAATTTTGGATATAATGTCATTGTATTTACTATTTGACGATTTACTATTTACTATTTTTATGCGAATCAGCAGTAGTTTTAACCACTGATTCACATCATTTACTGGTTTGCAGTCCACTACGCTTGCTACGGTTATAACTGCGATACTCATCCAGCTCTATCTCCACATCCGGCTCCTGCAACTCACCCTCTTGCGGAAGATGGAACTTGATGTACTTGATATTCAAACCACGATCCAGCCATTGTTGTTCATAATAGGTCTTGATGCTGAGTATCTCATCAGCCATGCCGGAGTGATATAAGTCTTCCGTCATCACATCCACCGGCAACCGGTTTCTTTCAATCATGTACCGGGTATAGGTAAACATGAAGTTGCTGTCCGTCTTCAGATGAACGATACCGTCATTCTTCAGGAACTTGCGGTAGCGCTCCATGAAATAAGTGGAAGTAAGCCCTTTTGGTAGCCTTCTTCATCTGCGGGTCCGAGAAAGTAAGCCAGATCTCACTCACTTCATCCGAAGCGAAAAAAAACGGTCGATGATTTCGATATTCGTACGCAGAAAGGCCACATTCTTCATGCCCGATTGCAGCGACTCGGTAGCTCCCGTCCACATACGGGCTCCCTTTATATCCACTCCGATGAAGTTCTTGTCGGGAAACATGCGTCCCAATCCGACAGTATATTCTCCCCTACCACAGCCCAGTTCCAGGACAATAGGATGGTCATTTTTGAAAAACTGCCCGTGCCAATTTCCTTTCATGTCAAACGGCACATTATCTACCGCGGAATACGGATACTCGAAAACATGCGGATAACTCGCCATATCGGCAAACTTCTCTAACTTGTTTTTTCCCATTTAAGAAGTATTGAAACATAAAACATATTATTTTAAGCACGGATTGCACGGATTTTCACGGTTTCTCTTAAATCTATCCGTGTTTTCCGCGCAATCCGTGCCTAAAAGTATAAAAACAAAGTCCCGGCAAGTCTTATACGATAGACATTACCGTATTATTCAACGATCGTTACCCAACCATGAGTATCTGGCTCGTCACCATACTGGATGGCACGCAGCTTGTTGTAAAGCTTCGTACATACCGGTCCCGGTTTTCCATCTTTGGAAATAACGTATGACTTGCCGTTCTCTACGTCGTCAATACGTTCGATGGGGCTGATAACGGCAGCTGTACCGCAGGCACCCGCTTCCTCGAAAGTCAGCAATTCTTCTTCAGGAACCGGACGACGCTCTACCTTCATACCCATATCCTCTGCCAGCTGCATCAGGCTCTTGTTGGTGATGGAGGGCAAGATGGAAGTAGATTTCGGAGTGATATACGTATTGTCCTTGATACCAAAGAAGTTGGCAGCACCACATTCGTCCATGTATTTCTTTTCCTTGGCATCCAGATAGAACTCGCAGGCATAACCCAAATCGTGCGCTTTCTTGTTGGCACGCAAACTGGCTGCATAGTTACCACCTACTTTATAAGTACCGGTACCCAATGGAGCAGCACGGTCGAATTCGCGGATAATGACATACGGATTGGTTGAGAATCCACCCTTAAAGTAAGGACCTACCGGGGTCACGAACACCACAAACAGATATTCGCTGGCAGGATGTACGCCTACTTGTGCACCGGTACCCACCAGCAACGGACGGATATACAGAGAAGCACCCGATTCATAAGGCGGAATGAAACGCTCGTTCAGCTTCACCACCTTCAGAATAGCTTCTTTGAAACGCTCTGTAGAAAGTTCCGGCATCAAGATGCCACGGCAAGTGGATTGCAGGCGGGCTGCATTCTCTTCCAAACGGAAGATACGCACTTTACCGTCTTTGCCACGGAAAGCCTTCAAACCCTCAAACGCTTCCTGACCGTAGTGCAAACAAGTGGCAGCCATATGCATAGGAATGGTTTCCTCACTGCAAACTTCCAGTTCGCCCCATTGTTCGTTACGATAGTAAATTCTCACATTGTAATCTGTCTTCATGTATCCGAACGGCAGATTAGCCCAATCAAGTTCTTTCATATCTCAAAGTATTAGTTACTTCTATTACGTACATTTTGCAACAAAAATAGCTTTTATTCTTCAGATTCCCGCTTCTCCGACAGTAATTTTTCAATTTCCTTATCAGCTTTGGTCAATTTATCGCTGCAAAATGCTATAATTCCATTTGCTTCCTTTATTTTTTCAGCAAGCACATCTATCTCCAGTTCATTGTTGTCTATCTGGCTGACAATTTTCTCCAAACGTGCCATGGCTTCGGAGTAGGTTTCTTTTTTCTTGGACACCATATTATTTACGATTTGACGGTTTACGATTTACGATTGAGGTTACTTCTCCTTTTTGGAGCAGGGTGGTGATTTCATCTCCTTCATTCAGCAAGCCGACATTTTTCACAACCTTCCCGTCTTTCAACGTGATGCTGTAACCGCGGGCAAGCAGCTTTTCCGGTGAAACATCCACCAAGCGCTGCTGCAACAATTCCAGACGGTGGCGATGGCGGGACAAATAGGAAGTGACAGCTTGCACTACATCTTTCCGCGCAGTCAGTAAAGCTATTTTTGCATCGGATATGCAACGGTATGAAGCAGAAGGAATCCGGTTCTTGCAAACAGACAACTTGCGCTGTTCCTGCTGCAACAGATTCCTGACCCCCTCATGCAAGCGGGAAACAAGCATTTCCAGTTCATCGGCGGCATTGTTCATGAGGTCTATCAAGAACTCGGCGGCGGCCGTAGGGGTCTTTACACGGGTATGTGCCACAGAATCCAGCACCGTGTCGTCCCGCTCGTGACCGATACCCGTTATGATAGGTAACGGAAACTGTGCACAAGCAGCAGCAAGCAGATAGGTATCGAAACCGGACAAGTCGGACGTGGCGCCTCCACCGCGAATAATGGCAACCACATCAAACTCGGACAAGCGTGCATTCACCCGGTCGAGAGCAGAAAGGACAGACTCCTCTACACGGTCACCCTGCATCAAGGCAGGAAACAGCTCCGTATAAAAGTAGAACCCCCGGGAATTGTTTTCCAGCTGATGACAGAAGTCACCATAGCCCGCCGCCGTCGGTGAAGATATGACGGCAATACGTTGCGGCAGGCGGGGTATATCCAGTTCTTTATTAAGAGTGAGGACTCCCTCCTCCTCAAGCTGCCTCAATATTTCCCTGCGGCGACGCGCCATATCGCCCAACGTATAGGTGGGATCTATGTCCTGCACTGTCAAACTATATCCATAAAGTTCGTGGAAACTGACAGTGACCTGAACCAGCACTTTGATGCCCGAAACAAATGCCTGCCCCGTAGCCTCCTCAAAATAGGGCTTCAGCAACCGAAACACATTTGCCCAGATGGTGCCTCTCGCCTTAGCTACCAGACTATTGCTACGGGGATCTTTCTGCACAAATTCCAGATAGCAATGCCCTGTACTGTTGGTACGCACATCGCTCAACTCTGCCTGCACCCAAAACTCATCGGGGAGACACTGCTCCAGACTACGGCGCACAAGGGCATTCAACTCTTGTAAAGACAAGGCTTCCATACAGCTATCATTCAACCAGTTATAACTTTATAAAATTTTATCCGTAATAAAGCGGTACTTTATTCGTGATAAAGTGACAATACACTATTGGCAAGCCAACAGAAATTCTCGTTATTTGTTTCTTTCGGACTGATAATCCTGATACGCCTTCCACATATCGGGCACGCCATAGCCATAGATATTATCAGGATAATCCGTACGGTCACCGGAACGGCGCACCAACTCTATCACTTCTTTTGCCGTAAGTTCGGGACAAGCCTGCCACAAGCAAGCCACCATACCGCACATAATGGGTGAGGCAAAAGAGGTACCGTTCGCCCTTCCCTGGTTGCCGTCCGTACGTATAACGTCGGCACCCAGCCCGACGGCTACAACATCCGGCTTTATCCGATGGTCTGCCGTATTCCCTACAGACGAGAAAGGAGCCAGAACAGCTTCCTTGTCGACAGCACCCACCGTCAGCACATTTTCGGCATCGCCCGGAGGCGTAATCTTCTTCCAAGAACCGGTGCCCGAATTTCCGGCACTGCATACCAATACCATGCCCTTATCGGCTATGCGCGATGCCTGACGTGACATCAGCGCATAGTGCCCATCCAGATTGCGGAGCTTATAATTCTTGGATTTATCATCGAAAGCGTAATATCCCAATGAAGTATTAAGCACATCCACTCCCACGCTATCGGCATATTCCACAGCAGCAGCCCAGTAGTCCTGCTCTACCAGATGCTCGGAGTATTCGTCTTCGCTACGCAGCAACCAGAAAGAAGCTTCGGGAGCTGTACCGGTCATGACACCGGGGCGATTCATGGCGATGCACGAGAGCACCGCCATGCCGTGGCTGCTTTCGGCAAATATATCCGATTGGGGATTCACAAAATCCTTCGTACCCAGGATGCGGATATTCTGCATGGCGGTTATCTTGTCGGCATTGTGGAAACCCGCGTCGATAACGGCAATCGTCATTCCTTGTCCCTTGAAGCCTTCTTCGTGCAGCTTATCGCCATTGCTCAGCCGTATCTGGTCGACAGCCAATCCATAAATGCTGTCGGGATGCACGCTCGGGCGGTTTATCAGAGAGTCGCGCTCTGTCGCCATGAACGGCCCGTCACCTCCGGGAGCTATCCAGACCTTTTCCGTCTTCCGAACAAAAGGCAGGGCGGCAATACGCTCTATCAATGCAGAGTCGTTGCAGGACACTGTAACAAAATTCTCCCATTTGCCGGTAACGACAATCTTCGCGCCTTGCCTGCGAATCTCATCCACATACTTACGGCATACCGGAAGGTCTGTCGAGTCTATCGGAAGATTCTGCTTCCGGCGACGCTCAATCGCCTTTTCAGAAAGGAACGCTTCCGGATGTTCCAGCGAATACGTGGTGGCAGCCTTATCCTTCAGGCTGATACGATACTTCAAAGTATCTTGTTGTGCCGATGCTCCCGCCGCAAACAGGACAAAGGCTGAAAGAAGTACAAGTCTTTTCACAATTAGAAATTATAAATTAAAAATTAAAGAAACATCCCGATGCCCCGTTGGGAAGCGATGAATGAGCCTCCAACCACACGCCGGCCGACATAGAACACGGCAGACTGTCCTGGAGCAATGGCAGAAGCCTCCGACAAGAAGTGCACCAGCAGACGCCCGTCCTCCAGGCGCTTCACGGTGCAAGGAATAGGTTTGCTGCGATAACGGATGCGCACGGTGAGTTCTTCCGATCCAAAGAATTCGTCTTCATCCGTCAGATTCTCCTCTTCGGCCAGCATATATCCGGCCTTCAATTGTTCCGCATCGCCCAGCATCACGGTATTCTTCTGCGGATTAATTTTCAGCACATAGGCAGGTTTGCCCAAAGCTATCTCCAGGCCTTTCCTCTGTCCGATAGTGTAGTAAGGAAATCCTTTGTGCTCCCCCAGTTTGACGCCTTCCGAATTGACAAACCATCCCGGCCCCACTTCACTGTCTATCTCCGAGGAATGCTCGCGCAAGAAGTCGCGGTAGTCTCCCTTGATGAAACAGACTTCCATGCTTTCCCCTTCTTCCGCCTTGAGCGTATATCCTTTATCACGAAGATACTCGCGAACCTGCATCTTGGTGAATGCTCCCAACGGGAAGATGCATCGCTTCAACACCTCCTGCCCCAGTCGCCAGAGGAAATAGGACTGGTCTTTCTTATCATCATCCCCGGCAACAATGTAAACCTTCCCGTTCCGTTCCTCCAGACGGGTGTAGTGCCCGGTAGCAATGAACGCACACCCCAACCTGTCCGCCCACTCCGTCAGGATACGGAACTTGAATAACGGATTACACATCACACAAGGATTGGGAGTACGCCCCGACGATATTCATCGATAAAGTTCTGAACAATAATCTGCCGGAAAGCCTCACGCTCATCTGCCACATGGTGTTCAATTCCCATACTGTCGGCAAGGTTGCGGGCTTCCACCGGTTCGTCTCCCCACACCCACATGGTGAGGCCGACTATCTCATAGCCCTGTTCCCTCAACATCAGGCAAGTGGCGGTACTGTCTATACCTCCGCTCATTCCCACTAATACTCGCTTTTCGGATTTGTTCATATTCTGCCATTCATTCATATAATCTGCAAAAGTACACGTTTCAAGCAGAATACACAGCTTTTCAGCTAAAGAGAGAGTATTTTCATCCTCCACAGCCTTCACCTTCTTCCTCAACCTTCCTATTCATCGGCTTTTCCGGTAAGACCTCTTTCCTTCGCACTACCGCACCTCATAGGTGTTCCGGCGTTTTCTTATCAATTACGCATCTGTCTTTGATTACACCTCCTTTCCTCTTAGCATAACCATTTATGAATCAGCAGATAATCAGTGCAAAAAGAATGCAACCATTTTGCAGTGACGCTACGCCCCTACTACAGTGAGGTTAGCAGCAGGCAATTGACAGCTCCCGAGCCTTCAACGGGAAAGCGAATACAAGGTTTTTACCCGATAATCCATTTACTGCCCGGTATCAACGAGATGAGCTTGGTTGCCACGAAACAACTGATAAACGTACATACCGCTATAACCGGAATGGCAGCCACAGTGGGCAATCCCAATGTAGACTTAAACACCGACACCCACAAGCCAAGCCAGAAAATGTGCATAAGAAACATGCCGTAGCTGAGTTTAGACATTTCGGCAATGATGCGCGGAGGCTGCGGAATGCTGATACAGCCGAACAACAAAAATGTGCCTGCCGTCAACGCCACGCAATTAAGGGTACAGAAAGCCCATCCCACCTCAATGACCGGTGTAGAATGAACCACTCCTGGAACAGCCTGGACATAGAACGACCATATGGTAGCCGCCGCGCCGACCAGCATAAGCAAGAAACCGACCCGCAGACGCAAGGAGCGCCCCCAAGTAAGATGCACGCGGATATAATGTGCCAGCACAAGATAGCCTAAATAACCCGAAAAATACCATAACATGTGATATTCGTTCCAGAAACACTGTCCCCATACTTCACCAAACCAACGGTTGAGGAAAGGTATACAAGTAGAAATCAGAAACAGTCCGATGAAGAAACGTTCTTCTTTAGCCGAAACCTTCTCCAGCCACGGTGAAATGACCGGAATGAACAGATAAAGACTTATCAACGGATACATAAACCAGAAGTGCCCGGCAAGCGCAGGAAAGTTCAGCCAGATACGTGAAAGGTCGTTCAGAGATTGTTCGCCATCTATCTGTCCCCACAACATGGGCAACGTGCTATATAGTACCATGAAAAAGACGAACGGTGGCATGATGCGCAGGAAACGTTTGCGGTAAAACTGCCAACAGCTCTGTCCTTTCTTCATCGGTGCAAGCAGGTAAGCCGAAACAATCATGAACAGAGGCACAGACATACGAGAGAAACCATCATAAACTGATACCCACAACCTATCGGCCTCATTCTGAAGGAAAGACTGCGGTCCTACCATATCTGTAGAGCCGGCAGCTCCATAAAAATTCTCACTGGCATGAACCAACATGACCAAGAAGCACGCAAACACGCGCACGTAATCCAAAAAAGCAATACGTTTCATTTTATTTTAAGTTTTCTATTTATGCAAGTCAGGAGTTAAAGATGTCAGCACTTCACTACTGTCCGCATCATTCATCAATTTATTCTCTTGTATTCGGGAACGCAGATATCCTTAACCGCGCAGCTCCCATAGGGATGAGTGTGATTTCTTCTTTGTCGCCTCTCGCTGCATCCTCTTCGGGCAACACGCCACACAACCCGGTTTCATCTATTTCCCATTCGGGAACCAATCGGCCGACAGCCTTCACCTCCAAAGGTACATTGGCCACCGTAAAAGGGTAGTCGTCGGCCGGCCATGATTTACGGATTACCTCGAAGTGTTTCAAGGGTTCTGTTCTTGTCCAACACCAGCGAATAATTCCACGCGCTGCCGGGATATATCTCAGTAGTGGGCCATTTTTGAGGGTCAGCATCTTTTTGCCATTTAGAATCACCGATGGCCGTTTCGCGGCTGTCTTTCTCTACATATTTCTCTGCAATCTTAAGAGAGAGCGTGAGAGGACCGTAATCCACACTTACGCTGCTTTTTATTGACCTGCCAGGTGCGCATGGACAAAGACATCGGAAATGTCAATTCCACACAGTCTCCATCCGACCACTCGCGATGGATGCAGAGATACTTCCCTGCCACGGGAACCGCATCCACTTCCTCACCATTCACGCACACTTTCGCCTTTTGAGTCCATGAAGGAATTCGGAAATAGAAACGGAAAGACGACTTTTTCCCTCGGTAGAGACAGAAAAAACGGATGTCTTTCCTCAAAAGGATAAATTCGTCTCTTCGTGCAAAGTGATTTCCTTTCCATCAGCTACTTTCACCACAGCTTTGCAAGCTGCATAAAGAGCCGTTGCCACTCCATTGTCGGGAGTTGCCAAAACCAGATGCTCGGCAAAGTAGGGCCAGCCTTGTGCATGATTGTGCTGACAGCAACGACTGCTGAAAGGATTCATCGAAAGAAACGGTCCGCGGTTGTCGATGCCCGGATGATGATTTTTGGAATCACTGACGACATGGTTCGGACAAGTGATGTAGCGTAACGCTTTAAAATCCGGCATCACGGCAACCGGATAAGAGTTAAATGCCACTTCTTCGCAATGCTCGGCCCATAAGGGGTCGCCCGTTATGCGAAGCATAATTTCATCGGAAGCCATCTGCTCAACCAGCCCGCAGGTTTCCACCCCTTGGCGAGGGTCGATATATCCCAAACGGGCATTCTCATCCGCCCCGAACATGCCACCGGGCACCTGCCCGAAAGTACGACGGATCAGCCGATGGACATTATAAGAGGCTTTCAGCATGGCAGAATCACCGGTCTGCATATAATAAATGGCAGGCTCACGGAAACATTGGGCAATGTTTACGTTGTGCCAGTTGGGCAAAGAGGTCGACTGAGTCCAGTCCGCAGTGTTGCGATGAATCTTTTCGGCCAATTCGAGCAAAAAAGCATCTCCCGTATGGCTGTAAAGCCAGTAAATGCTGATGATATTATCGCCTCCACGACTATTCTCCCAAAAGTCTTCCAGAAGTTGGTCGTCGGGAACCGTCATCTGCCATTTAAAGTAGTTTGTCATCAGGGCTATGACACGCTGGTCTTGAGAATACTCGTAATAAGATTGCAGGCACCAGAGCATAATCATCTGTGCCCAAAGTTCGCGTTTTCCATTGCGTTCGTTGACCGGGCCGAAATAACCGTCCGGCTGGCGACTGGCAAATACGCCTTCGATCCAGTATTTGGTTTCTTCTATCATCTTCGGATCATTCAGAATATATGCCAAACTGCTATACCCTTTGAGCCAATAGGGAACTTCCTCCCAACCATGGTCTCCACCGGTCGTAAGCCAAGCATTGTCATCCTTTTCCAACCAAGCACTGATTTCCCCTAAATGTCCGGTCAGGCCGTCGCGCTGCAACTCCAGAAATTTCCTTACCCACCCCTCGGGACGGATGCTGCCTACTGGCAATTTTATAAGTTCAATGGACGAAGCGGGGCACGGTAACCCATATAATTAGTATTGACAGCATGTATATCCGGCCGGTCAACCACCGTCACCGTACCAGCAGAAGAGGCAGAAGTACAAGCCATAACCGAAATTGCCAATGCCACGAAAAGGAAGGCAGCCACCCATGTATATAAGTTCTTCATGTTATATC
>ENA-OQBL01000654-OQBL01000654.1-human-gut-metagenome-genome-assembly--contig:-NODE-654-length-17015-cov-4.030673_pt1 | contig 17015 bp, 16 predicted proteins | sample MGYA00242747_ERZ504553 | MGnify/ENA primary metagenome ERZ504553 (study PRJEB26092, sample SAMD00036240) | human gut metagenome | host: Homo sapiens | study: EMG produced TPA metagenomics assembly of...
TTTTTAATGTTTGTTTTAATTATACCAGATGGATTTTTAAATTACTAGAGAAAGTAATAAAATTAAAAAATAGAGAAAGTATGTGCTTTTCTCTTATTTTTAAGCTGTTGTTATTATTTATTGTTTTGATTGTTTGTACTTTATTTGTAGTTAGGTGCTTCCTTAGTTATTTGCACATCGTGTGGGTGTGATTCACGCAAACCAGCATTAGTGATTTGAACAAATTGGGCCTTTTCGATTAATTCTGAAATGTTTAGCTGCACCGCAGTAGCCCATACCTGAGCGAAGACCACCATCGATTTTGGAAGACAACGTCAGAAACGTCACCCTTGTATTCAACACGAGCTTCGATACCTTCTGGAACAAGCTTGTTGGCTTCGTTAACACCACCTTGGAAGTAACGGTCGCTTGAGCCGTGAGCTTGAGCCATGGCACCGACAGAACCCATACCACGGTAACGCTTGTACTTCTTGCCATTATCTTCAAAGATGTCGCCAGGTGCTTCAGTGGTACCACTAAGCATGCTACCAAGCATAACTGCGTTACCACCGGCAGCTAAAGCCTTAACTACATCACCTGAGTACTTGATACCACCATCGGCAATGATTGGCTTGTGGTACTCACGTGCAGCTGAAGCAGCATCATAAATAGCAGTAATTTGTGGTACACCAACACCGGCAACGATTCTAGTAGTACAAATTGAACCAGGTCCAATACCTACCTTAACTACGTCAACGCCAGCGTCGAACAATGCACGAGTGGCATCCCCAGTTGCCACATTACCGGCAATTAAAGTTTGCTTTGGAAAATGTTCACGGAATTCTTTAATCTTACGCAAAACACCTGCTGAGTGACCATGAGCAGTATCAATAACGATTGCATCGGCACCAGCTTCAAGAAGTGCTTCTGCTCTTTCAAAAGTATCACTAGTTACACCAACAGCTGCGGCACAAAGCAATCTGTTTTGGTCGTCAACTGCAGCCTTAGTGGCATTGCTTGGTACGACTACGCTTTTAACATTAGCAACTTCACTTGCTTGGGCTTGAATTGACATATTCTTGTGCACTACGCCAAGTCCACCTTGGAGAGCCATCGCAATTGCCATTGCTCCTTCAGTGACAGTATCCATGCCGGCACTGATTAATGGAATATTCAATTTAATATTATCAGCCAGTTGTGTGCTCAAATCGACTTCGTTTGGCAAAACATGGCTTTCTGCTGGAATCAATAAACATCATCAAAAGTTAAACCTTTTTTGGCAAATTTTTAGTATCCCAATTAGACATTATGCTCTCCTTTTCTCATACAAATAAAAATTATTAGCTATACTTTACTAGGAGATCAACCAATTTTCAAGGGTAAAAATAAAAGCAGGCTGAATTTTTTCAGTCTGCTTTTCACTTAAGAGAGGAGTTTATTGGTTATTAAAAAGATTAGTTTGCAATGTATGCTTCCTTAAAGTTGTAAGGAGCACCGGCACCGTTGTAGACAACGCCCTTGACGGTTGAACGAACCATCCAAGCTTCTTCTGGGTGGTACAAAGGAGTAACACCCTGAGTGCTGATAATTCTTTGTTCAGCCTTAACTAAGTCGTTCCAACGAGTGGTTTCACTAGGAGTTACCTTAGATTCTGCGACAAGCTTATCATAAGTAGAATCTGAGTACTTTTCCCAGTTTTGCGAGTTCTTAGAAGTGTTCAAGTCCAAGAATGAAATTGGGTCTGAGAAGTCGGCAGTCCAACCCATCAAGAAGACATCGTAGTCACCGCTTCCGGCGTGGTCTAAGGCAGTCTTCTTAGGAATGCTTTGAACTCTGACATTGACACCCTTCAAAGCGGATTCGATTGAACTTTGCAAGAATTCGCCGCCCTTCTTTGAAGCATCGTCATCGTAAGTCAAGATTGAGAAGCTTACGCTCTTCTTGCCCAACTCTTTTTGAGCCTTCTTCCAGTAGGCTTGAGCTTGTTTCTTGTTGTAGGTATTAAATTGCTTAGTAGCAGTACCTCTAACAAGGTTGGTGTAGTCTTTACCCTTCACTTCGGTCATGTTTTCTGGAGAAAGCGTGTCGGCAGGTTCTGCGGCCCCACCAACAGAGTTAGCCAATTCTTTTCTATTGATTGCTAAAGAAAGAGCCTTTCTAAAGTTTTCGTTGTTAAATGGTGCTTTCTTTTGGTTCATTTCAAGGTAAATCGTAGATGCAGTCTTTCTCAAAGTGTAGCCCTTTTGATTCTTCAATTCCTTTGAAGCTTGAGGACCAAGCAAAGCTGCATCAAGCTTGCCTGATTGGTACAAGTTGTAGTCGGTTGATGGCGTCTTTTGCACGCTGTAGTTAATCGTATTCAGCTTAACGTTCTTCTTGTCCCAGTAGTTTTTGTTCTTAACTAGCTTCCAGGAAAGGTTTGAACCAGTCCAGCCCTTTTGCACAAATGGACCGTTGTAGACAGTTGTCTTGGATGAAGTACCGTAACTCTTGCCGTATTGTTCAACTGCCTTTTGGCTTTGTGGGAAGAACAACGGGAAGCCCATCAACAGCTTGAAGTATGGAATTCGCTTGTCCAAAGTTACGACCAATTTGTCATCGCCGACAGCTTTAACACCCAAAGTATTTGGCTTCTTTTTACCGGCTACAATTGCATCCGCATTTTCAATACCAGAAAATAGGTATGAATATTGTGAACCTGTACTTGGAGTAACGGTTCTACGCCAAGAATAGACGAAGTCCTTAGCAGTTACTGGATCACCGTTTGACCACTTATCATCTTTACGTAAAGTAAATGTCCAAGTCCTGCCATCTTTACTGGTAGTAGTTTTAGTAGCCAAAGCATTTTCAACTTTAGAGTTTTTACCTAAACGATAAAGACCTTCCATCGTATTGTTCAATTGGGTAAAACTAGTGGCATCTGTAACCTTAGCTACATCCATGCCTTCAATTTCTGTTTTATCCATCCAGTTTAAAGTCTTTTTACCACCACCGGCTGATGATGAACTACTATTGTTGCCACAGGCTGCCAGTGCAGCTCCGGCTAAAGTTACAACACCGGCTGCCATTAATTTTCGGAATTTACTCATTTTCTTATCCTCCGAATATGCAAAAAAGAGTAGCTGATTAAAGCTACTCTTTTCCTGTCAAAGTACTATGAATTTAATCTACGTAAGCATTCTTGAAGTTGTAGTTCAAACCAGCACCGTTGTAGACGATACCCTTGATGTCTGGACGTACAAGCCATGCTTCAGTCTTGTAGTAAAGAGGTGCGATACCTTCTTCATTAAGCAAGATCTTTTCAGCCTTTTCAAGGTCGTTCCAACGCTTAGTAGTATCTGCAGTAGTCTTAGAATCTGCAATCAACTTGTCGTATTGAGCGTTGCTCCACTTACCGTTGTTGTTAGCGTTCTTGCTAGTGAACAAGTCAACGAATGAAATTGGATCGGCGAAGTCAGCTGACCAACCTGATACTACGAGGTCGAAGTTACCGTTAGTTGAACGGTTCAAACGAGTCTTAAATGGTACGTTTGCGACAGATACCTTCATGCCCTTCAAGTTTTCTTCTAATTGACTTTGAAGAGTTTCAGTAGTCTTTTGACCTGCATCAGTATCGTCTGAAAGGATTGAGAATGAAACGTTCTTTACGCCTAATTCCTTCAAAGCCTTCTTGTAAAGCTTCTTAGCTTCAGTTGGGTTGTAAGAAGCACTTTCCTTATCGCCAACTACTGAAGCCCAATCCTTACCGTCGTGGTTAACGACACCCTTAGAAGTTAAACTATCGGCTGGAGTGTTTGAACCACCTAAAGCGTTAGACAAAGCTTTTCTGTTGATTGACATTGAAATAGCTTTACGCAAGTTTTCGTTCTTGAAGATCTTTCTTCTTTGGTTAAATTGAACGTAGAATGTTGCAGCTGTGTCACGCAATGTGTAGCCTGCATTGTGTTTCAAGTTCTTAGTTTGTTGTGCGTCCAAAACGGTTGCGTCAAGCTTGTTTGATTGGTACAAGTTGTAAGCTGTTGAAGGAGTCTTTTGAACACTGTAGTTAATGGTGTTCAACTTAACATTCTTCTTGTCCCAGTAGTTCTTGTTCTTAACTAACTTCCATGAAAGGTTTGAACCTGTCCAGCCCTTTTGTACGAATGGACCGTTGAAAGCAGTGGTGCTTGATGAAGTACCGTACTTAAGAACCGTTAGCTTCGACAACCTTTTGGTTTTGTGGGAAGAATAGTGGGAAACCCATCAAAAGCTTAAAGTATGGAATACGCTTATCCAATGTAACAACTAACTTGTTATCACCAACGGCCTTGATACCTAAGCTGTTAACTGGAGCTTTACCAGCTGAAATTTGAGTGGCATTATGAATTCCCTCAAATAAGTAGGCATATTGTGAAGCAGTCTTTGGGTTGACAGTTCTACGCCAAGAATATACGAAGTCCTTAGCAGTTAACTTGTCACCGTTTGACCATTTTGAAGGACGTAAAGTAAAAGTCCAAGTCTTACCATCTTTAGAAACCTTAGTACTGGTTGCCAAAGCATTTTCAACCTTGGAGTTCTTACCCAAACGGTAAAGACCTTCTTCAACGTTACCTAATTGGTTAAAACTAGTAACGTCGGTAGCCTTTGAAATATCCATTGTTGGAATTTCGGCTGAATCCATCCAGTTGATGCTCTTCTTTGCAGAAGAGTTGCCTGATGAACTGCTGTTACTGTTGCTACCACACGCTGCTAGTGTGGCACCAGCGATAAGAACTGTTGCCCCTGCAGTAAATAATTTTGTAAACTTCATATTATTGCCCCTCTCGTTTATGAGAAAATTAATAAAATTCCTTAAGTTGTTTATAAGTATATATTATCGATTTTTAATTTGCAAGTTTTTTTTAATCTTTAGTAAATATTTAAGTAAAGAAATAAGCCTCAATGCTACAGCATCAAGGCTTATTAATTATTAAACTTTTTTCAGACATTCCACTCATCCATGAACTCTTGAACGAAATTACGCATGTAATCGGTCCGTCTTTCAGCCTCTTTTTTAGCGGCTGAGGTGTTCATTAAATCGGTTAAATGAAAAAGTTTCTCATAAAAGTGGTTAATCGTTGTCTCGACATGACCACGATATTGGTCATGACTCACTAACTTGACTGGCTTAATCTCAGGATCATAGATTTTGTTACCATGCTTACCACCATAGGTAAAAGCACGAGCAATGCCGATGGCACCGAGACTTTCCAAGCGGTCCGCATCTTGAACATACTTGCCTGACAGAGGCAAATTATAGTGATGTTCAATATTGGCAGAAAAGGACATGTGCTGGATCGTAAACAAGATGTCCCAGATTTCCAAATCATTAAAGCCCACTTTAGGCAATAATTCTTTAATCTCGGCAACGACCTTTTCTGGATCGGCACAAATCTTTTCATCAATCGTGTCGTGCAAGTAGCCGCCAGTTTTAATAATGGCCACTACCCGGCTATCCTCATGAGCATCAGGATGATCTTCCAGATACATCTTGCTAGCCAAGTTAGCTACACGTTGACCGTGATAAAAATCATGGCCGGTTTTTTCGTCTTTTAAATGATCCTTGGTAAATTGAATGACTTGATCGATGTCCATTATGCCATTGAGTCCCATGCTTCTACTGGGGTAGCTTCGCCTTCCCAGATCTTAACCAATTTTTCTGGTACGTATTGCTTCTTTACGACCACCTTGAAGAGGTATTCGTTGAACCAATCATCGTCCATCACGAAGTAGCCTTTTTCGCCGACTTTTGTGCCCCATGAGTTTTCGATCTTCCATTGACGAGGCTTGCCGTCAACAACATCGACACCAACCAAAGTCATAGCGTGAGTTGAACCAGATGCCCCAGTTTGCAGGCGCTCTTTTTTATTCAACTTAGTTTCAATGTTGAAAATGGCATCAGTTTGGTAAAGGCCTTTAGATAAAATACCCTTTTGACGGTCGCTGTCTTTACCAACATCACAACCGAACCAAATAGTTTCACCGGCTTCAAGTTGCTTAATTGCAGCTTCCTTCAAGTTATCGATTTCGGTGTTCAAGAATTGAACAGGAGTGCCACCTTCGACGTTGTCTTCAAATGGCAGTGCGTAAAGCTTGTCGAATTCATGATCTGGAGCGTTGAACAAAACAACGTAGTCATCGAGATCATCAGTGAAGTAATTGTGGAAGAAATCAAGTGGAGTCAAATCACCATCAAAGTGATATTTGCCATCGTCATCCTTGAATTCAAGGTCAAACTTTTGGACAGGTTCACCGAAGGCGATCACAGCCATGCGGTAAACTTCGCTCAAGAATTCTTGACGCTTAGTTTCAATTTCATCGAATTTCTTTTCTTGATAAAATTTACGCAAAACCAAACCATCTTCACGTAGCTTCATGTTCAAAGTACGGTTAAACATGGCGGTGTTGTTGGCAGAAAAGCTTTCGTCTTGAGCATAGGTTGGTACTAAGCCGTATTTTCTAATTAAGGAAACGGCCATGGCCCATTGACCACCATCGGTGTCGGGACCTTGCATGTAAGTGTGCACTGTTCTGTCATCAAGTGGACGATCAGCAGTATTTAAAATATTATCGAAGAAAATATTTGCACGTTCTACTCTGTCCCAAAAAAAGAGGTAATTTTGAGAGAAGGTAAAATTCTTCGCATTGTACTTTTTAGCAAAGCCATGACGCAAAGTATTGAGTGCCGCAAACAACCAGCAACGACCTGATTGCTTTTGATCAGTGACGTTGTCAGTTGGAATTTCAATTGAAAAAGTGCGATTTAATTTTCTTACGCCTTCGTTGTTAAAACTAGCCTTTTGCACACCGTTATTAACAACAGCAAGTTCAGCCACGCGGTTTTGTGGCTGCGCTTCATAATCTTTTTGGAATTTGGCAATTTCTGCCATTGTCAGCTCGTGTTTCATATGAGATCCTTTCTCGTTAAAATCAATCACTACATTGTCATCATTTTAGCATTATTTTGCCCACGAAAAAAAGCCGCTTCCCAGGTTTGAACTGGGAACCTCCTCCTTACCACGGCGGTGCTCTACCTATTGAGCTAAAGCGGCGTCTCTATTGTAACAAAAAAGACAAGACAATCATTTCGAATGTCTTTGTCTCTTTTTTTTCATTTTCCTAATCCAAGAGTTTGAAAATAAGAAATAGTTTGAGATTATTAAATTGTAAAGTAGTTAGATTGAGTTAAATTTAGTTCTTAACAACGTCCTTGCTGTTCAACCATTGACTCTTGTTGATCTTAACAATCTTCTTGCTGTCAACCTTCTTAACTGCCTTAGCGGTGTAAGTTGAACCCATGGTAACCTTAGCACCGGTCTTCTTAGCGTTTTGGTTGTAAACAGCAACTTTTTTGATTCTTAGTATCTTTTACAACTACGAAGACCTTGTCGCCTTTCTTAATTGAAGGGTCAGTTGGAACAACTTCTGCAGTTCCTAACTTAGGAGCAGTGAATGAAGTAGCTTGTGCAACACCACTGCCGACACCGACAAGACTTAAACCAATTACCAAACTTGAAATAACTTTCATGAAAGCTTTTAGAAATAAATAAAATAACAGGCAGATTTTAAGTAAATTATTCCACTTTTTAGGCAAAATTAGACCAATTTCAGCATAAAAAATATTTTTTAAATATCGTATAGCACTAAAAAAGACAAAAAAATAGAAGGTTTAACCCTCTATTTTCGATACTATATTTTGCTTTAAAAATATATCTTTAATTATTTGATAGTTACCAAAGTGTACTTTCTCTTACCCTTACGGATAATTACGTACTTCCCATCAAAGGCGCTTGATGGATCAACGTCGAAGTCTACGCTTTGTTCACGGTCACCGTTAACGTAAATAGCACCGTTCTTGATGTCTTCACGAGCTTGACGCTTTGAAGGTTCGATCTTGGTATCAACTAAGAAGTCAACCAAGTTCTTCTTTTCGCTACCTGCTTCAGCACTTGGAGCATTCTTCAAACCTTGTTCGATTTGAGGTACTGATAAGTTCTTGATGTCACCTGAGAACAAAGCGTCGGTGATCATTTGAGCTTCCTTCAAACCAGCTTCACCGTGAACGAACTTAGTAACTTCTTCAGCAAGTTTCTTTTGAGCAGCACGCTTCCAAGGTTCCTTTTCAGTCTTTTCAGCCAAATCTTCGATTTCTTCATGGCTAAGGAAAGTGAAGTACTTAAGGTACTTAACAACGTCACGATCGTCTTGGTTAATCCAGAATTGGTAGAATTCGTAAGGACTAGTCTTTTCTGGGTCAAGCCAGACAGCACCACCAGCTGACTTACCAAACTTAGTACCGTCAGCCTTAAGCATCAATGGAATGGTCAAACCAAATGCTGGACGATCTGCACCTTCAAGCTTGTGGATCAAGTCGATACCAGCGGTGATGTTACCCCATTGGTCACTACCACCAATTTGTAATTGAACGCCATCTTCCTTGTTCAAGTGGTAAAAGTCGATGGCTTGCAAAATTTGGTAAGTGAATTCAGTGAATGAAATACCATTTTCAAGACGGCTAGCAACAACATCCTTGTTGATCATGTTGTTAACTTGGAAGTACTTACCGTAGTCACGCAAGAAGTCGATCAAATTAAGCTTGCCAAGCCATTCTGCGTTATCACGAATTTCGAAGTTTTCAGTACCAAACAACTTCTTCATTTGGTTAGTCAAACTTTCTTCGTTGTGCTTAACTTGGTCAGCAGTTTGAAGAACACGTTCAGTCTTACGACCTGATGGATCACCGATTGCACCAGTACCACCACCGATTAAGATTACTGGGTGGTAACCTGCCATTTGGAATCTCTTCAAGATCATGAATGGAATAAGGTGACCGATGTGAAGTGAGTCACCAGTTGGATCAGTACCACAGTAAAGGGCCAAATCATCGTGTTCAGCCAAGTACTTTTTTAAGCCTTCTTCGTCAGTTTGTTGGTTAATGGCGCCGCGCCACTTTAAGTCTTCTAAAATATCAAATTTTGCCATATTTTTCCTCCAATAAAAAACGCCCCTCGAGAATAAATCTCAAGGGACGACTAATTATCATCTTTAGCCGTGGTACCACCCACGTTCATGCCTATTCGGCATCTCTATTGGTTGATAAAGAAACCACCCTATCAGTATTTCGTCAAAATCGACCTGTCTAGCTCACACCAACCGCTAGTTCTCTGAACGCTGAATCGATTTGCTACTTATCGTTAAGTACGATCTTAACTAGAAAAATGGTTTTAGTCAACCGTTTAATTTAATTTTTAGGTGCATGGTAGGTAAATTCATATGGATCTGACCATTCACCTACTGGTGTTTTGTCTGCATCGATTGGACCACGATAAGTGTCACTATTTATGCCACGTACACGCACTAAATATGTTTGTCCATCAACTGGCTTAAAAGTCATGCCGTATGAAGGATTATGAAAAACTGGATCAGTTACTATTGTTGTGCTTGTACCTAATGCTTGACCTACAAGTCTTTCATTTTGGAATGGAATACCAATAGTGGCATTACCGTTAGTTGCCTTTTGGGTGAACATTAATTCATATTTCTTGGCATTATCCGCTTGAGCTACATTAACTCGTACAGCATCCTTTTCATCGGTAACTGATTCAATCTTAGATGCACTTGGGACAGTATCACTACCATCTTCAATCTTGAAATCAAAGTTATACCGACCACGTAGATTAGACAATCTTACTGTATAAGTACCTTGAGGCAAATTGTAAACAATTTTTTGGCTCTTTTCCTTAGTAAAGATGTTCAATGGATAGCCGTTACTATTAAGTTTCCAACGCAAACTGTAATATTGGTAATGGCCTGGGTAAATTGGCAAAGCATTAACGTCAAAAGTTACTTTGGAAGGCTCACCCAATTTAAACGTATAAGCATCAGTTTCATCGTAGTTGTAGAAGCCTAGCATCCCCTTGATATGATCACCACTCTTGATTTCCATTGGATGATTTACATCATTGACGTTCTTCTTAGTCTCAACTACTGTTTCAAAATCTTTGCGAATCTTAGTTAAATTCGTAAAGTTAGAGTTAACGCTAGCCGTATTAGTTGGGGTTAAATAATAGTTACCCTTGCGCAAATAAAATACTTGGTTCTTGCTTGAACCATAGTTGGCAATTTTATTGCGTGAACTATTGGTCATCGTAAACTTAGCATTACCGTTAATTCGGACACGACCGGCTGCATTAATGTAAAAAGTGATATTTTTGGCCCTTTTGTAAAGTTTGTCGTTGGCCAATTACCATGTTTGGTTTGCTTGCAGCATTAACTGGAGTAGTCATAAAAGCTAAACCAGCAGCACTAGCAAGTGCCATTGCTAAAATTCTCTTCATTGTTTTCACCTTTTAATCTTTATACTCATATCTATTATTTTATCATTACATAAACAAAAAGGACTAAAGCAGTGCTCTAGTCCTTTTCTTATTTATTTTAATTGTTCATCTTGTAGAAGCCCTTAGCCTTCAAACCATAAGCTTGACCAGCGGTCATATCATATTGAACCATTTCGTAATCGTTCAATATAGCTTGTTGTTCTGAAGTCAACTTCTTAGGATCTACAAAGTGACCCTTTTGGTCAACCAATTGGAAGCCCTTGTCACCATTGAAGTTAATGGTAATTGCAGGAAGCTTCTCGTGAACTTCAGTCAAAAGTGCTTGGTAAGGAGTTACCTTACTGTTTGTTTGTTCAAGCATCATAGCAGTGAAGTCACTAGTGTTGACGAAGTTAGTGTTGTGGGTCAACTTGTTCTTAGCACCATGTTCTCTTGCGTACTTGTTTGAGTAAATGAAGTAGCGAGTTGAGTGCATTTGAACTGGATACTTGCCAGTATAGTTTTGTGACAAGATGCTTGGGTAGTGGTCACCGTAGAAGACAATAGTAATTGGCTTCTTGATCTTATCGATTTGACCAATAAACTTCTTAACTGCCTTGTCGGTGTATTGCGTACCCTTGATGTAAGTTGCCATTTGTTCACGAATGGCAGCAGTGTTGAAGAGTTCACCAGATACCTTGCCCATGTATTCGTTGTTTGGATACCAGTTGTTGTAAGGCATGTGGTTTTGAATTGAGATCAAGTTAATGAATTGACCACCCTTCATGCTGTTGATTTGTTTCAAACCGTTAGCATAAGCAGTGAAGTCAGAGTTGTAAGTACTCTTACCAAGTTTCTTTTGATCAATGATCTTGTATTTAGAACCAAGGTAAACGAACTTGTTAAACTTAAATCTCTTGTAGTCTTCTACTCTTGAGTAGTAAGTACCAATGAATGGGTGAACAGCTGACTTGTAGTTGAAGTCCATACCAATGGTTGGGTAGAAGTCGTAGTTTGGTACGATTTGTACATATGGAGTCAAGGTTGACTTGAACATACCCATGTTGAATCCGGTCAAAGTTTCCCATTCCATGTTGGCAGTACCACCACCGTAACCGGCACTAAGCATGCTACCGTATGTGGCACGTTTCTTCATTGATTGGATAAACTTAACTGGGTTTGGAGTTTTTGGATCAATCTTAATTGTTGGGAAAGTATATGGATCAACAAAACTTTCACTCAAGTTGTAGACAATAGTTTGATCCTTTAAAGTATTCTTTCTTGTCTTGTTAATTTTATCAGCAAGTTTGCTGTACTTTTGGGCCAAATGCTTGATTGTAGATTCTGAATAGTTGGCTGGCTTGTTCATAATTTGCAAGTCGAAGTAGTTCAAGAAGTTCAATAATGGCCCGTTAATTTGAATATCACGTTCAGGGTTTCTGAATGATTGCTTGTTGTCAAAACCACGGTTGATGTGGTAGATCATACCGCCATCGTGGTTAAAGCGCATTGGTGTCATGAATAAGAGCAAGCTGAGTAATGCCCAAATACCACGACGTTTCCATGAACCCTTTTTCTTAATTGGAAACTTGATTTCAAGGAAGACACATAATGCAATGACAATGACCAATGCAACGGCAACCATAATGACTGTCTTTTGACCAACCATTGGAAGCAAGGTCTTCCAGTTTACGATTTCGTCAATTTCGGTTGGGTAAATTGGTTCACCACGAAGGTTCAATTTAATCTTGTTGGCAATAGCCCAACCAATAGTAATTACGCTGACTAAAACTGTTGAAGTCCAGTAACGCGTAGTAATGAAGTAGAAGATCGCAAACATTGCGTCGAGGAAGATAGCCGTCAAAATGATGGCGAAGAATCTAGTCCCGAGCAAGAAGATAACTGCGTTGATGTCTGTAGCAGTAGTAATTTGAATACGTAAATTGTCTGATTCGATCAAGAATGAGACGAAACTCAAGATGTAGAACCAACCCCAAGTAAGAAGTCTTACTCTGTTTTCCACAACCCAAGCAGTAAACTTGCCCCAGAGATCTTCGACAATCTGCGCCAGATTATCATGTTTATTAAAGAATGTAATTGCATTTTTGACCGGCTTAAATTTGAACAGATATCGTTCATACAGATAGTCCAAAATAAAGGCCGCAATCGTCATGATGATAATCATCAAGAACTTGTTAAATCCGGCGCTGTTAGTGAAGCGGAATGATCTTACAAAGCCGCCGATAATTGGGGCATCCATAAAGATTACAACCGGAATAAAGAAGCGCATTTCCTTAGCAGAGAAACTAACGATTACTTTTCTAAAAATCAAAAATGCGGCAACAACCATTAAGAATAGAAATGGTGATGTAACGTTGCTTAAGAATCTTGGATTCCAAGAATAAACACCACTACGACCAGATAAACGTTGGTACCAGTAAACACCGTTAAATCCGGGAACACCGATGAACATTACAAAGAATGATACGATGCCGGCACCAATCGTCCAGCCAAATACCTTCTTAGGGATTTTGACATTAGCTAAAAACATACCCCATGCGAAGTACAAGATTAGGTAAATACCATAGATGGAGTAGTTGAAAATCATTGTACCAGCGTTAGTGGCAAATCCTACCAAAGTCAATGCACTAAGCAAAAGCAAGTTTTGCTTAGTAGTAATGCGATGTTGCAGTTCATAGATGTATGGCTGAGCCAACATACTGAAGATTAATCCAGCAAGTAGTACTGATGTACTAGTTAGTACTGGGAAAAATACGCCCCACAACTTCCACATATTAAAGCTGCCCGGTCGCTTCATAAAGTTGACCAAATACAGCAATACTAGTGTGACAACTGCCATAATCCAGAATCTGAAGGCCTCAGTTGGATGGACCTTCTTCTTGCTGTAGACAGCCCCAAAGACCATTGGCACAAGCACCATCGTGCTGCAGTCTAGCAGTCCAGGGATGTATCTCATTAAAGTGCTGAGTGGAAGTCTACCAAACAGGCTACCCCATGAGAACATTTGCACTAGCATGAAAAATGCTGCCACAATTATACAGATAATTTGGACAACACCTAGTGATTTTTTATTCTTAATCTCACTCATTTTCTTAGTCTATGTCCTTACTAAAAAATTCTTTTTTGCCATTACTTACTCTTGATCCCAAGCTTCTTCTTGATCGAGTATAAAATATCGACCTTCTTGCCGTGGCCGGTAAAGAAATCTACGATATCCTTCCAAAACTTGAAGACCATGATTAAAGTAATCGCCATAAAGATGATTCCTGCCTCTTGGTTTTGCAGAAATTCATAAACACTGAATAAAAGCATAAACACTAAAGGCGGAATCGTCAAATTTTGCATGATTGCTGTCAGCACGAGGGCCACCAGTAATGTCGCAAAACCAGCCTTCCAATCATAGAACACTGTGATCTGAGCTGCAACCGCAACTCCCCTTGCCGCCTTGGAAAATGATTTCCCAGAATGGAAAGCAATGTCCTAAAACTCAAGCCGAGTCCGGCAAAAGCAATGTTAATGTGACCTGGAAAAGCAAAGTAAACAATAAATAAGGCAATTAAGCTTTTAAGCAAATCACCGAGACATGTTAAGATGCCCCATTTTTTACCAAAACAGCACCCATATTGGCTGTTCCAGGATTATGTGAATCCATATTGAGTAGGATTATTTTCAAAAAGATTTTTCCGACAACCATCGCAGTCAGAAAATTACCAAAGAGATAACCGATCAGTGTCGCATAAATAGGCGTCATCAATTATCATCATCTCCCGTGTAGTCATAAATATGGTAGTCTTGCGTCTTATCGCTCTTGAAACTAAAGCCATGAGCAATATTGCGCTCATTTTGGTAAGTTTCGTTATTGCTGATGGTTTCTTTTTCAAGACCTAGTTCTGTGCGAACCTTATCAGAAATTCGCTGCAATTCGCTAGTTGGTTGAACTTGATATGAAGCATCATCAATCATCGCATTATAGCCATGCAGATAGTCGCTAGAAGACGTCTTCGCACAGCCACGATAATTCGTCGCGATCTGTTGCAAAGCGCTAAATGGCAAGTTAGTGCGGACGTTGCTTGATACCGACGTTAAGATCGAATCAAGATTCGACAGCGAACTGACAGAGATTGCCTTTTTGATCAAAGTCGTAATCACTTGACGCTGTCTTTCTTGTCGGCCGTAGTCGCCGCGTGGGTCATCATAACGCATTCTCGAGTAGGCCAGTGCGCCGGCACCGCCCATGTGCGTTAATTTGCCCTTCTTAAAGATATAACCGCCATATTCAAAACTGAGCGTTGGCCGAATGTTAATACCGCCAACATAACGGATCATCTTCATGATTCCGCCCATGTTAACCACGGCATAATACTTAATCGGCACATTAATCAATTTCGAAACGCTGTCCATTGACATCTTGGCACCGCCGAGTTCATACGCGGCATTGATCTTTCAGTTTGGAAAGAATCGGCATCAATCATCTGTGCCATCGTATCACGCGGAATAGAAAATCAGCGTGTAGCGCTTCTTTGCAGGGTTAACTACAGCTAAAAATCATGGTATCGGTTTCTACCCCGCTTCTCCGTTCTATCCAAGGCACCGGTATCTGTACCCATCAGTAAAAACGGCAAAACATTTTCTTTTCCATTAAATTCACCTGTAGTTTTCACTGCAGTATGGGGATCATAGGTCTTATCAACTGCATTCTTCGTTTTAAAGTAAACAGAAGTAAAGTACGCAATTGCTGCGCCAACTGCAGCTAGCACAACTAAACCAACAATCCACGGCCAAATGTGGTGTTTTCGATATTTATGATTTTGCACTCGCGTGCTTTTCGGACGATATTGTCATTTTTTTCTCCATAAGTCATACCTATATGTAAATTCACATTGAGTGTATTATAACAAAAAAAGCAAATCATCGCTGACCTGCTTCCTATATCTTATTAAAATCGTTACTTATTTTTACTTCAAAGTCAAATTTAAAGCAAAAGTCTTGCTACTTTCTGCTTCAAGCTTGATCTCATCAATAAATGCGGTAACATGATCTTCTTCTACATTTAATTTAAAATCAGTTGAAGCAACATCAATTTCATGTTTTCCATTATTTAAACTAATTTTGTTAATCCCCTCTTCAGTAGGCCAATTATTTGGTAGAACAAACCTAATGAAATGGCATTTCTTTATGCGAAGAATTCTTTAGAAAAAAGGTTATCTCGACTTGATTGCCCTCTAAGGCATATGTAGTCATCACTTCAAAGTGATACGGGAATTTCTTATAGCTTTTCGGTGTATCAATTAAAGTCAAACTCACTCGAGTATCGCCTTTATCAACGACAGTCCAAGGCATTTTGCTGGCCCAGTCATTATCATGATTGATCACTGGAAAAGCAATTGCCGTACCCTCTTTAGTCCCTTCTTCGCCGAGATAGTCATAATTATCAGTTACTGATATTAAGTGGGCCACCTTGGCCCCATTCTCATCGACAGAGACTTGAAAGAGAGAATCATCAATTGTTTGCATATTTTTCTCCCAACTTTAATTCTAAAGACAAAAATAGCACTTGAGGGGGGTTACTGTCAATCTTTAGCCAGCTACTGCCACTTTAATGGAAGCGGTTAACCCTTCTACCATGTCACTTAAATTTCATGGATGGACAACGACCATTTTTCGCTTGGCTAGGCAAAAATTGGAATGTGAATGAAGCCGGCTTTTAGGTTAGGAAATTCGCGTGCGCGCATGTATTGCACCTCGTAGAAAATGGTGGTTGCAAACGTACGTGCCAGCGGAATTTGAGACTTCGGCAGGGATGCCTATTTTTTCTCATGGCAGTGACTATCTTTTTAATTGGCAATTGGGTGAAGTAACCGTCGGCACCGTCTGCTTCAATTTTGCCTTCTTTTGGACCCTTGCCTGAATTATCGGGAGTTGAGCCCGCTTGAAAATTAATAGCAATTCTTTCAGGTGTAATGGCAGCGCGGCCACCTGCTTGGCCGACGTTGATGACCATGTCTGGTTGATATTTTGTTATTGCTTCTTTAACTACCTTGGCGCTTTGATAAAAAATCGTCGGTACTTCTAGTTTAATGATTTGATTGCCGTCGATTTCATCTGGCAGCTTCTTTACGGCTTCGATAGCCGGATTAATTTTTTCACCGCCAAAAGGATCGAACCCAGTTACTAAGATTTTCATACTTTTTGCCTCTTTCTTAAAAAAAAAGTGGCAGTCTTTCTTTGTTTTATAATATAATATACTTGTTTCAAAAAATTATGAAATAGAATAATATATTAAAATTTTTTGGAGCAAGTTTGAGAAAAAATGGCATCCCTTCCGGGGATGTCTTTTTTTACCCTAAAAAATAAAAGAACTCCGAAAATTCGAAGTCCTTTTTGTGTGAATAACCACTATTTAATTAGTCGTCCAACTTTTCCTTGTTAACTAACATCAAGGTTTTCGTCGAATTGTGTAAATCTAACTGGTTCACCAGTCTTCATTTCGAGGTTCATGATGTCGTCGTCAGAAATGTTTTCGATGTACTTAGTCAAAGCACGAAGTGAGTTACCGTGAGCTGCGATAATTACATTCTTGCCGTCAAGTAAGTCTGGAGCAATGTGATCTTCCCAGAATTGGCATTACACGGTCAAAGACATACGTGTAAGTTTTCTGCCTTAGGCACGATGTGTGGGTCC
>ENA-OQBL01000655-OQBL01000655.1-human-gut-metagenome-genome-assembly--contig:-NODE-655-length-16980-cov-2.306652_pt1 | contig 16980 bp, 25 predicted proteins | sample MGYA00242747_ERZ504553 | MGnify/ENA primary metagenome ERZ504553 (study PRJEB26092, sample SAMD00036240) | human gut metagenome | host: Homo sapiens | study: EMG produced TPA metagenomics assembly of...
GTATGAAATCTTAGGGAAACGCTTATGGAAGTCTTGGGCAAAGGCAACAACTAGACCCATTGCGGTAGTGATGCAAGTGATCGTGGTTAAAGCCGCAATTAATGCATCCCCAGCAGTACCCAAATAATGATGAGAAATTTGTGCTAAAGCTGTACCACCGTTTGAACTTAACTTGAAGTCGTGCAAACTTGTCGCACCAAGCCAGATCAAACAAACGTAGATGATGGCAATAGCGAAGATGCCAAACATGCCGCTTTTAACTGTAGTGATCGCCACGTCTTTTTCTCTCTTAAAAGCCAAAGGCTGCAAAATTGAAGTGATCACCGTAATACCGAAGGCAAGAGCTGCCAAGCAGTCCATCGTGTTGTAGCCTTCTAAAAAAGCCGTTAGTAAATGCGTTATGAGCGTAGCTTGCAGTAAAAGCTGCGTCCTTAGCGGCACCCATCGGGTTTGAAAAGGCTAAAAAGAAGATGAGAAATAATAAAAGCAGGAACACTGGATTCAAAATTTTCCCAATTAAATCAGTAATCTTTGCTTCGGTAGCAGAAAGGAAAAAATACGATACCAAAGAAAATAGCGGAGAAGATAAGTAAACCAACTTTTTGCATATTGCCTGGTAAAAGTGGGGCAATACCGATAGTATAAGGAACTGTTGCAGTTCTAGGCGTAGCAAACAAAGGCCCTAAAGGTTGCATGGATTAAAACTAGAAAGATCAACGCATATTTTTTACCGATTGGCTTTGCTAGCTCAAAAATCCCGTGTGAGTGAGTAATACTGATCGCAATCAGTGCCATTAGTGGCAATAAACCACTGGAAATTAAGAAGCCACTACTCGCAGCCAGCCAGTTTTTACCAGCTAATTGACCCAAGTGAACAGGAAAGATTAAGTTTCCGGCTCCAAAGAGCATACCGAAAATTAAAGAAGCAATAATTATAGTTTTACGAAAAGAATTAGTTTTATTCATTTTCTCTATCCTTTCTGTATTACCACCATGAAAAAAGGCGCCCCTCAAGCAAGTTGCTTAAAGGACGCCTTTTGCGTGTTACCACCTTTGTTTACATTGTTATCGCTAACAATGCCTTACGCGTACATGAAAAAATCAGATACGTTGGTGCAGTAACGGGCACTCCCGGCTAAAACTTCCCATTGGGTTGCCTTAGTCACTCATAGATTACTTTCAATTGTCTTAATTCATACCTGCTTTCACTATCTCAGGCTCGCTGACTAAACTGACGACAATCTACTCTTCTATTCATAGTGTGTAAAAAATTCTTGTTGATAAGTAATATACAGGATAGTTTTCTTTTCGTCAACAATTTTTTATTTAAACAGATCATTAAAGGCTTCACTCATAGTAGGGTGAGTGTAGATTTGATCACGGAGTACGCTAGCTGGGATTTTTGTTTTGATTGCCATAGAAATTTGATTAATCAGTTCATAGGATTCAATGCCGTATAATGTGGCACCAAGAATTTGATCGGTATCAGGATCGACTAGGGCTTTAAAAAGACCACGAGTATCTTTAGCTACGCGAGCCTTTGGAATAGCTTTGACAGGAAGCTTCTTAAGAAGATAGTTAATACCTTGAGCTTGGGCTTGTTTTTCATTTAAACCTACTTGGGAAAGGGCCGGAGTGATAAAGACGCTGTAAGGAATATTGATTCGGTCGCTGACGACGCGCTTGCCGCTGCCAAAAGTTGATCTTTGATGATGCGGTAATCATCTAGAGAAATGTAAGTAAATTGTGGGCCGCCTTTGACATCGCCGATAGCCCAGACATTTGGCACGCTAGTTAGCAAGTGATCGTCAACTTTTATTGCACCTCTGTCGGTGAGTTGATGTCGTTCATTTCCAAACAAGTATTTGCGGTATTCGGTTTTCTACCAGTTGCAGCCAAAAATTCGGTCAGCCTTGATTGAAAGCTCTTGACCGTTCTTTTCGTAGAAAACGGTGTCGTCTTCAACGCGATTGATCTTTACGCCAAGTTCAAATTTGATGCCGGTATTTTCAAGATCTTGTTTGATCATTTGACTAATGTCATCGTCTTCACGTGATAAAAAATTCGCTGTGAACGTCCAAGACTGTGACCTGGGTGCCGTAGTTTGCAAACATGTTGGCAAATTCAAGACCTATGTAACCACTACCGATAATAGTGAGTGTCTTAGGCATTTTAGTTTGATCCATTGCTTCAGTAGAATTGATTACCTTAGTGCTGTCAGCCAGACCTGGAATTGGAGCATAGTTAGGCAGGGCACCAGTGTTAATGAAAATGCGCTTGCCACGGTAATGGTCTTTAGTACCGTCTTGCTTAGTGACTTCTTTTCATGATTATTTAAAAATTTAGCAGTACCGTCTAAAACTGTGACTGTCTTTTCATCGGCAAGCATGTGATAATTGGCATTTCTTAGAAAAGCGGTCATATCATTTTTACCATTGATGGCATCAGTGAATTCTACACCATTAGCAGCTTCAATGATTAACCGTTTGGATGGCAAGCAGGCGATGTTAATGCAGGTACCACCATACATTTGATTCGATTTTTCGATTACTAAGACTTCCTCGCCCTTAGTGGCTAAGAACTTTGCTAGGGTTTTACCACCTTTGCCGAAGCCAATGATAATGTTTTTGATTTCTTTAGTTTCCATATTAATAGTCCTCTTACAAAAAGTAATGATGAATGTACAATATTTATTTTAAAGAAAATATATAATTTGTCATCTTTTTTGCTTTATGAGTGTTGAGTTGTGAAAAAATAACAGAGTTATAGACAATTGGAGGATGTCATTATGAGGAATATAATGAATGAGAAAACATCAGTTAAGAATAAAAATTATCCGTTAGTTTAACTACAGTTTTCCTAGTATCGATTTTCCTCTTAAGTTCTGGACAACCAGCACACACAGCTGAAGTAAGCGCTAACTCTAATGCTAATGGAGAAGCAACTTCAAATAAAGATGCCAAGGCACATGTAACTGATTCTTTGATTGCATTAATGGCCCTAAGGGCTCGGAAGGAGTCGAGAAGCTAGGATAACAAATTGATGGTGTTCATCAACAAACTGTTAAAGATGAATTACCAACTTTGAGCTTAAATGATTTAACTCCTGATCAATTGGGAAAGTTGCAATCAGCAGTAGGTAGTTTGGATCCTAATGAATCACTTGAGGATCAAGGAATTACCTTGACATGGAAAACTAAACCAGATGTTGATGCTGTGGGGGACAAGCTATGGTGTAGCAGAGCTTACTTACACTGATAATACTGGTGATACTCCGCAAAAAAGAAGCACTATCATCAAGATCGATGTCGATGTTCGTGAAGGACAAAAGAAGAACGCTGGTCAAGTTAGAAATCGCTTAACCTATATTGATGCAGATAGTAATCAGATTGTTGAATCTTGATTGGGTTGGTAATAAGAATACTGACAATGAAAAATTTAACGATATGCAATATGTGTTGGATCAGGCTGTTGAAGGATTAGGTTATGGAATGGTTGAAAGTAATTCGGATATTTACAATTTGGCACAGTTTGGTAATGAAGACCAAACTATAAATCGTTTTGTTAAGAAAATTTCTGATAAGCCATTAACTTAGTCACAAGCAAATGAAGAAGCTTCAAATAACAATTTAAACTATGATACTTCTACTTTCCTTGATACTGACGGCTATACTATGTTGGATGCTAATGATTCGGCTACATTGATTGCTAATGTTGGTACTTTACCAGATGGGACCGAGATTACGTGGAAGACGGCTCTTAAATTTGATAATGATGGTATTTTAACTAATACCCCCGTTATTTCAGTGAAGGAGCCAGATAAGGCAGAATTGGAAGTTACTTTAACTGATGAGGACAAAGCTCAATTGCACACACCAAGCTATGGTTATACTTTGGAGTGGAAAAATGAGCCTCTCATCGATAAGATAGAGGAAATGGTAATCATATCACCAAGTTCGTGTTCCTGTAAGTCTGGCTAAAGATGCTAGTCAGTTAAATCCAGCTCAATTCTTAGGTGATCAAGATAAATTAGTTGATGCAATTGCACAACAAGTTGCTGATGAGCAGAACCGAGGACCAACGATTCAAGCATTCAGAGAAGAAGCACCAAGTCCAGAATTAATTGCTAAGGTTAGAGAATGTATTCTTGATCCTAGAACATGAACGCTGGAGTTGGACATTGGAACCTGATTTGAAGAAATCAGGTTATACAATTAGCTTTGCTAAATTCACACCACTTCCAACTGATGATCCTAATATTACTAATGCATTAAGTGCTTTAGTAAGTTCAATGGGTATAAGGATGAAGGTTGAGCCACAAATCGTTAATGCTGGTGAGAAAAATATAACTCGTTGTTACTGATCCTAATGGTAATGAAACGAGAACTGATCAGGTAGTTCACTTTACTTCTACTGGTAAACGTACTCTATTGGGTGGTCAAGTTGAAGACATCCATTGGGATGCAGGTACCAACAACGGTCAATGGGATAAATTCGTGGCTCCAGCAATTGAAGGTTACACTGCAGTTAACTCACCAGTTGCAGCAGAAAAAGTAACGATAGATACTAAAGATACAGCGGTTCATCTTACCTATAAGAAGAATGGCAATCCAACTAACCCAGGCGATGGTGGTCAAAAGACAACTCCAACAAGTCAACCTACTACTCCTACTACACCACAAGTTAAACCAGAAACTACTCCAACTGAGAATACACCAGTAACGCCAAAACCAACTGTTAATGCTCCTGTTCTTCACGTGGAAAAGTCTGTAACTCCAAGCAAGCATAATAATACTGTCGCCCTCACGGCCAAAATGGTCCAGTAAACAAAGTAGCTGCACCTCATGGTGAAATAGGCCCAGTTGTTAAACATGCTGTTTCTTATAAAGGTACTGTTGTGCCAGAGGCTCAAGTAGTTCCTAATAAGAAGGATTCGAACACTGCTCATCAGTTGTTCCAGCAGGGTAATTTGGATGACGCATAAATTACAGGAACTACGGCTCAAGGAATGCAGAACGATAAGAACTTAAAGCATTTGCATCGAGCAGGAGTTTATTATTTACAACTTAATATGCGAAAGAATCGCGTTTTCTCTAATGCTAAAATGCGTCACGCACTAAATTTAGTATTAGATAAAAAGCAACTTGCACGTAAAGTTTTGGCAGATGGTTCTACGCCAGCCGATACTTTTGTAGCACCAACGCTAGCCAAGGATCAAAGTACTGGTGTCGACTTTGCTAAGGAAATGAAGCCAGAAGAGACGCACAACGTAGCTAAAGCACAAAAATTTATGGAATGAAGGATTAAAAGAAGAGGGTAGAAAAAAGGGCAGACTTAACTTATTACACGTATGATCAGACGATTAATAAAATATTGCCCAATTCGTTCAATCACAGGTTGAAACTAAGTTAAAGAATGCCAAAGTCGAAATTCATGCGGTTCCTGCGAAAAACGTTCAGGATAATGTCATGCGTGGTAATTTTGATATGTATCTAAGCTTGTGGTTAGCTGACTATACAAGTGATATGGATGTTTTACAATCAAATAATTATTAAAATCATGGTAGATATAATAGTGCCGATTATGATAGATATGTAAAAGCAGCTAAGAGTAAAAGTGCTGAAGAAACTGATCACTATTGGGAAAATATGCGTAACGCGCAGAATCAGTTGACCAAGGATACAGCCGTAGTGCCTCTTTACAATATGACTGAGAGTCATTTGGCAAGAAAGAATTTAAGAGGAGTATTATGGCACCCGGTTGGTGAAGTTGATTATACTAGATCCTATTTTGATTAAATGAAATAAACTCCAAGGTTCAAAAAAATCTTGGAGTTATTTTGTTATGCATAATTATAATTATGTAAAGTGACGATGAAAAGAAAAATACTTGATCATTTGACCAAGTATTATCAGAGGGGAAAGTTCGATTTTTGTTAATAGTTATTTTAGACGATTGTTGTCTGTCTTTTTAACTTTAACTGGGGTAGGAGCTTTAATTAAACGAAACTGATAGCCATGAGGCCTAAACTATCATTGCGGATAGAAGTACTTTAAACATTACCCTCATTCCTTTCCTTTTGTTTGATTTTAAAATACAGGACAAAAATTAAGAATTGTTAGGCAAAAGGTAATATATTGCTAAAGAATTCTAAGAAAAAGTTGACGTTGATCAAGTTGTGATTTTGTTTGCTCTTTTAAACTAATTAATGAAATGAGGAGGAACATCTATGGTTAAAATTCAACGCTTTTTATCAAATATAAAAGACAGATCTTAATAACAATTACTATTTTGCTTGTCTTAGCTGAAATCTTTCAGTGGGTATTCAAATTAACATTGTTATATCAAATTCTGATGGCAGTTGCCGGTGTAATTGGCGTAATTCCGATAATTTTAGCTGCTATATCATCCTTGAAGGTCAAGTTAATTTCAATTGATGTCTTAGTTTCTTTAGCCGTGATTGGTGCTTTTACTATTGGTGAATTCAATGAGGCCGCAATCGTTACTTGGCTCTTTATGCTGGGCGAAGTTCTGGAAGATTTTACGCTTAAAAAGACAAGATCCGCAGTTTCTGATTTGGTTAGTATGGCTCCACAAACAGCATTAGTAGTGCAAGAGGATGGGTCTACCGAAGAAGAGGATGTTGATTTTATCGATTCTGGCGATCAAGTAGTCGTTAAAACTGGGGACCAAGTGCCAGTAGATGGGAAGATTATTAGTGGTAGTGGCAATTTGGATGAAGCTAGTATCAATGGTGAGTCTAGATTAGTAAATAAGGGTGTCGGGGATGCAGTTTATGCCGGCACTATGCTTGAAAATGGTAATTTAACGGTTGAAACTACGGCGGCTGGTGAGGACACTACTTTTGGCAAAATCATTGAAATAGTTGAAGAAGCCGAGGATTCTAAGTCTCATACAGAAAAGCTGATTAATCGTTTTGCCAAGTATTATACGCCATTGATTTTAATCATAGCTCTTATTGTAGGTGTGATTACACGCAACTTTAAGTTAGCGATCACAATTATGGTTCTTGGTTGCCCCGGTGCATTAGTAATTGGCGTGCCTGTTTCTACAGTGGCTGGTATAGGCAATGGTGCCAAGAACGGCATTATTTTTAAGGGTTCACAAGTTATGGATGAGATGCGGAAAGTTGACGAAATTGTTTTTGATAAAACGGGCACATTAACTATTGGTCACCCAGAAGTAAGTGCTGTAAGAGTTTTAAATGGAGATAAAGCCAAGATTATTAAACTAGCTGCCGCGATTGAAAAGAAGAGCAATCATCCGTTAGCTAATACGATTGCAAAGATGGATCCCTTTGTCATTGATGCAGTGGTTGAGACTGTTAAAGGTGAGGGAGTTATTGCTACATATGAACAAGAGAAGTATTTTGTAGGCAATTTACAACTGGTTGAAGAAAATACTGAAAAAAAATGCTGAATTGGAAAAAGTTGCAGATGATTTAAGCATCCAGGGCGATTCGATTGTTGTCTTTTCAAATCGAGATCAAAGTTTGCTAGCTATATTCGGGATCAAGGATCAACTTCGTCCACAAGCCAAAAAAGCTTTGCTAAAACTGAAGAAACTTGGCATTAAGAAGCTAGTTATGCTGTCTGGTGACAAGCAACAAACAGCAGAAAAAATTGCAACTGAATTACCACTTGATGAAGTTCACGGGGAGCAGTTGCCTAGCGATAAAGCTACTTTTATTAAAGCTGAGCAACAAAAAGGAACAAGGTCGCGTTTATTGGTGATGGCATCAATGATGGACCAGCCTTAGCTAGCGCCAATGTCGCAATTGCTGTTGGTAATGGTACAGATGTAGCTGTTGATGTTTCTGATATTGTTTTAGTCAAAAACGATTTAAAGCAAGTAGCTTACGCCTTTTCTTTATCCAAGAGAACGATTCTAAATATGAATGAGAATATTGCGCTTGCTTTGTTAACTGTTCTGATTTTGTTATTGGGTTATTCGTGGGCTATATCGAGATGGCTAGTGGGATGCTAGTTCATGAATTGAGTATTTTAGTAGTCATTTTAAATGGTATGAGATTATTGAAAAATCGCTAATAACTTGATGATCATCAAGTTTTGAATCTGAATTAGGCTTTACCATAAACACGAGAAAGGAAGTTCAAGTTATGAAGAAAGTAATGATGAAGTTAGATGGCATGACTTGCCCATCTTGTTTAACTAAAATTGAAAAAGGCTGTAGAGGAAACTCCTGGAACAGACAATATTAAGGTTTTATTTAACGCTGGAAAATTAAAGTTCGTGATGGATCCGACTAAAACTAATTCAGATGAAATTAAAAGCGCTATTGAAAAGATGGGTTACGAAGTTAAAGGTGTTAAGGAAAAGGATATTTAAAAATGAACGCAGAAGAAAAGTATCAAGCAGAGTTAAAACAGAGTGATATTGATCAATCATACTCCGACTGCAGGCGCAATGATGGGCCATATTATTGCTAATTTGGCTATTCATTCATTAAAAATTAATCAAGCTAGTTTGTTTGCTAGGGGTGCAGCTAGTTTGATTTTTAAGCGAAAATGCTAAGAAATGGTTAGATTTTGAAAAGAAGAATTCGAGCAGTTGAATCACTTGTTAGTTAATAACGGTGAAAGCATCCTACAACTACTGACCAATTTAAGGAATTCACCATGTTAGAAGAAAATGGTGCAGATAAATACAATTATGGGGATGCACAACTCTTTGCCTTAGTTAAAGACTTTGATACACAAACTTTATTTATTACTAAGGCAATTGCTTTAGCTGAAAAAGAAGATTGGCCAGAGCTTGCTCAAAACTTAACCAATTTATTAGCTTGGATTAAGGAGCAAATTCGTCTTACGCAAAACTTCTTAGGCCATGATTTGCGTGAAGGACTATATAATGAAGAAGACGATGATGATGACGATTTTTAGTTAAAAGGTGAAGAAAATGGCAGATTTATGTGTACGTTTGGTTCCATTATTTAATACTTTAAATGAGGCAGATCAGTTAGAGATAGAAAAGCTGGTAAGAAAGAAGAACTATCAAAAAGGTGAACTAGTAATGGATCCGACCGGCAATAATCTAGTCATTGTCGCATATGGGAGTGCCAAGCTTTATAGCTTAGATAAAAATGGTCATGAAAATATTACGCAGATTCTTCATACAGGTGATTATGCTGGTGAAGACTGGCTACTTGGTAAAAATGATGGCTCTATTTATGTCGAAGCAACGGGAAATAGTAAGATTTGTCTATTGAACAGGCAAGACTTTTTAAATCTGTTAAAAAAGCAGCCTATGCTAAGCATTAAGTTGCTTGAGCAGAGTATGACTAAGATGCAAACAATGCAAAGGCAAATAGATCTGTTGTCTTTGCCTAAAATTGAAGATCGCTTATCTGAGTATTTACAAGAATATGCGGTAAAAGTTGGTAAAAAGACGTTTAATTTGCCGTTAAAGATGAAGGATCTAGCATTATATTTAGGAACTACGCCGGAAACTTTGTCACGTAAGTTTGCCTTGCTGGAGAAACAAGGCGTGTTAACGAGAAAACTACGCAAAATTATTTTGAATTAATAAAAAAGCAGAGCAAAGCTCTGCTTTTTACATTGATAAAATTATGTTAAGTTCTACTTGCCGATGAAGCTTTCTGGGATGCACCCTGGTTGATCATTTGAATAGAAATATCTTTCTTACCAAGAGGGTAGAAAATGCTGGCACATAGAGTCAACTTGTCCTTCATACCTTCACCAACAACCATCGTGATGGCATAGTCGTCAATCCATTGCATCTGATCAGGATTTAAACTGGTTTGAATTTCGTTACAAATGACATCGATCAATTGATCGCTTAAGGCATCATTTTTTAAAGATAACGGTCAAATCATCAATACCAGATGGCATGTGTTCGTAAGAAACATGGTGACGGTTGAAAATTTCCATTAATTTTAAGGTAAAAACAGCGCCTTTATTAAGCATGTATTTTCTCAAATAAAGGGCCGCAAAGTTTTTACCACCAGCGATACCGGTAATCGTGTGCTTAGGTTTCAGGGTTAACTTCAGCATTATTCGGCGTACCAGTAACAATTAAGCTCACATCTTTTGGCTCAAGAAAGCGAGTTTTAATACCTTGATGCTGCAAAATTTTAGCTATTAAAATAGCGTTTAAACGCTCACCGTGAGCTTTAAAGGATCGGCATTAGGATAATCTAATTGTGGCAAGGTTAACAGCATACGCTTGATTTCAGCTAGCTCTGATTGTGGCAAATCAAAATACTGGGCAATTAGTTCGTAGCGCTGTAAATTTTATTAACGATATCCTGATAATTATTGCTTCTCAAACTAGTGTAAGCATAGGTGATTAGTAAATCAGTCACCTTAATATCATCACTAGTTCTTTTTCCAGGTGCGGATACTACAATAACTTTGCGTTCGGGATCATTTTTAACGATGTTTAGTGCTTTATCGACACTATTTCCAGCAGCTAGAGAGGAGCCGCCAAACTTAACAACTTTCATATCTATTCCTCTAAATGAATTACTTTAAATCTAAAATTGAACTGATAGCTGCTTCCATGTTGACTGGATCAATTACTTTTTCAACGTGTGGTTCGTGGTCAAACAAGGTGCGTACACCGATGGATAATTGACCACCCAATTCATCATGCAACTTCTTAATAGCAGCTACGCCAGTTTGAGGACAAACTCTACCTGTAATAGCCTCATAAACGGTTTCAGGGAACTTATAAGGACTAGCAGTAGACACAATCACCATTGGTGTTTGATCGTTTGTCTTGCTCTTATATTGCTGAGCAACGTATGAACCTACTGCAGTATGAGGATCAATTACGTAGCGATCATAATTGTAGACGCGGTGAATTTCTTCTTTTACTTCATCTTCAGTGGCAAAACCAGCCGCAAAAATGGTTTGTAATTTGTCTAAGACCTCTTTGTCGACTTGGTAATGACCTCTTTGCGTTAATTGATTCATTAGACTAGCAATTTTTTCATTATCTTTATCATATAAATCGAATAAAAGTCGTTCTAGATTGCTTGAAACTAAAATTATCCATTGCTGGTGCGTTAGTTAAATGGAACTTACGACGCTTGTCGTATTCACCTTTGGCAAAAAAAGTCAGTAAGAACGTTGTTTTCATTTGAAGCACAGATCAATTTGTTGATTGGCAAACCGAGTTTTTCTGCATAGTAACCAGCTAAAATGTCGCCAAAATTGCCTGTAGGTACGGTAAAGTTTACTTTGTCGCCCAAGTTGATTTCACGACGGCGAACCAATTGGCCATAAGTGTAAAGGTAATAAGAAATTTGAGGAACAAGACGACCAATGTTCATTGAGTTAGCAGATGAGAATTGGAAACCGTTTTGGTTTAGTTTCTTTCTGAAGTTTTCATCGTTAAAAATCTTCTTTACTTCAGTTTGCGCATCGTCAAAGTTACCCTTGATCGCGATGGCTTCCAAATTGTCGCCGTGTTGACTGAGCATTTGTTTAAGTTGGACAGGGCTAACGCCGCTTTCAGGATAGAAGACGATGACGCGTGTACCTTTTTTGGGTTAGCAAAGCCGCGCATTGAAGCAGTTCCGGTGTCACCAGAAGTAGCAGTCAAGATAATGATGTCACGATCGATTTTCTCAATTTGTACTGCACGTGTCATTAGCTGTGGTAACATCTGCAAAGCAATATCTTTAAAGCATAAAGTTAGGACCGTGAAGAGTTCCATGTAAAATTAATCGTGTGTTTTTCAATTGGCACAATGCTGCGGTCGTCCCATTGTTCGCTATAAGCATTGATTACTGCAGATTTAATTTGATTCTTAGAAAATCATCAAAAAAGTAAGCTAATGATCATTGCTGAAATTTGCTTATAAGATAACTTAGGTAAATCTTCTAGTTGAAAATTTAGCTTTTGGAAAATCTAACTGGTACATAAAGTCCACCATCTTGGGCCAACCCTTGGATGATTGCGGCTGGTGAAGTTAACGCATTGTCTTTTGCGCCTCGAGTACTACGATATTTCATAAAAATCTTCCTCTTCTTATTTAAGTGATAAATATATTTATTTAACATTGTAACTTGTTTTGCCCATGTGTTACAATCATAAAAATAAGAAATTTATTAAAAAAGAGGGATATAGGAAAATGGCAATCAAAATCGCATTACTTGGTTTAGGAACCGTTGGTTCCGGTGTTTTAAAAATCATTAAAAAATAATCGAAAAAAAGATTAAACAAACAAGTGGAGAAGAGATTGTTATTAAAAAAGCCCTTGTTCGTAATCTGAAAAAACATCAAAACGTGGCTAAAGAAGTCGAATTGACCACAAACTATGATGATATTTTGCACGATGCTGAAATAAAAATTGTAGTTGAACTAATGGGTGGATTGCATCCTGCAAAAGAATATATTTCTGAAGCTTTAAATGCTGGAAAGAACGTGGTAACTGCCAACAAAGGCTTAATGGCAACTTTTGGTTCAGAATTGATTGCTTTGGCTGCTAAGAACAAGTGCGATTTGATGTATGATGCCAGTGTTGCAGGTGGGATCCCTATTTTGCGTACCCTTAGTACCTCTTATGCTAGTGATAAGATTTCCGAGATTCAGGGAATAATCAATGGTACGACTAACTATATTTTGTCGCAGATGGGTGAAAAGGGCTTGAGTTATGATGAAGCATTAAAGAGCGCTCAAGAATTAGGATTTGCGGAAGCAGATCCTACTAACGATGTAACTGGAAAAGATGCAGCCTATAAGATTGTAATTTTGAGTAAATTTGCTTTGGTACCAAGATTAGTATCAATGATTTTACGATTGAAGGCATTAATCACTTGCAAAAATTTGATATTGAGCAAGCACAGACAATGGGCTACGTAATTAAGCTAATTGGTATTGCAAAGAATATCGCAGGAAAGCTATTTATCGAAGTTGCGCCATGCCTGCTGCCAAACAATGCAATTATGTCTCATATCAAAGACGAAATTAACGCTCTGCAAATTAAGAGTCAAAGTCTTGGTACAGCTATTTTTACTGGCCCAGGTGCTGGTAGTTTAGCTACAGCCAATTCGGTAATGAGTGATGTGATTGCGGAAACTAGCAACTTTGTTAAAAAGACTAATGGTCAACCTTTTAGTAACTTCTCTAGAACAATGAAATTGACTAGTTCTGAGGAAGTTAAGTATCCATATTACTTATCTTTTGAAACTGAAGAAACTTTGCTTGATTTAAGTGAATTGTTCTCTAAACTAGAAATTCCAGTTAGAGAAATTAAACATGTTGATGAGAAGACTATTGTAGTAACTGAAGAAATTAGTCGTAGACAATTGCAGGACTTAGCAATTCAAGACAAGTATTTGAGGGCAAGTTACAAGATCTTATAACTATTGTGAGGGGGAGTTATAGATGATTATTAAGGTACCAGCTTCAACGGCAAATTTAGGGCCCGGATTTGATTCTATAGGGATGGCCGTTTCACTTTACTTAGAAGTAGAGGTCTTAAGTATTTCAGATCGTTTTCAAGTTGACCATGTAATGCCTAAGATTCCTCATGATAAAAAATAATCTGATCGTGAAGACTGCGCTCACCGTTTATCCAGGATTAGAGCCACTTCATTTGCGCGTGAATAGCGATATTCCGCTTGCTCACGGCTTGGGTAGCAGTTCTAGTGCAATTGTCGCAGGAATCGAATTAGCTGATCATTTTGGCAAATTAGGCTTGTCTGATGAAGAGAAAGTCCAGATTGGTGCTCAAATTGAAGGCCATCCTGATAACATTGCTCCTACGATTTTAGGTGGTCTGGTGGTAGGAACCGAAGTAGACAATCATTTTGATGCGGTAAAAGCTCCACTTCCTCCATATAGCTTGGTAGCATATGTGCCTGATTATAATTTGCCAACCAAGAAGGCGCGGGGCGTTTTACCAAAAGAATTGCTATTAAAAGAGGCCACTCATGGTTCCGCGATCGCAAATACGCTCGTAGCTAGTTTGTTTGCCCAGAACTATGAGATGGCCGGAGAATTGATGGAGAAAGACGTTTTCCATGAACCATATCGTGAAAAATTTGGTACCAGAGCTTTTGAAGGTAAGAGAAGTAGCTCATCAAAAGCATGCTTTAACAACCTACCTTAGTGGTGCAGGTTCAACGATTATGACTTGGATTGAAGATAAGCACGTCAAAGGCTTTTTATCAGGACTTAATAAGCATGACTTAAAGGCTAATACGCTTGTTTTACACCCCGATGAACACGGCGTACAAATAATTGAATAAAAGAAAAGTGACCTTGAATTTTTATTCAAGGTCACTTTTTGATTAAAGGATAATTTATTTATTGCTGCCGCAAATTTTTTACCAAAGTTAGCTGGTGCCATATGTTGGATAGCCGGATAGATAGGCCCCATGCCTGTTCCAATAATTAGAAAACCGATTACTGCTAAGTAGTATTGAGATGATGGAATAAGCACTAATAAAATTCAAATGGCTTCTGTGATTAAACCGATTCGAATGAGCTCTGAATTAATATTTCTTTTAGTACCGGCAAAATAGCTAGATGTCCATGAAAAAATAAGTGGCTTCACCTGCACAGTAAGAAAAGAAGGCGAATAAAGTAAAAATCACGCCAGGTACCTTCAATGAGGACATGATGCCGACTGATTCAGAGGTTTCACTGTCTACATTAGCTTTCTCGTTAACTTTCCATAGTGGCAGAGAAATGATGCAAACGAATAAGATAAATCCTTGTAATATTGCAGTCCATAGGTAATCCGCATGCCAATTAGCTTTGAGTAAAGCAAATGCCATGATATTTGGACTTATTATGGCTCCTACATCATAGAAACAATGCAAGAAGTTCATGACCCGTGGAGAATAATTACTTGCAACGTAATAATTTAGGGCGGCATCAATTGATTCGGCACCTAGACCATAAGGCATTGCCCAAACAAGTAATTGCTAATATTGGTTGACAGAAGAAAACCCTAATAGACCACATACAGTTAAAGCGATTGAAATAATGCCAATCCACTTGACGGCCATTTTTTTGATTAAATGTGGACTGAATAAAGATGAAATTACAGTCATTAAAGAAATAGTCATTGAAATATAGCCGGCATAAGAGCTCGGTACATTTAAACTTGATTGCATTGCTGGCCAACCGGACCCAAGTAACGAATCAGGTAGTCCCAGACTAATAAAGGCTAAATAGATGACGGCTAATAATAAAGATCCCAATGTTGTTTTCTTTCGTAAAAAGTATTTCAATATACTTTTTATTCTAGTTTTTCTTTATTAATTATAGCATTAAAGGATAAAATCCAAGAGTCAATTGAAAGTAAAAAAGACAGCAGATTTTTTGAACTGTTGTCTTTTTAGATGTTTAATTATCAAAAGTTTCTGTGAAGCTATCGCCATCAACAAGCATTCTTTTGGCGTTTACCGCATACCAGTAAGGCATGACTTCCACGCCATCTTCTGTTTCTGGCTCGCAGTCGGCCATTTCTAAGACATTTTCGAGATCTTGTTTGTTAATTTGCGGATATAGTTTCAACAAGGCATCTTTAGTCATACCAGTTTGCTTAAAGCCACTATCCTTATAGTTTTCTTTGAAGATGTCTTTAAAGTCGTTTAAATCGTAACGCGGCTTGAAATCGTCATCGAAGTACTTGATTTCGATGTTTTCGATTTCCATGAAAGCTCCTAGTTGGTTAGCTAAATGTGGCAACTTATTGGCGATTTGCTCAATAGTGTAGCCATCTTCTGTAGTGGGTTTTAGCGTTGTCATGTTGCTTGAGCCAGGCCTCTCTGACATCGTGGATGTCGTCGCGAGTATTGATAGTGTCTTTTACCTTTTGAATAAGATCGTTGTGATGCTTAACAGCTTTTTGCCATTCCAAGCGGTTGGAGTACATTTGGCGGTAACTAACAGGGAAGGGATGGTTGATCGTATTAAAAATGAAGTTAAGTTTATCGGTTGAGTATGAATCTAGTTCATTTTCTTTCCAAATTAATTCGTAATATGAGCTCATGATAGTCCTTTCTATATTTTTATTTATTCAATAGCTTTAATTAATTTTTTTGTTCTTATCAATCACATTTTGAGCTTCTATAACTGATTGTTCAATCTCTTGAATATGATTATTTTGCATTTGTTTATCAGAAAAGAACTTTGGATTGTTTTTGTAGAATGATTCCAGTTTGTGATAATAATCAATTAATTTATTTTGAAAATCTATATCATTCTTGTAGAAGGTAATGAGTAATTTCCCATGATTCCAATTAGGAAAATCTTCATCTAAGCATATAGGAAAGCTGTCCGCTTGATGCATTTCCCATAGATCACTATAGAAGTCTGTAACTTGATTTGCTTCTTTTGATAAGAAGTATCTGTCATCTTCTTGAACAAGCCAACCTTTATCAATAAATTTTTGAGTTACTTTTGGTACATTCAAATTGTAGGTAAAGATAAAATATTTAGGGATTTTAGCGGTGGCAAGTCTACCTTTTTTGATTTTGCCCCACCAAATTAATAGAAGTAATTCACGCAAACTGAAATCTGTATTTGTATCATATTTGTCGGTGTACTTAGGATAATCAAATGATCTACCAAATTGTTTATCATAATCTGGTTGGCTTTCTTGCACTTTACGGTATTTGGTCCAAACTTTCGATTGCTCATCTTCATATTTTTTCCAAGCTGTTGCATTTTTCTCATTAAAATGGTGTAGGAGGTATTGACGCATATTTATTGTCTTCTGAGCCTTGACTTGATTTCTCATCCGAATTTTCAGAATGGAGTTGAGAAGTGCCAATTAGTAATTTAATTCTCTCAGCTAATTCGTTATTTTGTTTAGCTAATTTGGTATTTATTTTTTGGTAGTCGTAAATTTTAATTAACAACCAGATAATTATTGCAATTAAAATTAGTAATATTATTGCCATTTTGATCCTCTTTATGATGATACTAGGTTGTTTTTAATTTATCCGAAATGCT
>ENA-OQBL01000656-OQBL01000656.1-human-gut-metagenome-genome-assembly--contig:-NODE-656-length-16968-cov-1.906300_pt1 | contig 16968 bp, 24 predicted proteins | sample MGYA00242747_ERZ504553 | MGnify/ENA primary metagenome ERZ504553 (study PRJEB26092, sample SAMD00036240) | human gut metagenome | host: Homo sapiens | study: EMG produced TPA metagenomics assembly of...
GATCTACAATTCTCGGCTACAGATAAGTATAGGATTCTGAACAAAATGGCTTTGTTAAGTCCGCAGGCACAGAAACAAGTAAGAAGACGAAGAACCTTCGCAATCATCTCTCACCCTGACGCGGGTAAAACCACATTAACGGAAAAGCTTCTGCATTTTCGGCGGAGCGATTCAGATGGCCGGAGCCGTGAAAGGCAGAAAGGCGGGCCGTCATGCAACCAGTGACTGGATGGAAGTTGAAAAGCAGCGCGGTATTTCCGTCACAAGCTCGGTGATGCAGTTTGAATACAACGATCATGTCATCAACTTACTGGATACCCCGGGACACGAAGACTTCTCGGAAGACACCTACCGCGTCTTAACGGCGGTGGACTGCGCCGTCATGGTCATCGATGCTGCCAAGGGCGTGGAAGCACAAACCATCAAACTGCTCGAAGTCTGCCGTATGCGCAAGACTCCGATCATTACGTTCATCAACAAACTCGACCGAGAAGTTCAGGATCCGATTGATTTGCTCGGCGAGATTGAAAATGTTCTGAAGATCGACTGTGCTCCGATCACCTGGCCTGTCGGCATGGGCAAAACATTCCGCGGTGTCTTTTCCCTGCTCGATAATCGCATGAAGCGCTTCACGCCGGGCGGAGAAAAGCTCTCCGACGACGTTGAAGTAATCGAAGGACTCGACAATCCTCGCCTCGACGAACTCTTCCCGCTGGAAATGGATTATGTTCGCGAAAGCATCGAACTGATTCAAGGCGCCAGTGAGCCGTTCTCTCTTGAACGATTCTTGGAAGGCTCTCAGACGCCGGTATTCTTCGGTTCCGGTGTCAATAACTTCGGCGTTGAGGACGTGCTGAATGCCCTGGTGAATTGGGCCCCGACACCTCAGCCTCGCGACGCAGGAAAACGGATGGTAGAACCCGATGAGGCCAAGTTCTCCGGCTTTGTGTTCAAGATTCAGGCCAACATGGATCCGAAGCACCGCGACCGTATCGCATTCTTCCGCGTCTGCTCCGGCGAATACCAGCCGGGTATGAAAGTATTCCATGTCCGCGAAGGCAAAGAGATGAAGATCCCGAACGCCTCACCTCATGCAACGACCGACGCTGCTGACTGACCGATGCCGTTGCCGGCGACATCATCGGTATCTACAACCACGGTCAGCTCCACATCGGCGATACGCTCACGCAGGGCGAAGTGCTCGGCTTTACCGGCATCCCATACTTCGCTCCGGAACTCTTCCGCAGTGCTCGTCCGAAAGATCCTTTCAAAGCCAAACAGCTTCATAAGGGTCTGAAAGAACTCGGCGAAGAAGGCGCGATTCAGGTCTTTGAAGATGAACTCGGTAACCTTTACCTCGGCGCTGTCGGCCAGCTTCAGTTCGAAATCGTGGCTCAGCGCCTGGCAACGGAATACAACGTTGACGCAATCTACGAAAACACGCCCGTTTCTACGGCTCGCTGGGTGACCTACCCCGATGAGCAAACCCGTAAGGATTTTGAGAAGGAACAGGGAATGCGTTTAGCTAAGGATGCAGACGGCAACACCGTTTACCTTGCCACCAGCATCTACAACCTGCAGACAACGCAGAAACATTGGCCTCAGGTCGCCTTCCACGTTACCCGTGACACGGCCAAAAACTAAAACACACAGACGTCGATCTCGACATCTAAAGATGAGAGAGCCCGGAAATCCGGGCTCTTCGTTTAGTTGTCTTGCATTGGCGACATAGCGCGACCCATGATTCCGTGTAAATAAGAAATCAGAACGCCGTAGTTAACAATCGGCACGCCTGCCTCGGCGCATTTTCTCTGGCGGCTCAGCATAGCTCGGCGGTTAATCATGCAGGCTCCGCAGTGAATAACAAGTTGGTACGCTGAAACGTCTTCCGGGAAAGAATCTCCCGTATACCATTCATAGTCCAGCTCGCCGCCGACTTTCTTATTCAGCCAAGCCGGAATCTTGACTCTGCCGATATCCTCTGCCTGACAAACATGAGTACAGGCCTCGGCTATCAAAACCTTATCGCCCGGCTTCAAATTCTCCACGGCTTTGGCGCCGGCGGCTAATCCGCTTAAATTGCCCTTTTGACGCGCCATGAGAATAGAAAAATGATGTGAGCGGAATTTCTTTGGGTACAGCGCGATCAGCCTTTGCAAAGACCTGGCTGTCCGTAACCACCAATGCAGGCGGTTCTTTAAGGTTTACAAGCTGCTCGGCGAGCTGATTTTCCTTGACAACAACTGCCTTGGCATTGGCGTCCAAAATATCCCGTATAGCGTGCACCTGGGGAAGAATGATTCGACCCTTGGGTGCCGCTGTGTCAATGGGAACGCAAAGTACGACGGTATCGCCTTCTTTGACAAGATCCCGAAGCATGGGACCGTCTTCGAAAGCTTCCGGTGCTGTTTTGACGATAAGCGAGCGCAGATCATCAATGCCATTTTTCTCCAGCGCGCTGATTGGGACGACTTTTCTCCGAAAACGTTTTCCAAGGTCAGCAATCCGCTCGGCAGGATCGGCAACCGTTTCAATCTTGTTGGCTGCGAGGATGTAGGCCGTTCCCAGATTTTTTAAACTCAGAAACTAAGGATCGTTCAAAGTCAGAAACGTCATTGACCGCGTCAATCACAATGACCGCGACATCGGTCTTAGTCATGACTTCTTTAGTTTTGCCGATCCTAAGTTTGCCCAGATCTCCGATATCGTCGATGCCGGCGGTATCAATGATCATCACCGGCCCCAGAGGCAGGATTTCCATCGCTTTAAACACCGGATCTGTGGTCGTGCCGGCAACGTCGCTGACAAGCGCAATGTTTTGTTTGGTCAGCGCGTTGATCACACTCGACTTCCCGGCGTTCCTTCGTCCGAAAATTCCGATATGAACACGCATACCTTTGGGGGTCTGATTCATTTCCGCCATAAAAAATTCCTCTGTTTTCCGTGATTCTACGATGTACAGCCGACAAAAAAGGGAGCCGAAGCCCCCTCTTTTTATTCAGCGGTCAAGGATTATTTTTCAACAACTTTGACGACGTCACGTTTGACCCATGTCGGAGCGTGATGTTCAGCGGCTTCGTAAGAGATGTCGCCGGAACCGATTCTCCAAATGCCCTTGAAATGTTCCATGGACAGGAGAGCCAGAGGAATATGAGCGCATGTAACCATAGCGGTAACAATGAAGCTGCCCCAAACGTGAGTGATGAAGAGCCAGTAGAAAACGGTCTTGCCAAGGAGGGGAGCACCCAACCAAAGCAGCCAGCCGGTAGCGATCAGGTAAACGACAGCTGCGAGGAAAATAAGATAGCTCATCTTCTGGCCGCCGTTGTAACGACCCTGCGGCGGAACTTCAACCGGTCCGAACGGGATCTTGAAGAAACGACGCGGATAACCGCCGAAATTTCTGAACCACATAATAGTGTTTTTGTCCCACTCAAGAAGATTCTTAAGGGTCACGGCAAAACGTTCGGGAGCGAAGAGAACATAGCCCACGAAGTTAAGGGTGAAGAGAGCACCCAGCCAGAGGTGCCAAACCATCATGAGGTTAGCGGTTTCATCGGAAATATCGCCCATCCAATGGCCGAAATAAACGATGGCACCGGTGATGACTAAGGCGTACCAGCAAATTGCATTGATGGAGTGGAAAACCTTGTCGGAAGTGTGGAAGCGCAGAATTCTTGCGCCTTTCATTTCGGGATTAGACATGTTCTGCCTCCGTCATAGCCAGCTGGGAGCGGGGATAGTAATGGGTATGGTTAAGCTTGTACATCTCGCCTTCGACGGGTTTGCCGTTCATGTCTTTGTAGACCTGCCAGCAGACGTCGTTCTGGTGAGAAGAAGTCAGATTGATCTTCTGCAGACGCTTGTCATCTGCATACAGACCGTTCTGTCTGTCGAGAATAACCTTATTGCGGGAAGTGATCAGCTGAGTGATCACAGCGCCGGCGCGGCACTAAAACAGCGCAGAGACCGATGACTTTCAAGAAGCCGCGGCGCCCCAACATGGCAGGAACGTCGCGTTCGGTATATTGATATTTACTCATTTCTAATTCCTACCTTGTTAGAGTTTGACAGGAAGCGGAGTTGTCGGAGCAAGCCAGGAAGAACCGGCGCCCTGCAGAGGCTGACCGCCGCCGTTGACGCAGCCGCCCGGGCAGTTCATCACTTCGATGAAGTGCCAGCGATCCTTGTCTTCGTTGATGATCTTCATGACATTCTTCAGATCCTGAAGAGCGCCGTTAACGACAGCAACGCGAAGTTCGAAAATCTTGCCGCCCTGAGCCTTCAAGGGAATAGGCACAGTAGCTTCAACCAAAGAGTTGTTCAGGCCGCGGACGCTGATGATGTCCGGGTTCTTCAGTTCTTCGCCGGCCAGAAGTGCATAGGCCGTACGGAGAGCAGCTTCCATCACGCCGCCGGAGCAGCCGAAGATCGTGCCGGCACCGGTGTATTTTTTCGGTCGGCTTAACTTCGTGTGTAGTCGGCATCTTGAGCGGATCGATACCGAGACGACGGAAGACTTCAGCGATGTCACGAGTTGTGAGGCTGTAGTCGATGTCCGGGAAGACGGGAGAGTCTTTCGGAATAACGTTGTGTTCAACGTTCCACTTCCAGGCGTCGATGAATTCAGGACGGCTGGCTTCGAAAATCTTAGCGGTACAAGGAGTAATGGAAACGATGCAGACATCGCGCGGATCCTTGTTCCAAACGTGCTTGGCAGCCCAGGTCTTACCTAAAGCTCCGCCCATCTGAATCGGGCTCTTTGTTGTGGAAACATGGGGAATCGCAGAAGCGAAGTTAATTTCCATGTTTCTGACCCAGCCGGGCAGCAGCTGGTAAAGTGAGGCAGCGGATGGTGAGCCATCATGTTGACTTCAGGGCTTCTTTCGCCCAGGCACCAGTAGCGAACCTTCTTAATGAATTCCGTACCTTCTTCCAGAATTGTCTGGTCGGCAGTCTGGTTCACGTCGTAAACAGTGAAGCCGGCCTTTTCCAGGGCATTAAGCATCTGATCGGTGCAGAGATCGCCGGTTGCCGCCGAATTCTTCAGCTAAAGCAACGCGAACAGCAGGAGAAGGATGAGCGACCACGAATTTCTTCGGATCTTTAAGAGCTGCGATGACGTCGTCGACGAAGCTCATCTGTTCAATGGCGCCGAACGGGCAGGCGCTTAAGCACTGACCGCAGCTGACGCATGCATCGTCGCGAATTTTGTGAATGGCGCCTAAACCGCCGGAAATGGCATCAACCGGGCAGAACTTGCGGCAAGTGTCGCAGCCGACGCAGTTGTCTTTGTTGATGTGGATAATTCCGCGAAGTTCGCCTTTGCGGAAATTTCCCTGAAACGCGGGACCGTCTTCTCCGCGACAGCCTTGAGGCGGTCGGAAGGTAACAACATCCATAGTAGACATTACTCAACTCCAGAGCTTGAAATGGAAATTTAAAGAGACAGTTTCGGATAAAAATATATTTAGTAAATCGCATGCGCGAAGTCCCGAGTCTCCTTACGGAGCGCAGTTTACGATGTTGTTACAGATTTCTCAACGGCCTCTATCCTTTTGTCTTAAGTGAAAACCTCTAAATAATGAGGACAAATGAAAACAGTTGTAAGCATAAGCCCCGTGAATACGGGGCTCGTGAAATTTTCTCCTACATGTCGGCTTCTTTAAGTGGTTTCCTTAACTCCGCCCGGATATTATCCATCGCAGAGTAGAAATCCTTCATCATCACGAGGCCGAGCAGCTTGCCTTTATCGGTCACAATAAAGCGATCATGATCTTCCGGATTCTCTTTAATCGCCCCCACAAGTTTCAAGGCAAGAACTTCCTTAAACAACGCACGATCCAGATCAACACCGTGAACGTCCTTAAAGTATTTACGACTGATTCGGCCGGCAAACAGCTGCAGCAGGAGACGATATTGGAGAATGCTGCGTTTGCCGAAGACCTTTCTTCTCTCTACCCCGTTATTTCCCGATCCGATGCGTTCGTTGTAGCGGCGAAGTGAGAAAGTGTTGACGTAAAGCGAGTCGCCCAAGAAACTAAAAGCACCCGAACCGACGCCCAGATATTCATCGTTATCAATGACATACTCATCAAAGCCTTCATTATTGGACTTTCCGAATGCCCAAGAGGAAAGCTGTGTGTACTCTTCTGTCAGCATGTCGAGAATCATGCGGTACTGACCCGCCATCACATCGTGGGGTGCAGCAATAGAGTCTTTAACACTGCGCTTTGTCTGACTCGTCACCATCAGCGGATAAGTCGTAATCTGGCGGGGAGAGAGCTTCAGCAGTGTCTCCAGATCGCGCTGAAGAATTTCATCGGTCTGGCCTCGGAATCCGAAGATCATGTCGACGTTGCAGATCGGGAAAAGTTCCTGCGCTTTTGCAATGTTTTCAAAGACTTCCTGACCGGTTCCGAATTTATCGCGCTCGGTCATTTTCAGAATGCCGTCATCAAAGCTCTGAACGCCGATCGACATGCGGTCCACCAGACCTTCAAGCATGTGAATTTGCGGATCCCCCATGATCTGAGGATCTGTTTCGACAGAGACTTCCTTGATGGAGGGAAACAACTTTTAGCCAGCTCCAGCGTTTTGGCCAACTCGTCCATCAGCACTGTGGTCGTGCCGCCGCCGACGTACATCGACGTAAAGTCATAACCCATGGCATGAACGGCCTCCATCTCTTTGCGCAGATTCACAAAGTATTCGCGGGCCTTGTATCCTTTGAAAAGGAATCGATGGAAGGTGCAATAGGAACAAAGCGTTTTACAGAAAAGGAATATGCGCATACAGCATATATTTATGGCCTTCCTGCGGAAGCGGAAACTTCTCAAGAACACAGCGGTCAAGCGTTAAGTCCCGATCCAGATAGTACTGCATCACCGCTTCGGTACTCTGCAGCATCCACTTCGGCGCAATCGCCTCCGACTTTCCATGCTTGATGTTGCCTTTATAGGCATTGCGAATAGTTTCGGTGGAACGTTCTTCCATTGTTTCTATCAGTGTTATTTTGTAGACAGAAGGTCGATTATACGGAGGTCTCTTTTAGATACGGCTCTTCTTTGCGCCTTTATACATCTCTTCGATCAGGTGTCCGTACCTGGCCTGCATCGGAGAACGCTTAAGCTTCAAGGTCGGCGTGAGAAGTCCGTTATCAATTGTCCACTCGTCCAAAGTGAGCGCAATGTTTTTGGGCACAGCGTAGGCCGGGAATGTGCGGCACGCTTTCTTGACCATTTCCAGCACCTTCTTGCGCACGACAGGTGCATGAATAGATTCCGGGTCCTTCGGATCAGCACCCTGCTCTGCAGCAAATTTTTTCCACAAAGTCGGATCTAAAGAAATCAGCACGGCAATGTAAGGCATTCCGTCGCCGACCGCATAAGTCTGGCGGAAAAGCGGTATCGTTTCCAGTGCACTTTCAATATCTACGGGAGAAATTTTTTCGCCCGTAGAAGTCACCAGAATCTCTTTGATTCTTCCGACAATCTTCAGACGACCTTCTCCATCATAGGCTCCCTGGTCTCCCGTCTTCAGCCAGCCGTCTTCAGTAAAGGCATTCTTCGTATCTTTTTCCCGATTCCAGTAGCCTTTCATGACGAGGTCGCCCTTGATCTGAATTTCTTCCCGCTCACCTAGTCGAATCGACACATCTTTCAGAGCACGGCCGACAGTGGCCGGATCGTTATCGGTCACATTATTCCCGCTGATGATCGGGGATGTCTCGGTCATGCCGTAGCCTTGAATGACCGGAAGGCCCAGTCCGCAGAAAACCTTAGCAGCCTCAGGGTTAAGAGAAGCACCGCCGCTGATGGCCACACGCAGCCTTCCGCCGAACTGGGACTTCAGTTTTTCCGATATCTGCTTGCCGACCGTCGCATTGACCAAACCGTCAAACACCGAACCTTGGGATCCGGCCGCCCTTATCGAAATTTTTTCTGCAGAAATTCTGCCATCCTGCGTTAACGGCCATATGGAACAACGCCGCCTGGATTTTGCCTTTCTTGGCAAGCGCGTCATTCAGCTTGGCGTAGATACGCTCATAGACTCTCGGGACAGAAATCAAAACATTGGGCTTCGCAATCTTGAAGTCTTCTGCAAGGTATTGGAGAGAGCGGTTAAATACAATTGTTGAACCTGTCGCTAACGCCAGATAATAACCTGCCGTTCTTTCAAACATGTGAGACAGCGGAAGGAACGAAAGGAATATGTCGCCTATCTCCGGCTTAACATGAGCGAGAGTTGAACGGACGTTGCTTGTGATGTTTTTATGAGTGAGCATCACGCCTTTGGGCTTACCGGTCGTCCCCGATGTATAAACAATGCAAGCCAAATCGTCGACCTTAGGCTGCTCGGGCAGAAGAATGTCTTTGGGCGCTCCCATGAGCCATTCTTTTACTCCTTGAGTGAGCCCTGTCGCTTCTGTCAGCTCTTCTGTGATAATGACTTTTTTAATCGCAGAAAGGTCAAACCCGGCCTCCTGGATTTTTCCCATTTGGACTTCTTGTCCGTCACCAAAACGGATGCACCGCAGTCTTGGAGAATGAAAGCGCTCGAGGCAGGGGTGTCAATCGCGTGAAGAGGAACCGGCACGAGAGAGTTGGCCATGGCCGCCTGATCGAAACATACGGCGTTCACACCGTTGGGCAGAAGCATCGCGACACGGTCTCCCCTGTTCAGCCCCAAATCAGCAAACGCTCTCTGCCAATTTTTTACTTTCTCGCCAAGCTCTTTGTACGTGACTGAGACCCACTCTTTTGTTGCCCGATTAAATTCTCTCAGTGCTTCGTCCGACGGTCCTTTCAGAACACGATTCTGAAAGAAATCACAAAGTGTGCTTAAGCTGTTGAGTGCCTCAGCTCGTTGTTCTTTCGTTTCAGTCAACTCTCTCTCCACATAAATATCCCATAGTACTTTCAGCGTAAAGCTGAAATTTCTATTGAAAACGATCGAAATTTTAGGTGTTTTCACTAATGAAAAAGCCTTCGCCGGTTAGGAACGAAGGCTTTGAACTTCTGCGATTAAATCAAGGCATAACGCGGGCTTCCCAGCCGCTGGTGCACTCCGTCACGTAAGGATAAAAATTTCTTACTGGCCTGGCACCAGTACATCGTCTTACCCGGAATCGCTGCTGAGGTGACGACAGGAGCCGTCACAACCGGAGCTGCGACTACAGGCGCGGTGACAACCGGCGCCGTCACCACAGGCGCAGTAACAACCGGAGCTGTCACGACCGGGGCGGTATACGTCGGAAGCGTATAAGTCGGAGCGGCGTACGTCGGCGCTACATAGGAAGGCGCCACATATGTCGGAGCTGTATAGGTCGGGGTCGTGGCGTTTGTGATCGCATTGGCCAATCCCATGCCTAGGCCGAGCACCAGTGTTCCGCCAAGGACGTCTCTTCCGAAATCGTGCCATCGATTATGGTGATGATAACGCGGCGGAGGCGGTCCGCCCCAGCCGGGCCCTCGGAAACCGGGTCCGGGTCTGAATCCCGGTCCTCCGGACGGAGGTCCGGGAGGACGGGCGTCAACAGCTGTACAAACAGCCAGACCTAAAGCTGCTAAGCAGGCTGCAGTTCTTATTAATTTCATTCTCATCGCAAGAACCTCTCAATTGTGTTCTTACGTTTATTTTGACTGCTTAGAAATCCTTTGGGAAGACTTTTAATCGCCCAAAAAAATCTAATTTGCAAGCGATTGTTTTTCTTCCAGCTCTTCCCACAAGGCGTACTTCTCTTCGAGCTCTTTAGAAATTTTCTGCATCTCATCGCCGTCAGCCCGAATTTGCTCGGGCGCTTTGCTGCCGTAGGACGGCTGCTGCATGAGCTCTACAAGTTCATTCTGACGATTTTCCAATGCCTCTATCTGTCCGGGGAGTTCCTGGAGGAGTTTATTTTCTTTGTAGCTGAGACCGGGCTTTGCGTTCCGACGCCTCGTCTTCTGCGACTTATCGACTTGAGCTGCAGCCTCTGCTGCGGCAGCTGTCTCCGCGGCTTTCTGCTCTTCTTTTTCTCTCTTGTCCCGCCACTTGAGCCATTCCTCATAGCCGCCGACATAAGAGGTCCAAACACCGTCTTTATCCGGAGCAATCGTTAACGTCGCGACGTTATCCATAAACGAGCGGTCGTGTGTCACCAATAAAATCCGTTCCCGGATATTCCGCCAGCGTCGCCTCAAGCATTTCGATTGATTCGATGTCCAAATCGTTAGTCGGTTCGTCCATCACGAGCAAATTGGCCGGCTTTGCGAAAAGTTTTGCCAGCAGCAGGCGATTCCTTTCTCCGCCCGACAGGCTGGATACCTTCACGTTGACACGATGCGGCGGAAACAGGAATTCGCCAAGGTATCCGATCACGTGCTTTCGGACGCCGCCGACTTCTACCCAGTCAGAGCCGGGAGAGACGGTTTCCTGCAGCGTCTTGGTCGGGTCAAGCTCGCTGCGCAGCTGATCGAAATAGGCAATTTGCAGATTCGTCCCTAGTTTCACGGTACCGGAGTCCGGCTGCATCTGCCCCAAAATAATTTTAATCAGCGTGCTCTTACCGACGCCGTTAGGACCGAGCAAGCCCAGCTTGTCACCGCGCATCACGCGAAGCGTTAAATCTTTAATCAGGCAGCGGTCGCCGAAACTCTTACTGACACCCACGAGCTCGGCCACGACTTTGCCGCTTCTCTCTCCGGCGTCCAAGTTTAAGATCGATTTTTGCCGATCCGATCTCGTCTTTTGCTCACGTTCAATACGCATTTGCTCCAGACGTCTGACGCGACCCTCGTTTCGTGTGCGGCGCGCCTCGATGCCGCGGCGAATCCAGGCTTCTTCCTGAGTCCAAACCTTATCAAAATCAGCCCTTGCCTTGTCTTCCGCAGCTAATTCCTCTTCTTTTCTCCGCTGATAGGCTTCAAAAGAGCCCGGATAGCTGCGAACTACGCCGCGATCCAGCTCCCAAATCGTATCGACGATCCGATTAAGAAACGCACGGTCATGAGTAATCGTCACGAAAGAGCGAGACTTTTTGAATTCGTTCAGAATGATATTTTCGAGCTGACGGATCGCGTCAATGTCCAAATGGTTCGTCGGCTCATCTAATAGAGGAAGATCTGCATCCAATGCAAAGGCAAGAGCCAGAGCGGCCTTCTTCTTCTCACCGCCGGAAGCCTTCTTCAAGTCGAGATTTTCGTCCAGCCCGAATTTATGGAGGAACTCGGACAAGCGGCTTTGAATCTGCCAGCGCATTTTTCATCCGGCAGTTCATCCAGCTTGCCTCTAAGTACTAACGAATCCATGACGGTCGGCGCTTCCGGAAAGTACGGCTCCTGCTCTACGTAAACGGCATGCAGGCCGTTCTGTGTATGAAGTTCTCCGCCGTCGAGTTTTTCTATGCCTGCAAGAACTTAAGCAAAGAGCTCTTGCCGGTACCGTTGCGGCCGATCAAACCAATTCTCTGTCCCGGTTCCACCGCGAGGTCAGCATTATCCAGAAGCGGTTTGTCTCCCCAGGCAGATGGCCCTCCATCATCGTCACAAAACTCATAGACCGGCCTCCTCCGCGCTTTCCGTAAACTGCACTAAATCTTCCTCGGAGGTTTTCCCCGTCTTATTAGGGCTGACGACTGTTTTTACAAGCTCTCGCTTCACTTTGCTTCCGTTGTCCTTGTCAAAACTTAGGCGTCCGGTTAGTCCATTCGGCACTTCGATGCGGCGAGCCCAGTCGATCCACTTTGTACCTAACTGCCAGGCATCCACACCGACAGAAAACATTTGCAGATCTTCCGGAGAGAGATTTTCTCTGTCACCCTTGTATTGGGCCACCAAAGTACTCGCATTCTCTTCTGCCGGGATTTCTAACGTGATCATGCCGTTTAGGTCGTTCGCCTGTGTTTTAGCGAGCATCGAATCTTTTTGATGCATGGGGTTTGTGTAACTCGTCCCGAAAACCGGAAGCTCCGGCGGCAAATATGGACGAAGCAGACTGGCATTCTGAGCGTTCATGGCAAAAAAGACGCCCCGGAAGGCCTTACCCCGCATTTCCTGACGAAGATAAGCAATTTGATCGGAAGAAATATGGCGCCTTTCTGCTCCTGCCCCTGCTTTGATCAGAGCCGCCTCCATGGCTCTTGCCAGACGCTCGTCATAAGGATCCTGAGTCGTGAGAATCACAAAATTATTGGCTGCCAGATCGGTCTTTTGAGCAGTGTTTTCCACTGCGATCTTCGCAAGCTGATCGACTTCGCTCTCAGCGGAAATATCGATACTTAAAAATAATTCCGGCGCTGTTTCTCCTGACGGACGATTGATCGCTACGACCGGAAGAGGAAGATAAGGCATTTCAGATATGGTTTGAACAGCATCCCGTGAGACAGGACCGATAGCCAGTACCGCCCCGTCATCCGCAGCTTTCTTTAAAACCGCACCGGCATCCTGCGGACTGCTCAATTCATACTGAATCAATTCACAGGCACCCGATGCGGTTGCCTCGCGGCTCGCTGCGAGAATTCCCTGCTGAATAGGAGCAGCCGCTTCGGACAGAACGGATCCTTTAGGGGATACAATCAGAGCGATTTTAGTTTTGTTCTGCGATTGAACCTGCGCATCCGTTGTCGGCCCGATCTCGGAATGCTGAGCCGCCGCAGTCGTGACTGCGGCTGCCGTAATAAGGCCCAGAGATACGCGACACAAAATTCTGTTTACCAACGAGGTCAAGATGGACTCCCGAAAATTCCTCTACGACAATAATGAACTGTTCCAAAGCATCTTGCTTCCCTCCCAGGATCTGCCTGCCTCTGCACTTTATGTCGTCGGTCTTCCGATCGGGAATCTCGGCGATATTACCCTCAGGGCGCTTTGGGTTCTCAGCAAGGCAGACTGTATTGCCGCTGAAGACACTCGGGAAACTAGAAAACTTTTGGAGAAGTTTAATATAGAGTCGCACTTGTTCCCTGTCCATCAGCATAACGAGCACGAGGGGGCAGAAAAGGTTTTGACATATCTGGCCGAAGGTAAGAGAGTGGCGCTGGTTACGGATGCCGGCACCCCGGCGGTTTCGGATCCCCGGAACCAAGGTTGTCGCCGACGTCAGAGAGCACGGTTATCGAGTCATTCCCATCCCCGGAGCCAGCGCTTCGGTAACAGCGGTTTCCGCTGCGGGGATGGCGCCTGAGGGCTTCACCTTCCACGGCTTTTTAAACGGCGGAAAGAAAGAACGTGCAGCTGAGCTTCAGAAGTTGATTAATAGCGGCCGCATTTTTTATTCTGTACGAAGCGCCTCACCGATTAGAGAAATTAATAGATGAGCTCAGCGAGGCCGTCCCGGCTGATCGAAAAATCACAATTGCCCGAGAGCTCACGAAAAAATTCGAACAAATTGATAGTCTTTATTCTCCTGATTTACACGAATGGTTATCTCACAATCCTCCCAAGGGAGAATATGTGATTGTCGTCGACGCCGCTTCAGCCTCAACGGAAGAGACGCTAACGGAAGAAGACAGGCAATGGATAGACGAATTGATCCCGCTTCTTCCGGCCGGACAGCTCTCCTCAATCGCAAGTAAAATTTCCCGCTTTCCCAAAAAAATCATTTACAACTACATAGTCAGCAAGAAAAATTCACAAGCCACTGTGGATTAACAATTTGCCTCATCGGGAGTATCAACGTGTCAAACAGCAAAAAACAGAAAGATCAAAGCGATCTGGTCAATGAGAAGGTTGAAGTCAGCCCCGTCTCTGAGTCTGACGCTGCAGCCTCAAAAGAAGAGGACCCTTTCCACACTGCCGTGGAATCGATTACTTCTTCCCCCGTTACCTCGGAAAAAGAAGCCGAAGAGTACGTCTCCAATCAAACCTTCGCAGCTGCCAATGAGCATGAGATGCAGGCTTTAATCTCCATTCTCGAGGGCGAGGCTCCTGCTGACCGCAAAGCTATCCTGAAGGCCCTGGTTCAGCGTGAAAAATTAAAAGAAGGCGCCGGTAAAAAACAGACGTTAATGAAAACGAATTAAACGAAGATTGGAAACACGGCGGTTATCCTTATAAGAACCGAATGAGCCGTAAGATTTACGAAAAAGAAAAGTATCTTCTTCAGGTCGAACTTCTCAAGCTTCAAAACTGGGTTAAAGAAACCGGACAAAAAGTTGTCATCCTGTTCGAAGGCCGCGATGCTGCCGGAAAGGGCGGAACCATCCGTCGCTTTATGGAACATCTCAATCCTCGCGGAGCCCGCGTGGTTGCCTTGGAAAAACCGACCCAGCGCGAGCTCGGCGAATGGTACTTCCAGCGTTACGTAAAACACCTGCCCACCGCCGGTGAAATCGTATTGTTCGACCGTTCTTGGTACAACCGAGCCGGCGTCGAGCGTGTCATGGGTTTCTGCACCGATGATCAGTATCTGGAATTCATGCGCGAGTGCCCTGAATTCGAACGCTTCCTGACCCGCAGCAGAATCTACCTGATCAAATTCTGGTTCTCCGTCAGCCGCAAAGAACAGAGAAGACGCTTCAAGGAACGTCAGGTTCACCCGCTCAAGCGCTGGAAACTGTCTCCGATCGATATGGCTTCCCTCGACAAATGGGATGACTACACCAAGGCAAAAGAAGCCATGTTCCTCAACACGGACACTGTGGCAGCACCTTGGACCGTCATTAAGAGCGACGATAAAAAGCGTGCCCGCCTGAACGCCATGCGTTATGTTCTTCAGTCTCTGCCTTATACCGGCAAAGATATGAATGCAATCGGCGCTATTGATCCGCTGATCCTTGGCCGTGCCAACACGATCTATGAAAAGGGCGAACACAGCGACATTCTTCTTCAGCTGAGTACCCATCTCGCAGGAAAAAAATTCTGAGACAAAGAAGAAAGCGAAATAAATCTGCTGCTTAAGCGGCGCAGAGACGCCAAAGGCCGCAATCGCGGCCTTTTGGTTTTTCCGGAGACGGACTTCTAGAACTGAAGTTTGTACGTTCCCATGGTCTCTGCCATTTGAACGACACGGCCGTCAATGGCATTAAACACGTCCTTAAGTTCCGGCGGTTCGTTGAAGCTGAGGACCGTATCAACCGCAAATACTTTGAAGAAGTAACGGTGTGTTCCGATCGGAGGCTTCGGACCGATGTAGCCCACAGTGCCTCTGCCGTTTACGCCTTCGCAGGAGCCGGGGAAAAGACTTTCAAGGTCTGCGCCTTCCGGGATGGAAAGCTGCTGAGCCGGAAGATTGTAGGCCACCCAGTGGACAAAAGTCAGCTTCGGAGCCTCAGGATCCGGCGCGTCCGGATCGACACATACCAGCACTAAAGACTGTGTGCCTTTGGGAATATTGGTGATATCCAGCGGAGGAGACATGTCGCTTCCCTGCTGAGTAAATTCTTTCGGGATCGGTGCCCCCGTCGCAAATGCCGGAGACTGAATTTCAAGTTTCTCCATCCCTCTTTTCCCTCTTAAGGTCTTTCGGACTGTTCTCTAGTCTTAGAAGATTTAATCGCGCGAACAATGCTGTCGAGCTGCTCGGAAATTTCTTCAACGATATTGTTTCGCGTTACGATGCCGCACAACTTACCTTCGCTGTCTACAACCGGCAGTCTGCGAATACCCTGTTCGCGCATTCTTGCCAAAGCATCAACTACGGTTTCATCGGCGCCGGCAGTGCAAACAGGCGAGGACATAACATCCTCAACCTTGAGTCCCTTCGGATCTTTCTCTAATGCCACGACTTCAATGCAAATATCACGATCGGTGATCATTCCGACCGGCTGTCTTTCATCATTAATGACAACCAGACTTCCTACATGAAGAGCTCGCATGGCTTTAGAACAATCCAAAACAGAAGTTCCCAGCGGAATTGTGGCAACTGTATGTACTGACAAATCGATAATTTTGATAGAACGAGCTCTCATCTATACCTCTTGCTAAAACCTATTGCCCATACGCTATGTATTTGATCTTTATAAGGGTTCGGGCACTCACCCTCAACACGGTATCATACCAAACCAAAGCGGCCCAAAATGCCCTGCCGGACCGCTCGAAAACACAGATCTCCGCGCTAAGCTTCCTCCGATGTTTCAGGAGAGAGGCGCTCTTTTTCGAGGTCCTTAAAGTCAAAAATGTGTCTGATCCAGTAAATGTGACGGAGCGACCCGGGTCAAGCTGCGGAAAATGTTCTCTACTCTTCCCGGCGTCTCTCGATCCATCCTTTGAATGATTCTTTCATTTCACGGCGGCAGACGTCATCAGCCCCACATAATTTGGGGATCACATCGTAGCCTTTGATGCGGCACCAGCGGGCCAAATCTTTCTCGCGCAAATACACGAGCGGACGAATCACAATGTGCTCTTTGGCATCGCTCAACAGCTTCGGAGGCATGGACTTAAGGCGCCCGCCGTAGAACATATTCAGCATCAGCGTGCTGACCACATCGTCCAAATGGTGTCCGAGCGCAATTTTTGTACACTTCTGCTCTCTTGCTACGCGATAAATAATGCCTCTTCTCAAAACGCGAGCATAGCGAGCAAAGATTTCGATTGTCCGAGTATTTCGACTTTACGATGGAGAAAGTGTTCTGATCCTCAATGTGATAGGGGACTCCGATCTTCTTCAGATGCGCAATAAGACGATCCAAAGGGAAGTCAGGAAGATGCTGGTTCAGACAAAATGCCAGCAGCTCGAAGTGAATCGGCGCGCGTCCCTGCAGGCGCACGAGCGCATCCAGCAGTGCATAACTATCTTTCCCGCCGGAGACACATACCATCACTTTGTCTCCGTCTTCGATCAGGTTGAAATCCGTAATCGCTTGGGCGCAGAGTCTGACCAAGCGCTTCTCGAGTTTTCTGTTTTCAAACGACAAACGCTCTTTCTTCTCTTCGGAAGCTGCCTCTGATGCAGTCTCCTCCGCAGTCGAAATATTTTGTTCTGTTTGATCTCTAAGCTCTTCGATTTTGACGGGTTCCATTATTGATTCTTTGTCCTTTCCTTATC
>ENA-OQBL01000658-OQBL01000658.1-human-gut-metagenome-genome-assembly--contig:-NODE-658-length-16936-cov-2.681718_pt1 | contig 16936 bp, 20 predicted proteins | sample MGYA00242747_ERZ504553 | MGnify/ENA primary metagenome ERZ504553 (study PRJEB26092, sample SAMD00036240) | human gut metagenome | host: Homo sapiens | study: EMG produced TPA metagenomics assembly of...
TAATGTCACAAGAGAATCAGTTGGAATCTACTACTTGTCAAAAATGGTAATTAGGTTAGTTTCGCAATTCTATTGATGTATCAGTATAAAATTAGGAGCTTTAGATAATATCACAAGGTAAAAAGATTTCAAAACTTCTGGTAACTCTTTGAAATACGTATCATATCAATAGATCGATAATATAAATTATTTTTTGTATTTGTTGATAACAGGTTTATATCGGAAAAATTGTAAATTTATTTTCTATGTAAATTTTCATTTTGTGTTATACTGTTTTATAGGATTTTGTTTCCCTTGTTTTTTGCCCTTATCAGAGTTCGTAAACACTCATGGGACAATATAATACAAGGAAAACAATAAGGGAAAGCTCATCTGCGATAAACTTAGTGTTTTCAAGGACTTGAGAGATATTTGATAACAAAATATAACAGTTATTAAATCCCTTAGAATAGATAAAATCTCAATTCAAGTTTGCAGAATCAAGAAAATCGGAACTGATAAAGGAGAATAATCATATGCAAGATATAAAAAATGAAGAATATGTTACATGCCCTCGCTGCGAGAAAGAAGTCTATAAGGATGCAATAACTTGTCCGTTTTGTAACTTTGGTATTATGGCATGGATTGAAGGAGAGATTAATGAGAATGGAGAGCCAGTGAAAAAGAGTTCTAAGCAAAAATTTTATTGACCAAGAAATTAGGAGGATTCATTATGAGTGAGAAAACAGAGATTACTTTCATGCAAACAAGATTAATCCGGCTTGCTTCAGAAGAGTGGCATTTACCTGTTGAACAGATTATCCACTTGTTTAAAGAAGCCGATGTTCTTGGATATATAGAAAAATGCTATGGGATTTTTCATTGTGAAGGTGATGAAGCTGTGCTTGAAGACATTACAGAATTTTTGCAAAGGAAGGGGATAGAGATTAGTGCTTGATTTAAAAGATGGATTGGTTCTCTATCATGGAAGTTATTGTGAAGTAAAAGATCCAGATCTTGCCAAATGTGCAAAGAGAAAAGATTTTGGGCAGGAATTTTATTTAACCACATCCAAGGAGCAGGCAGATATCAGATGATATAAAACAGTTTTCGTATGAGATATGTCAGAGACACAGTGTGATAATAAGATATATGGAAAAGATATCCTCAATATTTACGAAAACAATTTTGGAAAGAACATACCTTTTGGATAGATGGATATTTTGCCTGTAGTGTAGGAAATGTATCGGAAGAAATGCTGAAAAGATATATAGAAAATCAAGGTTGAGAAAGAGGGTGACAGTGGATGTTAAAGGCATATAAATACAGAATATATCCTGATCACGGGCAGAAAGTACAGATTGCAAAGACATTTGGCTGCTGCCGTTTTGTGTATAATCAGACGCTGGCATACCGGAAAGAAGTATATGAGAAAGAGAAAAAAACAGTTAGTAAAACCGACTGCAACAATTACTGCAACAGACAATTAAAGAAAGAATATGAATGGCTGAAAGAAGTGGATAAATTTGCTCTGACAAATGCGATTTACAACATGGATGCTGCATACCAAAAATTTTTTAAGGAACATGCAGGTTATCCCAAGTTTAAGAGTAAACACGATAATCATAAGTCATATACAACAAATTTTACGAATGGCAATATAACAGTAGATTTCGGGTGCAATAGAGTAAAACTGCCTAAATTAAAAGGTATAAAAGCAAAACTGCATAGAAATTTTAGTGGACAGATAAAATCGGCAACGATATCACAAGTTCCGAGTGGAAAATATTATGTATCAATTTTAGTGGAAACAGAACACACGGAACTGCCACATACAAATCAAAATACCGGAATAGATTTAGGTATCAAGGAGTTATGTATTACTTCTGATGGAAAAAAAGTACGAAAATCCCAAAATCATCAGAAAATACGAAAAGAAACTGGTGAAACTGCAAAGGCAGTTAGCCCATAAAGAGAAAAGAAGTCAAAATTACTACAAAACAAAGAAAAAGATAGCATTATGCCATGAGAAAATAACAAATACCAGAAAAGATTATCTGCACAAGATGTCACATGAGATTATCAGCGAAAACCAAGTGATAGTTTCGGAAGATTTGCAAATAAAAAACATGGTAAAAAATCATCATTTGGCAAAGTCCATAAGTGATGTATCATGGCATGAGCTGACAAGACAGTTAGAATATAAGGCCAAGTGGAATGGCAGAAAATATGTCAAAATAGATACATTCTATGCCAGTAGTCAATTGTGTTCAGTCTGTGGATACCAAAATACAGAGACGAAAAATCTGTCAGTAAGGGAATGGATATGTCCTGTCTGTGGAACAAATCATGACAGGGATATCAATGCAGCAAAGAATATACTGGAAGAAGGATTAAGACAAATAGCATAAAATAACAATATAGGGCAGGGACTGCCCGAATTAACGCCTGTGGAGATAGTAGGGAGCAAAACATCCGGTGGATGTTTGTTCTGCTCCGACCAGAGTGGAACGTAGAAACGAGGTCTGCGAAGCAGGAAGCCCATTGGCTTTAGACAATGGGTAGTTCACCATTCAACTGCTTTTTTTGTAGGAAAAACAGGGAGTATCAACATGATCAGATTTTATGCAAATCAGGCAGGGTATCTGCCGAAAGGCCGCAAGATTGCGGTACTTGCGCAGGAAAAACGCGCGGATGAAATGGAAAAAGTGCAAGACAAAGAGGTGACCCTCTGGAATGAAAAAGGAGAGCAGACCGCTGTAAAACAGGCGGTATATGCAGGCGTTGATGAGAGTGCAGAAGATAAAGTATGGCACATTGACTTTTCCGATCTTACAGAGGAAGGAACTGTAACATTTCAAGATGGGGAAGGTGCGGTTCTCGGAAGCTGTATCATCAGCAGCAAGGCATACCATACATTGAACCAGACGCTGTGTAAAGCACTGTATTTCCAGCGTTGTGGGATGGCACTGGAAGAAACCTTTGCCGGAAAATTCAGGCGTTGTACCTGTCACACGGGCACAGCGGTACGGCTGGAAGACTATCTGGAAAGAAAAGAAAATGCAAAACAGTATGAGGTGACCGGAGGCTGGCACGATGCCGGGGATTATGGCAGATATACCACAGCAGCGGCTACAGCGCTTGCACACATGATCTATGCGCAGCAGCTCTTTCCGGAGAGTTTCACCGAAAACTTAAATATTCCGGAAAGCAACGATGCGATGCCGGATGTTTTAAGTGAGTGCCTGTATGAGCTGCGCTGGCTTTTGAAAATGCAGATGGAGGATGGAAGTGTCTGCCATAAGCTGACTTCGATGCGCCATGCAAATTTTGTGATGCCGTGTGAGGACAAACGGCAGATGATCCTGTTTCCGGCATCGACAATGGCGGCAGCGGATTTTGCAGCGGTCATGGCACTGGCATCCCGCGTGTATATGGCATGGGAGCCTGCGTTTGCAGCGGAAGCGGAGGATGCCGCAGTGCGTGCGTGGGACTGGCTGATGCAGCATCCACAGTTTATCGGATTTGAAAATCCAGCAGGCTGCAATACCGGCGGCTATGAGGATACCTCGGATCTGGATGAGCGGCTCTGGGCGGCAGCGGAACTGTATGTGACCACGGGCAACGCCGCATATCTGGACAAGCTGGAGGACTATTTAAAAACAAACGAAAATCCAACCGATATGGGCTGGGTGGATGTGTCCGGTCTGGCGGGACTTTCCTGTCTGTTTGGGGCAAAGAAAAAAGAAGCAAAGGAAACACAGCGTTTTCAGGTATGCCAGCAGAAATTCCGGCAGGCATTTTTAAACGAGGCAGATAAAATCTGTGACATTGCAGATGTCAGCGGATATTTTGTCGCGCTGACAAAAGAAGAATATGGCTGGGGCAGCAACATGGTCGTGCTCAACCGCGCCATGATCCTTGCAGTTGCGCATCTGCTGACCGGGGAAGCGCGTTACCGGGAAATGGCACAGGCGCAGATGGACTATATTCTTGGTGTGAATGCAACCGGCTATAGTTATGTGACCGCCGTGGGAACAAAAAGCTGTCAGAATCCGCATAACCGTGTGACTGTTTCGGATGGAATCGACGAGACTATTCCGGGATTTGTGGTGGGCGGGCCAAACTCCGCTCCGGTGGATGAAAAGGCAGAGTGGCTGATCACACCGGATACACCGCCGATGAAATGTTTTCTGGATGTATGGGAGTGTTATTCGCTGAATGAAATTACGATTTACTGGAACTCTCCGGCGATTTTCGTCGCTGCATTTTTAGATAAGGACGCATAAAAGGTTATGACAGGACTGGTGCAAATTAGTTTTGCACCGGTCCTTTTTTCTTTTTTGAAAAAATCTTTTCAGAATCCAAACTATTTTGTATCATATTTCGTATATCTGAGTGAACGGAGATAAAGGCGGTGAACATGCATGCAGACGGACAACCAGTTAATCCGCAGAATTAAGAAAAAACAGGATAAAAAAGGCGGCGGATGAACTGATCCGGCGATACTACCGGGAAATCTATGCATTTACTTACCGGCAGACCGGAGAGCGGGAACTTGCGCTTGATCTGACACAGGAAATTTTTATCACGGTTTTGCAGGGGATTTATGCGTTTGATGAGAAAAAGGCGGGCTTCCGCACCTGGGCATACCGTGTGGCAGCCAACAGGATCACGGATTATTATCGCAGCAAAAGTTATAAAAAGGAAAAACTGCAGCAGCCCCTGCAATGGGAAACAGAGGAGGAAAAAACTGTGCGTGATCTAGCGGAGCATATGGTTCAAAAAGAAGAGATTCGCCGGATCATGGATATTGTCGTTTCCTATGAGCGCGAATGGATTCGCATTTTTCAGAAAAAATGCTTTGAGGAGAAAACATTTGCGCAGATTGCAGAGGAGATGGATCTTGCGGAGAGTACCGTAAAGACCCGGTTTTACCAGATGTTAAAAAGGATTCGGCAGGAGGTGCAAAGATGAAGGAAAAGGAATGGGAGAAAGAACAGAAGATACCACTGCTTCCAGTAGAATTCCCGGAGGATAGCGTTATGCAGAAGGAATGTCGTGCGATTGTGGAAAAAGCAATACCAAAGCGGCAGAGTCTGTGGGAAAGAATCAAAGAAATTTACTGGGGACCGGGCATTCGTGCCATATTTTATCAGAGCGGAAGTATCTGGCTCATTGTTGCCTGTCTGTATCTGGGAATCGGATGGCTCGGACAGTCATATGCAAAGCAGCCCGAAACGCAGAGGATGATTGTGTTTTTAGGATTTCCGGTCTGTTTTCTGGTGTTTGCGGCACTGGCGTGGTGGCTGGATGCGCAGAACCATATGCAGGATCTGATCGCCTCGTTTCATTATTCCCAGAGTTATCTGTCGGGACTCCGCATGCTGTATGCTGGCGTGATCATGATACTGGTCAATGTGACAGGAGCAGCTTTATTTACAGATATTTCAGGAAAAGCGTTTGTGAGTATGGTTCTGGTGGGAAGCAGCAGTGTGTTTTTGTTTGCCTCGGTCTGTGTATATGCCTGTCACAAAGGAGCGGGCGGCCTGTTTTACGCAGTTTTGATCGCAGTCTGGGCGTGTGTGTGCGTAATTGCAAGGCTTGCGGGAACTGGCATGCAGATGTTTCTTTTTACATCGGTTCCGCTGGCGGTGCACGGCGCGGTCACTGCCGCAAGCTTTTGTCTTTTGTTCGTATCAATAGGAAAGGTGGAGAAAAAAGATGCTTACTCTTTCGCATGTTAGCAAAAGTTACGGAAAATTTCCGGCGGTGGAAGACATCAGTCTTGAGATGGAGCATGGGCTTTACGGAATGCTTGCCCCAAACGGTGCGGGAAAGACAACTCTCATAAAAATGATTGCAACCCTGCTGGTTCCTACACAGGGAGAAATTTTATGGGATGGGATTCCTGTTGCAAAACTCGGGGAAAAATACCGGGATCTGCTGGGGTATCTGCCGCAGCAGTTTGGATATTACAAAACAACACACCCGTGCAGTATCTGGATTATCTGGCAGCACTTAAAAATATGCCAAAGCAGACCGCAAGAGAAAAGATAGAACAACTGCTTGAACTGGTCGGACTTTCTGATGTGGCAGACAAAAAAATTGAAAAAACTTTTCCGGAGGAATGATCCAGCGGGTGGGAATTGCACAGGCAATGTTAAATGATCCGAAAATTCTGATACTGGATGAACCGACTGCGGGGCTTGATCCCAAGGAGCGGGCGCGCTTCCGCAATATCCTGTCAACGTTGTCAAAGGACCGGATCGTCATTCTTTCCACGCATATTGTGTCGGATATTGAGTCGAATGCCAATCAGGTGATTCTGTTAAAAGAACGTAAACTATACCGGATGGACACGGTTTCCAATATTTGTAAAACGCTTGATGGAAAGGTGTATGAGTGTGTGATGGAAGACCGTGCGTTTGATGCATTTCAAGACACGCATCTGATTCTTTCTGTGCGGCAGGAGCAGGAACATATGCAGGTGCGTTATTACAGCAGCAAGCCGGAGGAAGGCAGTAGGAATTGTACGCCGAATCTGGAAGATGTATTTCTGGTTACATATCAGGAGGAACCGGCATGAAATATTGATAAAGAATGTTAAAAAATCATGGATATCCGGGTATTGCTTGTTATAGCAGTATTTACGGTGCTGTTTTATCATTTGATTTTTTGGAAGTGACGATTTATCCGGCGGGAGGGCAGACAACAGATTTCCCCGTATGATATGCCGTTTTACGCCGAACTGATCGAAAGCTGGGGAACTTCGCTGCCGCGTGAGGACTGGTCGAAGCTGGATGAAAAAAGAAAAGAACTGGAAGAGGCATACACCCGGATCATTGCGGCGGATCAGGTTCTTGCAGATGCAAAAATTACGAATTATCAGGAATTTTCGAAGACACAGGAAACATTTTTTTGATAAGGATACTTTAACCGATGAGGAAAAGAAAATCAATCAGGAACTGTCGCGTCTGGTCTTTGAGGATTCAAAAGGGTCAAAACTGTTTTTTGAACTTCAGGTGCTCGATCGGCTGGATGAATACAAAAATTTACAGAATGGAGACAGTATCTCTCTAATGCCGGGTGGAATTTTTTATATTGTAGAAAAAGATATGAGAATGATGGGAATTCTGCTTCTGATTTGTTTTGCAATCCTTGCACTGCCGTATCTGATACGGGAACGGTTATGTCATGTGCTGCCGTTGTATGCAACGACTGCTACCGGGCGGAAACTTTTTGACAGGCAGTTTCAGGCACTTGTGGCCTGCTGCGGTTTTGTGGGAATCGTACAATTTTGTATTTATGTACTGGTTTATGTCATAAAAGGACTGGCGGTATTCTGGAAAGGCGATTGTATCGACGATACGGGACTGCAGTTGTGGTGTAAAAATCTGCCATTTGGTTTCTATATGCTGCTTTACATGCTGCTGGTGTTTGTGTTTGTGCTGGCTGCGGTTGTTTTGATTTACCTGATCGGAAGAACGGCAGGCAATTACATTGCGGGAATTGCATTTGCCATTCCGGCATGCGCAGGGATTGGCTTTTTGCTAATACACATTTTTGTACATCTGTTTCAGAAGCCGATGGATGAAAATAGCCTGCCTTATTCAGAAGAGCTTTGGATTCTGGGGTGGATTTTGGCATGCGCGTGCGTGCTGTGGTGGAAAATGCACAGGGATCATTACAGAGATCTCTGACGATAGATGAGTGTAAAGGAGAGAAAGAATGCGCCTTTTGCAAAAAGAGTGTGGAAAATGTCTGCGGCATCCGTTTCTGTGGATTGTCTGTATCACATTCGGGCTGTTTCAGTTTTTGAGTATCTATACCTATGTGGGAAATGCCGGCATGAGAAAGGAACTGCGGCAGATGCATGTGGCTGTGACGGATGAGGAGACGGCAAGCCCGGAGTATGAAAGTGCCTATGCGGACTATAAAAAGACCTATGGCGGAATGTATGATACACTGGATATGCATAAGATTCTGGAACAGAAAGAAAAAAAGAGTGGATATGAACCGCAAGGAGCCTGGGGAATGTGGATTGTGCGCAATTATGACAGGTTGCAGAAGCGGGTGGAACAGATCAGAAAAACAGGGGAAGGCACGTATGCCTTTTATCCGGGAAGTTGGTATAAACTGCACTCCACTTTGTATGGAAAACTGTGGAAGAAGCTGATTTTGCAGACCGCGGTTCTGATGATTCTTTCGATGCTGTATCTGATGGATTATGAGAGGATATATAAGACGCAGGATCTGGTTTTAGCGACCACCACCGGAAAGAAAATGATGGAAAAGAAAATGCTTGCAGGAACGTTGTGCGGGCTGTTTTATGCAGGACTGCTTACAGCGTTTACCCTCTTGGTATTTTTTGCAGCGGTTCCGTTTCAGAACCTGTGGCATGTTCCGGTGGCGGCATGTATGGTTGCAGAGCCGCGGCTGCAGATGATGTATCCGTTTGTCACGTTCTGGCGGCTGGAGCAGTGGCGTTATCTTTTGCTTGCGCTGGTGGTGCTTGTGGGACTGCTTGGGATCGTTGCGGCTGTTACTGCCGCAGTGCAGTTGTTTTTACAGAACAGTTATTTTTCGTTTGCGGTATTGGGTCTTCTTTTTATGGGGGCATATCTGCTTGCCTATGTGCAGATGGGAAATGTGTGGGATCTTATCCGGGAATTATTTAATCCCACAGTACTGTATGCAACCAGCGGAGGCTGGTTTATGGAAAATGATCTGTGCCTGTCGTTTGCAGGAAATGAATTTGCCGTGTTATTCTGCAGTGGAACGGCTGCGGTCTGCTTGATGGCTGTGGGAAAACGAAGATACCACCGGCTGGAAGTCTGATTGCCGTAAGGTATGCAGCAAAATCCGGTCACTTTTTGATCATTTGTTCGCCCAGCTGATTGTGCACCATGCAAACGATTCTCAAGGAGTGAACAGGTATCAATGAAAACAGAAGAGCCATCCCTGGGTGATATACCGGGATGGCTCCATTTCTCATAATTCGGTACTTATATTATATGAGAAATCAGAAGAAAATACAATGGAAACCCCAAAAACATAAATTATAATTTTCAAGTTTCGGTTGAACATTCATATATAACTCTTTATAATAAAAAAGGGGAATGGCTGAAAAAGCCATTTTCCTTTTTTCATGAAGAAACTGAGAATAGAAAGAGGTAATGAATGAAGACAGCATTTCAGATTTTCCGCAGGGATGTGCGACGTCTGTTAAAAAACCGTGCCGCGACACTGGTTATGATCGGCGTATGTCTCCTGCCGTCTTTGTATGCATGGTTTAATATTGCCGCAAACATGGACCCGTATGCAAATACTTCGGGAATCAGGGTGGCAATTGCCAATTGCGATACAGGAACCAAAACCGACGTGATCACGATGAATGCAGGCGATTCGATTGTTGAAAAACTGAAAGAAAACAAGTCGCTGGGCTGGCAGTTTGTCAGTGAAGAGAAAGCAAAAGAAGGTGTTCAGGCAGGAGATTACTATGCGGCAATCGTCATTCCGGAGAATTTCAGTAGTTCCCTGGTAAGTATTCTCTCCGGAGACCTGAAACGCCCGAAGCTGGACTATTATGTTAATGAAAAGAAAAATGCCATTGCACCGAAGATTACGGATACCGGTGCGACAACGGTGCAACAGCAGATCAACGACACATTTTCCGCCACGGCATCTTCGGCAGTATCAGAAATTGTAAAGTCTTCCGCAGACAGTATTACCAGAGGACTGGACGATACACAGTCGGAACTGACATCTGCCATTACCGAAGTTCAGAATAATTTAACGGATTATCAGAAGCTGGTAAAAGAATTTCAGAAAAAAGGTAGATAAATCCGATGCACAGATCAAAGAACTCAAGGAGTCTTTGGATCAGGTGGATGAGGCAGCAAAGGACAGCTCTTCTTCTTTAAAAGAAACTTCTGTATTGCTGGAAAAAAATGTCAGACGGCACTTGGAAAATTTTATAAACAGTTCTCCAATGGGCTGACCGGCGGGGAAGTTTTTCTGGATGAAGTTTCGTCCTCGGCTTCTAAGAGTCTGAATAAGTTTGAGATAAAGGCAGATAAGGCAAATCTTGCGGTTGGGGACAGTCTCGATACGATCACCCAGATCAATGAGAAAAATGCCCAGCTTCTCAAAGATCTGGAAAAGTTAAATCAGAATCTTGGAAAAGATACACAGTTATCAGCATCTGTCGGACAGGAAATCTCACAGCTGCAGACGCAGAGCATTTCTGCGCAGAAACTGGTAAATTCATTGAAAAGTGCAAATACCAGTATGCGGAAAGTGTTAAAGAATTCCAAAGATACGAGAAGTTCACTGGAAACGCTTGCAGAGGATAACCGTGAGAGTTTTCAGGACAGCAGGATCGATTTCAGCAAAAATATTTACCCGCAGCTGGACCAGTCACTGGAAGGTCTGGCGAATGTAAGCGGGGATCTGTCAACAACCTTACATAGCATAACATCCATGACAAAACAGATGAGAGATCTGCTGGATCAGTTAAAATCTGCATTGCACAGCAGCTCCAAAGTACTTACGCAGACGGGCAATGTTATGGGTCAGGTGGATCAGAAACTGCAGAAAATTGTCACGGATCTGCAGACACTGCAGAATTCGGATATGTATCAGAATATCCTGTCACTGGAAAAGATTGATGCCAAAGACATTTCCGATTTTATGTCTTCTCCGGTAAATATAAAGACGGATGTCCTGTATGAGGTGGAAAATTACGGAACAGGAATGACCCCATTTTATACAAACCTGGCACTCTGGGTAGGTGGACTGATACTGGTTTCTATTTTAAAACAGGAAGTAGACCGGGACAAAGAAGTGCCGGATTTTACACCGACAAGTGCGTATTTCGGGCGTATTCTGCTGTTTCTTATCATAGGACTGATTCAGGGAGCTATCGTATGTGCGGGAGATATCATTCTGCTGAAAGTACAGTGTCTGCATCCGGTAAAATTTATTCTTGCTGGAATGTTAACTTCTTTTGTTTATGTGAATCTGATCTTTGCACTGGCATCGACGTTTAAGCACATGGGAAAAGCACTGGCGGTTCTTCTGGTAATTTTACAGATTCCGGGTTCTTCCGGAACGTATCCGATTGAAATGATGCCGGAATTTTTCCAGAAACTTCATCCGCTGCTTCCGTTTTCTTATTCAATCAGCGCAATGCGGGAGTGTATTGCCGGATACTATCATCATACTTATAGAAGCAGCCTTGGAAAACTGCTGGTATTTTTGACTGGTCGCATTGTTTATCGGGCTTGTACTCCGTCCGCTTCTGATGAATCTGAATCATCTGTTTGATGTCAGACTTGCAGAAACCGATCTGATGATCTGTGAGACGGATTCCAAAGGCAGGGATAATCCACAGCTGCAGCGGATTATGCAGGTGATTATGAAAGATGATGCGTGGAGAAAGAAATTAACAGAGGAAAACACTCGCATTTGAAAAATATTATCCGGTCATGGTACGCTCCGGTTTTATCTGTATGATGGTCATACCACTCGTATTTCTGATTTTGATGTTTAGTCTGGAATCCAAACTGGTTTATCTGATTTTGTGGATCGTTTCTTTACTTGCACTGATACTGTATCTGCTGATTGTGGAATATCTACATGAAGAGATGAAAAAGAAATCTGTTTTGGGAGAGATGAGTTCCGAGGAACTGATGAAAATTTTGAAGGAGGAGAACAGCAAATGAAAAACATTCTGAAAATTTTCATCGACGACGTGAAACGGATTCGCAAAAATGTAATCGCAATGATTGTTGTCATCGGTGTCCTTGTCGTTCCGTGTCTGTATGCATGGTTTAATATTGCGGCAAGCTGGGATCCGTATAACAATACGGGAAATTTAAAGGTCGCGGTGGCAAGTGTGGATGAGGGATATACCGGAAGTCTGATTCCTCTTGAGATTAATGTAGGGGAACAGGTGATTTCCGCACTAAGGGAAAATACACAGATGGACTGGGTATTTACCAGCAAAGAAAAGGCAATGGAGGGGGTAAAATCCGGACAATATTATGCGGCGATTGTTGTTCCGGAGAAATTCAGTACCCAGATGATGAGTCTGTTTTCCGATCAGATTCAAAAGCCGGAAATTATTTACTATTCCAATGCCAAGGAAAATGCGATTGCACCAAAAGTGACCGACAAGGGTGCAACCGCGATCCAGAAACAGGTGAATCAGGTATTTATACAGACAATATCCGACACGGCAATGACGGTGTTTCAGTCGGTCTCTAATATGGCTGAGGCAAACGGAGCAGACCGACTGGTGGATAATCTGATTCACAATCTTGAGGATGCATCGGATGACATGGATATGACTGCATCCACGCTGGAAACTTTTTCAGGGATTACGTCTTCTGCCCAGTCCCTGCTGAATACGTCTTCTGATTTTCTGAAAGAACTGAAAACAGAGTCTGCGGATGGAAAACAGATTCTGGAAAATTCCAAAAAGACGTTTACCGATATGAAAACGACAATAAGCAGTGCGACCGAGAGCGTGGGCAAAGCACTGAAAGCAGGCAAAAAGGTATATTCTGAAATAAACCTGCTTTTGGATCAGACGGTGGAAGATGGAATAAATGGCAGTGAGGATACGGTGGATACCCTTGTAAAAGCAGCAAAGACGGTGGATAAAAACATCAAGTCATTTACAACACTCCGGGATCATCTGATCAAGCTTTCGGAAAAACATCCGGAAACCGATTCCTCATTAGGACCTATGATTGAAAAGATCAACCGTTCTATTGAAAAACAGGAAGAACTGCGGGATGATCTGACCGATACTGCGGCTTCCATGAAGAAGTCCACTACAGGTCTGATTTCTGACAAGAAAGCTTTGGATGCCCTTGTAAAAGAAAATCAGAAACGTCTGCAGCAGATCAGCAAAGAATATGAAAATGATGTAAAAGGAACTTTGCAGAAACTTGCAGATTCGGTCAAAGATACCTCTGCAGATCTTACAGGTCTGACGAAACAGATCAATGCAAGTGCAAAGGGTGTTTACACGTTAACGGACACCGCAGGATCGGATCTGTCAGAAATACAGACCTGTCTGGAATGATTCTGGTAAACTTTTACGCAAATCTGCAAATGAAAATAAAAAAGATTACGGATAAGCTTACGAAAGCAAAAGACAATGGGGATTATGCGGATCTGGAACATATGATCTATGATGATAAGTCCGGGGTCAGTGCCTTCCTGTCGGCACCAGTGGAACTGAATACGAAGAAAATTTATCCGATTGATAATTATGGTTCTTCCATGGCACCGTTTTATTCGACACTTTCTATCTGGATCGGCGGAATCGTGTTGGTTGCAATGTTAAAAGTGACCGTTTCCGAGGAAAGCATAAAAAAGATGGGACTGAAAAAGGTCAAAATTCATGAAATTTATCTTGGACGCTGGATCATATTTCTGATCCTTGGTCTGTTGCAGAGTACGCTGATTGCACTGGGAGATCTGTATTATCTTGGGATTCAGTGTGCGCATACGTTCCTGTTTTTATTTGGTTGCTGGTTTTCAAGTATAGTCTATGTCACGATCAGTTATACGCTGACGGTTTCATTTGGAGATATCGGAAAAGCAGGCAGTGTGGTTTTACTTGTTATGCAGGTTGCGGGAACTGGTGGAACTTTCCCGATTGAATGTGCTCCGAAATTTTTCCGGGCTGTGTATCCGCTTCTGCCGTTTACGCACAGTATGGCAGCCCTGCGGGAAGCGGTTGGAGGCTGTTATGGGAACGATTACTGGATAGATCTGGCAAAACTGGGCATCTTCCTGGTGATTGCACTTTTTATGGGACTTGTACTTCGTAAACCGATTATCCGGATGAACGAAGCGTTTACCGAGCAGCTGGAGGAAACAAAAATAATTTAAGCAGGAAATGAGGGCAGAATTGTTTTATTTTTGCGCAGTAATGTGAAAGAAAATTCTGCGAAAATGCCGTATAATGCAGGTATTCAAATATGTATGAGAGAGGCAAGGAGGATATGGTATTGAATAAGGCATGGTGGAAAGAAGCGGTTGTATATCAGATTTATCCGCGGAGTTTTATGGATTCAAATGGAGACGGCATCGGGGATCTCAATGGTATTACAGAAAAATTTAGAGTACCTCAAAGAACTTGGAATTGATGTGATCTGGCTGTCCCCGGTTTATCAGTCACCGAATGATGACAATGGATATGATATCAGCGATTATCAGGCGATCATGGAAGAATTCGGAACCATGGAAGATTATGACAGGATGCTTGCACGGGCACATGAGCTGGGAATTAAGATCATGATGGATCTGGTTGTCAATCATACATCCGATGAGCATGCATGGTTTGTGGAAAGCAGAAAGAGCGTGGATAATCCATACCGCGATTTTTATATCTGGGAGAAAAGGAAAAGACGGAAAAGAGCCGAATAACTGGGGGGTCCTGTTTCAGTGGTTCGGCATGGAAATATGATCCACAGACGGATATGTATTTTCTGCATCTGTTTTCGAAAAAATCAGCCGGATCTCAACTGGGACAATCCAAAATGTGCGGGACCGGGTATTTGATATGATGAACTGGTGGTGTGAAAAAGGCATTGATGGATTCCGTATGGATGTGATCAGCCTGATTTCCAAACCAGAAGGACTGCCGGATGGAATTCCGGGAGAAACCGGATACGCAGACAGCGGTTGTGCGAACGGTCCGCATGTGCATGAGTATTTAAAAGAAATGAACCGGAAAGTGCTTTCCCATTATGATCTGATCACGGTAGGGGAGGCTGCCGGAGTGACGCTGGAAGAGGCAAAAAAATTATGCCAATGCAGATGGCAGCGAACTGAACATGGTTTTCCAGTTCGAACATACCGGAGGTGGACCGGAGGCAGACAACCATTACGGTAAATGGGATAGCCATAAGATGCCGCTTCCGGTATGGAAGAAGATTTTATCCAGATGGCAGACCGGACTAGAAGGGAAAGCCTGGAACAGTTTGTTTTTATCCAATCATGATCAGCCGCGCTCGGTTTCCTGGTTTGGAAATGACAATGAACAGTATCGGGAAATTTCAGCCAAAATGCTGGGAACCTGTCTGCATATGATGCAGGGAACGCCATATGTTTATCAGGGGGAAGAACTTGGCATGTGTAATGCTTATTTTGATCAGTTAGAGGATTACCGGGATATTGAAAGCCTGAATGCTTACAAAGAACTGACAGAAACCTGTGGGGTATCTCATGAAGAAATGATGGGATATTTAAAGCGGATCAGCCGCGACAATGCGCGCACGCCGATGCAGTGGGATGACAGTGCAAATGCTGGTTTTACCACAGGAACTCCGTGGATTAAGGTAAACAGTAATTATCCAAAGGTTAATGCAAAACAGGAGGTCAGTGATCCGGATTCTGTCTTTTCGTACTACAAAAAACTGATTCGCCTTCGTCATGAAAACGAGATTATCGTTTATGGCGATTACGAACTGTTAGCACCGGAGGATGAGGTATTATTTATCTATACCAGAATGCTCGGGACGCAGCGGCTGATGGTGCTTTGTAATTTTACGGAAAAAGAAGTTGCCATTCCGCAAGAAGTAACGGAACAGATTCCTGCAGATGCCAAGCTTTTGATCGGAAATTATTCCAAACAGAAAGAAGAAATGCTGCAAGCATATGAAGCACGGGTGTATGCTTATCATGTATAAATTTTAGAAAAGAAAAAGCATCCCAGGCTGGTGTAAATGGATGGGAAAAACAGATTGACTTGTATGATTTTCGGGCGTAAAATCCCCTGTGGAAATACGAATTTTCACAGGGGATTTTGTTTTATGAATACATCAGACAGCAACTTTTTTGGAACAGAAAAAGTCAGCAGGATTCTGCTCAAGATTGCGCCACCGGTCATGCTCGCCCAGCTGATCCAGGCACTTTATAACATTGTAGACAGTTTATTTGTCGGAAAATATTCGGAGAGTGGACTGACGGCACTTTCCATTATTTATCCATTGCAGCTTCTTATGATTGCCATTGCTGTAGGAACGGGAGTCGGGATCAATACGGCAATGGCACATTATCTGGGTGTACATGATGAGAAAAAAGCAAATGAATATGGCGGGATCGGAACACCGCTTACACTGGTTCTGTGGGTATTGTTTGCACTGATATGCTTCCTTTTTATGCCCGCATATGCGCGTATGTCTACGGATTCCCCGGAAGTCATAAAGGATGTGATTGTATACGGCCGGATCGTCTGCGTATTCAGCATCGGACTGTTTACCGAAAGTATCTGGACAAAGATTTTACAGGCGAATGGAGATATGCGGACACCGATGATTGCGCAGATTGTCGGGGCATTGGTCAATATAGCACTGGACCCGTTGTTTATTTTTGGTATGTTTGGTCTGCCAAAGCTTGGAATTGCCGGGGCGGCCATTGCAACGGTTGTGGGACAGATTGTGGCGGCTCTTATCGTAATGAGAAAAGGATTTTGTAAATCGCCCCAGCTTTCGGTGTATCCAAAAGGTATCTGCTTTATTTACAAGCTCGGAATCCCCAATATTTTAATGCAGTCGGCATATACTTTTTATATTCTCGGACTTAATCTGATCCTTGCAACAATTTTCAGATCAGGCCGTCACGGCACTGGGGCTTTATTACAAATGGCAGTCGTTTTTCTTTATTCCGCTTGGGGCACTGCAGACCTGTATTGTGCCGGTGATCAGTTATAATTATGCATCGGGACGGATAGATCGCTGTAAGGAAAACACTGTCCACTTCACTTGTGGGAGGAATGGGGCTGATGTTTATCGGGACGTTAGTTTTCAATCTGATTCCTGGACAGATGCTTCGGGTATTTACAAGTGATCCACAGGTGATTGCGATTGGAACCGTTGGGTTTCATTTTGTGGGAATCAGTTTTATCCCGATGGTTACTTCCCTGATTTTT
>ENA-OQBL01000659-OQBL01000659.1-human-gut-metagenome-genome-assembly--contig:-NODE-659-length-16926-cov-26.059587_pt1 | contig 16926 bp, 9 predicted proteins | sample MGYA00242747_ERZ504553 | MGnify/ENA primary metagenome ERZ504553 (study PRJEB26092, sample SAMD00036240) | human gut metagenome | host: Homo sapiens | study: EMG produced TPA metagenomics assembly of...
CGCAGAAAGGACAGTTTACCGGGTGTCTTGCCCCGTTTGGGTATCGGAAAGACCCGGAGGACAAAAACCATCTGCTCATTGACGAGGAAACCGCCCCGATTGTGCGGCTGATTTTCGGATATGCCCTGAACGGTCATGGTCCGAACTATATCCGCAGACGGCTGGAAGAAGAAAAAATCCCCTGTCCCACATGGTGGAACCGGGAACGGGGACTTCGCAATACCCGCACCAAATGGGAAAAGAAAGACCCGGAAAACGGGCGGTATATGTGGGACTTCTCCGTTATCAAAGACCTTTTGATGAATCCCGTCTACACCGGGGCGATTGCTTCTCAGAAAAAAGACTACCGTTTCAAAATCGGCACGATTGGGGAAAAGAAGCCGGAGGACTGGATTGTGGTGGAGGGACAGCATGAACCGCTGATTGACAGCATGAGCTTTGACATTGTGCAGAATAAGTTGAAATCCCGCCAGCGTCCGGGACAGACCAATGAAATCAGCCTGTTTGCCGGACTGGTAAAATGCGGCGAGTGTGGGAAGTCGCTGACGATACGCTACACAAACGCAAAACATCCCCAGCGGATTTATTCCTGCAAGACCTACAACGCCTTTGGAAAGAACCACTGCACCCAGCACCGGATTGATTATGACACCCTTTACAGCCATGTGCTGCGGAAAATCCGGGAATGTGCCAGAACTGCCCTGATGGACGGGGAAGCGGTTGCCGACCGCCTGACCAATACCTGTGAAGCAGAGCAGCGGGAACAGCGGGAAGCAATGGAACGCTCCCTTACAAGGGACGAGGAACGGATTGAGGTTCTGGACAAAATGGTAATGCGGCTTTATGAGGATATGATTGCAGGGCGTATCAGTGAGCAGAATTTCAACACCATGCTGGAAAAGACACAGACCGAGCAGACGGAGCTTAAAACAAAAGTGTCAGAGGGCAGGAAGCGGCTGTCCGATGAAGTCCAGCTTGCCAATGACGCAAAACAATGGGTGGAAGCCATTCAGGAATACGCCAACATCACAGAGCTGGACGCAGCCACCCTTAACCGCTTAATCAAAGAAATCGTCGTGCATGAGCGCATTGACGAAGATAAAATAAGACACATTTCTATCGAAATTCATTTTAATCTCAAACCCATCCCGGAGGTGGAACAGGTCACTGCCTGACCTGTCCTGCCGGGACGGTTCTCTTAAAAACACCATATAGATTTTTGTACGCCGCCGCCCGCCATCGAGCAGAGTTTTACACCTAATTGGGGATAAAACAGCTCATGGCAGGTGGAGGTGTCGTTCTGATCGGTACACAGCTTGTACCATTACTGGCGAATTTGTTTTAGCCGGGGCAGTAGGAAAGGAGAACACGCATGGATAAGATTTTTGAGTCCATAGAAGAATGGATGCGTAACCTCCTTACAGGCATGGTCAGCTCAAACCTGACGAACATGTTTACCGATGTGAATGAAAAAACCGGTGACATCGCAAGTCAGGTTGGGCAAACGCCCCAGGGCTGGAACAGCAGTATTTTCAGCTTGATCCAAAATCTGTCGGATTCTGTGATCGTACCGATTGCCGGAATGATCATAACCTTTGTGTTGTGCTATGAGCTGATTTCCATGCTCACCGAAAAGAATAACATGCATGATATAGATACATGGATGTTTTTCAAATATTTTTTCAAGATGTGGATAGCAGTCTGGTTCGTAAGCAATGCTTTTACGATCACAATGGCGATTTTTGATGTTGGACAGAATGTAGTGAACCGGGCGGCAGGTGTTATCAACCAGCAGACGGCAATCAATATTGATTCGGTAATTACCTCGATGGAGACAGCAATGGAATCAATGGAAATAGGAGAGCTGATTATACTGGCACTGGAAACGCTCCTGGCGAGTCTGTGCCTAAAGGTTATATCCGTTTTTATAACGGTTATTTTATATGGCCGTATGATAGAAATTTATCTGTATTCGTCAATCGGTGCAATTCCGTTTGCCACTATGAGCAACCGGGAATGGGGACAGATTGGCAGCAATTATTTAAGAGGATTGTTTGCACTGGCATTTCAAGGATTTTTTATCATGATGTGCGTGGGCATTTATTCTGTATTGGTTGCCAACATACAGGTATCAGATAATGTGCATACAGCACTGCTCAGTGTAATGGCTTATACAGTAATACTATGCTTTAGTCTTATGAAAACAGGTAATTTTTCAAAGAGTATCTTTAATGCACACTAAATGTGGAAAAGGAGACGATGAAAATGGCTTTTGTATCAGTACCAAAAGATCTGACAAAAGTAAAAAATAAAATTATTTTCAATCTTACAAAACGACAGCTTATCTGCCTTGGTATTGCAGCGGCAGTAGGGCTTCCGTTTTATTTCCTGTCAAGGGGGTTGATTGGTTCGAGTAATGCGGCAACCGGAATGTGTCTGCTGATGCTTCCGGCTTTTTTATTTGCCATGTATGAAAAAGATGGACTTCCTTTAGAGAAAGTCCTCAAAAACGTGATTACAGTAAAATTTATCCGTCCTCCGGTACGGAAATATGAGGTGGAAAACCTCTATGAAAAAAATGAGAATTTTGACAAAAGCGAAAGGAGGTACCGTTCGTGGAAAAAGTAAGAAACGATAAGAATCTTCCAGAGCAGACAGAAGAATTTTCCCATCCGGATGACTGGTGGCTGGATGAAGAGGATTCTGCTGATGGTTTACCAGTGTTTGATCCGGATGAGGCAGAAGATTATGCAAAGGACAGACAGCGTTTGATGGGAGTACCGATGGTTACGGGGTATGAAGCACTGGAGCGACACCGAGGTGTCCGCAGACCAAGACGTAAATTAAGCAGACGGGAAAAAATCGTGCCTGGAAAAAAGCCCAGAAATATGAAATGAAATTACATAAGGCACACGAAAAAACGAAGAAAGAAAAACTTGCGAAGCAGGCGGCAAAACAGGCTGCTCGTGAAGAAAAGGCGGCACAGAAACAGGCAAAGAAAGAAGAAAAGCATAAAAAAAAGACAAAGCCGTCGGGTTCTGTAAAATCCAGTGGAAAAAAAGGTACTGTAAAGAAAATATCCAGTACGAATAAAGACAGTAGAAATAAAGGGAAAGATATTACCGCACAGCAGTCCATTCCATACAGGGAAATGGGAAAAGACGGAATCTGTCGTGTGGAGGATGGGTATTATTCAAAGACGATTCGTTTTTATGATATCAACTATCAGTTGGCACAGAATGAGGATAAAAATGCGATTTTTGAGAACTGGTGTGATTTCCTGAATTATTTTGACAGCACCATCCATTTTCAGTTGTCCTTTATCAATCATCACAGCAACATGACAGAATATGAAGATGTGATCCGTATCAAAAAGCAGAATGACAGTTTTGATGATCTGCGTATGGAGTTTGCCCAGATGCTCAGAAGTCAGTTAGCAAAAGGAAATAATGGTCTTGTCAGAACCAAGTATATTACATTTGGGATTGAAGCTGATAATATCCGGGAAGCGAAACCGAAGCTGGAACGTATCGAAACAGATATACTCAATAATTTTAAAGTTTTCGGGGTATCTGCGTATCCATTAAATGGTGCGGAGCGTTTGCAGATCATGTATGAAACATTCAACCAGAATGTCAAAGTGCCATTCAAGTTCAGCTATGATGATATGCTGCGTACTGGGTTGAATACAAAGGATTATATTGCACCATCCAGTTTCCTGTTCAAAAATGGAAAGGATTTTCAGATGGGAGATACCATCGGAGCAGTGTCCTATCTGCAGATTCTGGCACCAGAGCTGACGGATAAAATGCTTGCTGAATTTCTGGAAATGGACTGTAACCTGCTTGTTAATCTGCATATCCAGTCCATCGACCAGATGAAAGCGATCAAATTGGTCAAAAGTAAGGTTACGGATATTAACCGCATGAAAATTGAGGAACAGAAAAAAGCGGTACGCTCCGGATATGATATGGATATTATACCGTCTGACCTGAATACATACGGTGGGGAAGCGAAAAGACTTCTGGAAGATTTACAGTCAAGGAATGAAAGAATGTTTCTTGTGACTGTGGTGTTTTTAAATACAGCAAAAAATAAACAGGAGCTGGAAAATGCGGTATTTCAGACGGCAGGTATTGCACAGAAATACAACTGTGCATTAAAAAGACTGGACTATCAGCAGGAGCAGGGCCTTATGAGCAGTTTGCCGCTTGGAAGAAACTGGATTCCAATCAAGCGGGCATTGACTACCACATCGACAGCTATTTTTGTTCCATTTACGACGCAGGAACTGTTTATGGGTGGGGAATCTATCTATTATGGGTTAAATGCCCTGTCTAATAACTTAATCATGGCAGATCGGAAAAAGCTGAAAAATCCCAATGGTCTGATACTTGGTACTCCTGGATCTGGTAAATCCTTTGCGGCAAAAAGAGAGATTACCAATGTATTTATTGTCACAAAAGACGACATTATCATCTGTGATCCGGAGGGTGAATATTTTCCGTTAGTCCGGGCATTTAACGGGCAGGTTATCCGTATTTCTCCGACCAGTCATGATTACATCAATCCAATGGATATTAACATCAATTATGCGGATGATGACGATCCGCTATCGTTGAAATCAGATTTTATCCTTTCGCTTTGTGAACTGGTAGTAGGAGGAAAAAACGGTCTGGAACCAGTGGAAAAAACAATCATTGACCGATGTGTGCGTCTGGTATATCAGGACTATCTTTCAGAACCGGTTCCGGAGAAAATGCCAATCCTGGAAGATCTATATAATCTGCTTCGCAAACAGGAAGAGGCTGAGTCGCAGCGGCTGGCAACGGCACTGGAAATCTATGTAAATGGTTCCCTGAAGGTGTTTAATCACCGTACAAATGTAGAGTTGAACAATCGTCTGGTATGTTTCGATATTAAAGACCTTGGTAAACAGCTTAAAAAACTTGGTATGTTGATTGTTCAGGATCAGGTTTGGAACAGGGTAACAGTCAACCGTTCTGCTCATAGGTCTACCAGATATTACATTGATGAGTTCCATTTGTTGCTGAAAGAAGAACAGACAGCAGCATACAGTGTAGAAATCTGGAAAAGATTCCGTAAGTGGGGCGGTATCCCGACTGGTATCACGCAGAACGTAAAAGACCTGCTTGCTTCAAGGGAAATCGAGAATATCTTTGAAAACTTAGATTTTATCCTGATGCTCAACCAGGCATCCGGTGACAGGCAGATTCTGGCAAAACAGCTTAATATTTCAACACACCAGCTTTCCTATGTAACAAACAGTGGAGAGGGAGAAGGGCTGATTTTTTATGGAAATACGATTATTCCATTTAAGGACAGATTCGATAATACCCTTATGCTTTATGCGTTAATGTCATCGAAACCGGAAGATGTAGAGAAGCGTGAAAAACTCGGAATCAAAGGCAGAGATGATAGTTAAAGGGGCAATGGCAGAGCATGAGAAAATGGGTGGCAGGATTATTACTTTCTATATCCGTTATATTGCTTACGATCAGTCTGTATTTCCTGATGGGATTTTTTGTGCAGGAAAGACAGGATAACCAGTTACAGCAAGAGTTACAGGAACTTATGCAGAAAAAAGAGGATGAACCAGAAGAAGATGCCTCCGGCGATTCTTTGATAGAGGTAGATGCTGGAATTTTGGCATTGCATGAAGAAAATCCAGATTGTATTGGCTGGCTGACCATTGATGGGACGAGAATAGATTATCCGGTCATGTACCGGTCCGGAGATAAAAATTATTATCTGCATCGGGATTTTAACGGGGAATATTCTGCAAATGGCTGTTTATTTCTGGCAGAGGAATGTGTACCAGGAAATTCGGACAATCTGATCATATATGGACATCACATGAACAGTGGAAAGATGTTTGCTGACCTTGAAAAATATAAGGACGAAGGATTTTACGAAGAACATCCGACAATCCTGTTCCGCACGATATGGGGAAATGAACAGTATCAGATATTTGCAGCATTTACAACACCCGTTTATACAGGGAATGATTTTGATTATTACAGTTTTATCAAAGCGGGAACAGTGGAGGATTATAAAAAATTTGTTGCTTCCGTTAAGGAAAAATCACTTTATCAGACAGGAACAACAGCAAAATACAGAGATAAGTTACTTACACTGTCTACTTGTGAGTATTCCCAGAAAAATGGGCGTATGGTACTGGTTGCAAAGAAAAATAACGGAAAATTACCATAGATCAGGAGATGATGACCATGCAGGAGCATGAATATAAAGCAAGGGACAAGACTGTCCAGAAGATGAGCCGGGATGGACTCCGGGAAAAAAATCTCCGCAGTAAAAAGGAAAAGCGGATTACCGGGCGTGAGGCAGATGAGAAGAAAATAGCCGGACACAGGGAACAGGAGCTGGACTTTGGAAAGGTCAGAAAAACTCATACTGCAGAAGAAACAGTTGAGGGAGTGAAAGAAGGAAAACACAGACTGCAGTCCAGACACGCTTTTCTGGAACAGGAAGAACTTGCGGAAGCGGAAGAAATGGAAAACTCAGAAATGAGTGATGATAAAGCAGGCGGGGAGAAATCTCCGTCTGTTTCACGTTCCAGACTTCGTAAAGAGAGTATCCGGGGACATCCGGGACGTGATGCTGAAACATCGGAACCGGACAGGCAGAGCCGAAAGAAAAAGATGGTCGTAGCTTATGCAGCGAAAGAGCAGAAACGCTGCCATGAAAAGTCAGAAGTTGATGAAAAATCAATGGAAGATTTTCGGGAAGAGATTAAAGGAAAGACGAAAAGGGAACAGACGCTAAAAGAACAGACGCTAAAAGAACAGAAAAAATCAAAATCCCGTCTTTCCTTTGAAGATGAAAGTAAAGGTATGATTCCCGGTAGCGGAATGGCAAGAAAGGGGGCAAACGTTGTTTCAGAAACGGTATCTGCCTATGGTCAGAAAAAAATCAGAGAGGATACCGATGATAATGCTGCTCTTGATGCAGCAGATCAGATGGAATTTGCGGGAGAAAGCCTTGCAAGAAAGTCAATTTACGTTCGGGAACGGTTGAAAGAAAACCGACAGAGAAATAATCGGTTGAGGGAAACCGTTTTGGAAGAAACAGAAAAATCTCGCCTACAGTTTAGCACCAGTGCTTCCAATGAAGCAAAAAAGGCGGTTCAGAAAGAAGCAGAACAGAAGAAACAGTCTGCATTAAAGAAATTATTGCAGAAAAAGCGTTACCAGAAGCAGTATCAGGCTGCGAAACAGGGAAAAGCTGTGAAAGACGCAGTGCTTGTAAACGCACAGCGATTTACGGAAAAAGCCAAAGCTGCGGTCAAGGAGCTTGTGGCACAGAACAGAAATATCCTCCTGTCCATAGGAGTTCTGGTGCTGCTGTTTGCGTTAATGGCAACGAGCCTGTCAAGCTGTGCTGCGTTATTCCAGGGCAGTTCCAATGCTATTATTTCTACCAGTTATTCCAGTGAGGATGAGGATATTTATGCTGCGGAAAATGCTTATGTGGCATTGGAAAATGCACTGAATGAGCAGATCAATCAGATGAAAGCAAACCATTCCGACTATGATGAGTTCCAGTTCCAGATTGATGAGATCGGACACAATCCGTATCAGCTTATTTCTTATCTGACAGTCAAGTATGGCGGTTTTACCTATGCTGAGGTTGCAGACGAGATTCAGGAGATTTTCAGAGAGCAGTATGGCTTATATACAGATTCGACAAGAGAAACTGTAACAGAAAAGAAAACAGTCAGGGTTGGAGAATCACTGGGACAGGTTGTGACCAGTGGATATTGCAACTGTCCGATCTGCTGCGGGCAGTGGAGTGGAGGCCCGACTGCAAGTGGAGCATATCCACAGGCAAATCACACGATTGCGGTGGATGCTTCCAATCCATTTGTGCCAATGGGAACCCATGTTGTTATGAATGGAGTGGAATATGTAGTAGAAGATACAGGAGCATTTGCAAGATATGGTGTTCAGTTTGATGTATTTTACAGCGATCACGCTTCTGCATCAGCACATGGACATCAGACCTGGGAAGCATACATAGCAGACAGTAATGGAAGCCAGGAGGTGGAAGTAACTACAACAAGAGAAGTAAACCGGCTGGACGTAACACTTACGAACCATAACCTGGATGCAGTTTTAAGAAACCGTATGACAGATAAGGAACAGGAGCAGTATGACGCTTACAATAAATACTATGGAAATCGTGATTATCTGTTTGACCTTAATACAATTCCGACAGGCGGGGCAGGTTTTGGATATGATATTCCGGCAGAAGCACTTTCTGATCCGCAGTTTGCCAAGATGATCAGGGAAGCGGAAAAATATCTGGGTTATCCGTATGTATGGGGTGGTGCATCGCCATCTACCAGTTTTGATTGCTCTGGTTTTGTATGCTGGGTAATCAATAATTGTGGAAATGGATGGAACGTGGGAAGAACAACAGCGGACGGACTTCGTTCTTATTGTTCCTATGTATCTCCATCGGATGCAAAGCCGGGCGATCTGATCTTTTTCCAGGGAACTTATGATACGCCGGGAGCGAGCCATGTTGGAATTTATGTAGGAAATAACATGATGATTCATTGCGGGAATCCGATTCAGTATACAAGCATTGCAAGTTCTTACTGGCAGCAACATTTTATGGCATTTGGCAGACTTCACTAGAAGGGAGTAAATAAGAGATGAATATGCGGTTAAAAAAGGTTCTGGATGACATTCAGAAAACTGAAAACAAGATTCTGGAACTGCAGGAGCATGTAAGGCAACTGAGAATCCAGAAAAAACAGATGGAAGATGCAGAAATCATTAAGGCAATCCGTTCCATGAAGATGGACAGCCGAAAGATGCTGACTTTTCTGGACGGGATTCAGAATGGAACAGTTACCATGCAGTTTGATGAAGAGGGCAATCTTTCTATGGATAGTTCTGAAACAGGTATAAAGAAAGAAAATATGGACAGAGAAATGTCAACCGGACTGATAGAAGAAAGAGAGGATTTGGAAGATGAAGAATAAAGTAATGAAAAATATTTTGATGATTATGTTGTCATCAACAATACTGATGGGTTCTGCCAGTGTGACCGCTTTTGCACAGGCAAATGAAAACGCAGAGCAGGCTGAAACTGCGGAACAGGTGATAAAAGAACAGCCGGCGGAGCAGCCTGCCGCAGAGGGAACACCGTTTTCCACATCGGGAAACGGACAGCTTGTGGATGATAAGGAGAATGACAGTTCCAAGCAGTTTCTGACGGTACAGACAAAGAATGGAAACACCTTTTATATGGTCATTGACCGTTCCGGTACTTCCGAAAACGTGTACATGATGTCACTGGTAGATGAAAATGATCTGGCAGAGTTCTTAGGCGAAAACGAGGAAATCGAGAAAAAAGAGGAACCAGCAGTTGTTCTTCCGGAAACGACTGCAGCACCAGAACCAGAAACTACCGTACAGCCAGAAACAGAAGTAAAACCGGAATCCGGTGGTAATAAAATGTTTGGCTCTGCGATCCTGGGCGGCGGTATTGTACTGGTATTCGGTGGTTTAGCTGCTTTTGCTTTAAGTAAATTCCGAAAGAAAAAAGAGGACGGTATTGCAGAGGAAGGTCTGGAATTTGCTGATGACAGTTACATCAATGAAGATGAAGAAAATGCGGAAGATCAGCAGAAATAACAAAAAAAGCATAAGGTATGGAGAAAGGGCGGTTCTTTATGGACTGCCTTTTTGACAGGAACAGGAGGAAAACATGGCGAAATTTTTAGTGATCGCAGAGAAACCGAGCGTGGCACAGAGCCTTGCAAAAAATTTATCTGCTTATCAGAGAAAGGACGGGTATCTGGAGGGGAACAGTTGCATCGTCAGTTGGTGCCTGGGGCATCTGGCAGAGTATGTCCCACCGGAAATCTATGATGAAAAATATGCAAAATGGCAGTTTGAGGATTTACCGATTATTCCGGAAGTATGGAAAATTCAGGTATCAGAGGATAAAAAGAAGCAATTTGATGTGATATGCAGCCTGATGAACCGGGCAGATGTAGCATATCTGGTGAATGGCTGTGATGCCGGAAGAGAAGGAGAACTGATTTTTAAAAGAGTTTATGATCTGGCAGGCTGTCAGAAACCAGTGAAGCGTCTGTGGATCAGCTCAATGGAAGATGAAGCCATTCAGAAAGGATTTCAGTCCCTAACTGACGGGAGAGAATATGCAGGGCTTTGTAATGCTGCGGTATGCAGGGCACAGGCGGACTGGCTGATCGGAATGAACGCAACGAGAGCTTACACAACCAGATATTTTAAACGTCTGGTAGTTGGCAGAGTGCAGACACCAACGCTTGCTATGCTGACGGAAAGAAAAGAGAAAATTGAGCATTTCAAGAAAGAAGCCTATTATAAGGTTTCCCTGTCAGATGGAAGACTTGCGGTAATTTCAGAAAATATTCAGTCTGAAACAGAAGCGGAAGAATTAAGAAAACTCTGTGATGGGACAGAAGCTGTTGTGACCAGAGTGAAAAGAGAACAGAAAAAGACTTCTCCGCCCAAACTTTATGACCTGACCAGTCTGCAGAGGGAAGCAAACCGATTTTTCGGATACACTGCACAGAAAACATTGGATATGCTGCAGGAACTGTATGAAGAAAAGATGGTTACTTATCCGAGAACAGACAGTCAGTATGTAACCGAGGATATGAAAGAAACGGTAAAAATGCTTGACGAAGGCATGACAGATTTTCTTCCGTTTCTGGAATCTGGACAGATTAGGGGAAACATAGATCGTGTGGTTAATAATGCAAAGGTATCTGATCATCATGCAATCCTACCGACAAAAGAAGCAATGGAAAAAGGCATGGGAGGACTTTCCGGTGGAAAGAAAAATCTGCTGATGCTGATCGGACAGCAGCTTGTTCAGGCAACAGGGGAAGAGTACCTTTATGAGCAGACAGAAATTTCCGTACAGTGCAAAGAACATGAATTTACTGCAAAAGGAAAGCTGCCTGTGCAGATGGGCTTCAAAGAAGTGGAAGAAGCCTTTCGGAAATACTGTGTAAAGGATAAGAAATCTGATGAACCGGATAATAAGACAGAACTTCCAGAAGGATATGAGGAAGGAATGACTCTTGCCTCTGTGAAAGCAGAGAAGAGTACACATTACACTTCTCCGCCGAAGATGTTTACCGAAGATACTCTGCTTGCTGCAATGGAAACAGCGGGAAATAAGGAATTTGATTCTGAAACAGAGAAAAAGGGATTGGGGACACCGGCAACCAGAGCCAATATTATTGAGAAGCTGGTATCTTCCGGGTATGCAGAACGTAAAGGAAAACAGATTTTTCCTACGGTGGCAGGCTGTGAGCTGATTCATGTAATGCCGGAGAATCTGAAATCCGCAAGTCTGACAGCAGAATGGGAGAATCAGCTTCTGATGATGGAAAAGGGAAAAATCCACGATGATGAATTTATGGATGGGATTGTATCTATGATTACCGATGTTCTTTCAGTATGCAGGGCGATTCCAGAAGAAGAACGGAATCGTTTTCAGACTGCAAGGGAAGTAATTGGGAAATGCCCGGTATGCGGTTCCGATGTATATGAGGGTAAGACCAATTATTATTGTTCTGACAGAAGTTGTCCGTTTGCTTTATGGAAGTCAAATAGGTTTCTGGAAAGCATGAAAAAATCAATGGATAAAAAGATGGCAGTGGAGCTTCTGAAAAAGGGACGTACCCATGTAAAAGGACTGTATTCCAAGAAAAAGGACAGCAAATTTGATGCTGATCTTGTACTTGGGGTAGAAGATGGAAAAGCCAGATTCAGTCTGGAATTTCCTAAAAAGAAAAAATAAAGCACAGTCAGAAGGAGGAATAGGTTATGGCTCGTTTAGATGAGATACGTGGACTTGCAGAATATCATGCAGCCCATATCAGCAGTTCACCAAGGGACTGGATGAATTATCTGGATACCGCAGCCAGGTTATACAGGTATCCATTTATGGATCAGCTTTTGATCCACGCACAGCGTCCAAAAGCAACTGCCTGTGCTTCGCTGGAATTATGGAATGAAAAAATGCTGCGGTGGGTAAACCGAGGAGCAAAGGGAATTGCTCTTTTGGATGAAACCATGCAGAAAACAAGACTCCGATATGTATTTGATATTCAGGATACTCATAAGGTAAAAGGTGGAAGAACCCCTTACCTGTGGCGGTTGCAGGAGAAGCAACAGGAGGAGTTATTAAACCATTTAGAAGAAGTTTATGGACTGGAAGCTAAAGATACAGGAAGTCTTTCTGATGCACTGATGGCAACAGCGAAGTATATGGTAGAAGAAAATCTGGATGAATACCTGGATGGCTTGACATATGTGACGGAAGGAACATACCTGGAGGAGCTGGAAGAAGATACCATACGCAGCGAATTTCGCAGTCTGTTGACAGACAGCATTTATTATACGCTGGCTTCCAGATGCGGACTTGATCCGCTGGAACGGCAGGAAGAAATGGACTTCGTACATATCACAGACTATAACAGTTTATCGGTGCTGACATTTATTGGAAATGCGACGAGCATGGCCAGTGAGTCTGTGCTAGTGGATATTGGAAGATTTGTACACCGTATTTCATTAGAAGAAATGAAAAAGGGTATTGAAAATTCGGAGGAAAGGAATTATAATAAATTTAACACGTTAATTCGTGAAAGTGAAGAAAACAACAACAGAATCATAGAAAACGAATATTCACAGGAAGATGAAGGAGGAAATGAGCATGGAACTGACATATCATCGCAAAGGGGATTATCTGTTTCCGAATCTGACAATCCAGGAGACAGAGGTACAGATCGGGAAATACGGAATGCTGCGGAGGACATTTCTGAAGGAACACAAGAACAGCCTGTATCAGAGCCTGTTACTGACTGGGAAACTGAACAGCCATCTGGAAGAGATCGAGAAAACAGCACAGAAGAGATTGGAAGTACAGATAGCGAAACTGTTGGAGAAGAATCCGGCACCATCGAAAGAGGAGAACCCGATGGCGTGGACAGCACATATGAACAGTCTGACGGCAACAGCGGAAGAGAGCATCTTGACGGAATTGGTGTACAGCTAATTGAAGACACAAGTGAAGATCAGTTAAGTAAAGCAGAGGAAGAAATTGCCTCTGCTTTATCTTTGCCCGAACTTCCATCTGTAAATGAACAGAAAAGGGAAATCGAAAACAGAATAGCTTCCCTCTATGCTGGGGAGATTGCCATTCCAAGTGAGGTGGTCGATGAGGTTTTAAGAACCGGAGGAAACCGAAGCAAGAGCCAGCTTCGTATTATCTATAATTTTATGAGTGAGCAGACACCGGAAGAATATACGGAGTTTGTGAAGCGGGAGTATGGAATTGGTGGAAAAGGCTTTGAAATCAATGATATGGAATATTCTGTCTGGTTTGACGAAAACGGATTGCAGATTGCACTAGGGCATACCGTTACCGATCAGATTCTGGATAAAGCGTTTTTGTCCTGGAAAGATGTGAGTGGCCGTATCCATCAGCTTTTGAAACAAGGCGAGTATGCACCGCAGTCCGTACTTGATGTTGCAAGGAAAAATGCGATAAAGGAACATGCCCAGGCACTTGCTTATATGAAAGCGGATATGGCAGAGGGTGTAGCAGAACTTGTCTTTGATGAAGAGGATTTACCACATCTTCACAGTATTTATCCGGAAATTACTGATTATCTGGAAGAGAAACTAACAGATCCGCAGTGGCTGGCAGATCTGATCGAGCGTCTGGAAGGACTGGCAATGGCTTATGAGGAAGATAAAAGCATTATGCGGTTCCGCACCTATAATCCAATCAGAATATCCGGTCAGTTTCAGAAATTTGCTGCAGAAGTAATTCCATACAATGCCAGAGATGAATTCGCATGGCAGCAACATAAGGTATTTATTACTCAAGACGAAATAGATGCTTTTCTTGCCGGTGGAGGTCCGTATTCGGATGGAAGGCTTTCTACCTATTCTTTTTATCTTCTGAATGAAGATGATAAGGCAAGGACAGATTTTATCAAGGAAAAATATGGGATAGGCGGTCAGAGCCATGCTTTATGTGGAGCAGACAATTCACATGCAGATTATGATGGGAAAGGTTTGAAGCTGGAGAGAGGGGACTATGGGAATCCAGATACTTCGGTGTTGCTGCCCTGGGCAAAAGTTGCAAAAAGAATCGGCTATCTGATTGATAACCAGCAGTTCTTACGTTCCGCAGATTATTCCCGTATGCCGGAATATGAGAGGGAACGGATTGCAGGAAAAGTGATCAGTTTTTATGCAAGGCTGCCAGAAGAAATCGAGCGCCCGTTCAAGCAGGATTTCTTTAATGAAGAAGCAAGAAAAGAACTTCCTGTTATGCTGAATGATTCGGAGCAGTCGCAGAAATTGTTACAGGCGATGGATGATGCCCTGGCGATGCTGCCATTGGATTTTGAAGCAGTAAATGAAACTTATGAGAAGAAATTACAGCTTTTGACGGAAGTACATCAGTATGTGGAAGGCAGCTATACGATTTTCCCGGCACAGGAAGTACCAGATCAGGTAGATGGTTTAAATGGATACCAGATGTCTTTATTTGATATTGTGAGTGCTTCCGAACCAGAAGAAAATACAGAAGAACCAGAAGTGGAAGAATCGTCTGCAGAAATGGAGGAGGTACAAAAAGGGGAATCAGAATCTGAGCCAGAAGATGTAGTTGTACAGGAACAGTGGGACGAGAATGTATTTGAATATCAGGGGTATCATTTTGAAGCAGTGGGGATTCTTCCACAAGGTCTGGAAGGGAAAGAACTGGTAAACCAGACAAGAGGAAATACAGAACTGCACTTGACTACCTACGAGCGAGAAGATGATATTTTATATTCCTATGCAGGATTCTACGAAGCGAGTGGTTCCTCAAAAGCTGATATTTTCCGGTGTATGGAAACCGGACGAAATTATATTCCAGGGGAGAACGAATTGTTTGGCTATGAGGGAGAATTTTTGCCATATCTGCAGAATGAACAGGTGCAGGAACAGGAACCTCATAACTTCCATATTACGGACGATGACCTTGGGGCTGGTGGTCCGAAAGCAAAGTTTAAAGCAAATATGGAAGCTATCAGGCTGCTGAAAGAACTGGAACAGGATCAGAGATTGGCAACACCGGAAGAACAGGAAGTGTTGTCAAGATATGTTGGATGGGGCGGTATTCCACAGGCTTTTGAAGAAAGAAACAGTGCCTGGGCAGAGGAATATACGCAGTTAAAAGAAGTCCTTACGCCAGAAGAATACAGTGCAGCAAGGGCATCAACGCTGAATGCCTTTTATACTTCTCCGACGGTCATCAAGGCTATGTATGAAGCACTTGGAAATATGGGACTGAAGCAGGGAAATATCCTGGAGCCGTCCTGTGGAGTAGGAAACTTTATGGGACTTTTACCGGAAAGTATGGGTGCTGCAAGTATGTATGGTGTAGAACTTGATCCGGTTTCCGGGCAGATTGCAAAACAGCTTTACCAGAAGAACAGGATTGCAGTACAGGGATTTGAGGAAACCAGTTACCCGGACAGCTTTTTTGACTGCGTGATTGGAAATGTACCGTTTGGGGCATATCAGGTCAGTGACCGCAAATATGACAGATACCATTTTATGATCCATGATTATTTTATTGCAAAATCCTTAGATCTGGTACGTCCGGGCGGAGTGGTGGCAGTTGTTACATCAAGCGGTACGATGGATAAGCAGAATCCGGAAGTCCGACAGTATTTTGCAAATCGGGCAGATCTGCTTGGGGCAATCCGCTTACCGAACAATGCTTTCCAGAGAAATGCCAATACCAGTGTGGTTGCGGATATTCTGTTTTTCCAGAAAAGGGACAGGGCTGCAATCACAGAACCAGACTGGGTACAGTTGAAAACCACACCAGAAGGTTATACAGTCAATTCCTATTTTGCTGACCACCCAGAAATGGTGCTTGGAGATTTCAAAACAGAAAGTACCCAGTACGGAAAACAGGAAATGACGGTAAAGGCAAAAGAGGGAGCAGATCTGGCAGAACAGTTAAAAGATGCGGTACAGCATATCCAGGGAACTATCACAGAGCAGGAGATTTCGGACACGGAACTGGAAGAACAGGTGGTATCCATACCGGCAGATCCGGATATTAAGAACTTCAGCTTTGCACTTGTCGGAGAGGATATTTATTACAGGGAAAATTCTGTTATGAATAAGATGGAACTTCCTGTTGTGACAGGCGAACGTGTCAAAGGCATGGTTGCCATCCGGGATGCAACAAACAGGCTTCTGGAACGGCAGTTGGAAGAATGCAGTGATGAAGAGGTTGCCAGCTTACAGGCTGAATTGAACCGGGTTTATGACAGCTTTACTGCAAAGTATGGATTACTCAACAGCAATGCAAATAAAAGGGCATTCAGCATGGACAGCAGCTATTGCCTTTTGACTTCCCTTGAATTTCTGGACGAAAAGGGCGAGTTGAAGCGGAAAGCAGACATATTTACGAAAAGGACGATCCGCAGGGCAGAACCGGTAACATCGGTGGATACTGCAAGTGAGGCACTGGCGGTATCTATCGGGGAAAAGGCAAAAGTAGATATTCCTTATATGATGCAGCTTACCGGAAAAACAGAGGAGGAGGTCACAGAGGAGCTTACAGGCGTTATCTTTAAGAATCCGCTTACAGATAAATGGGAGCCATCCGATGAGTATCTTTCCGGAAATGTCAGGGAGAAGCTGAACATTGCAAGGCAGTTTGCAGAAAACCATTCAGAATATATGGTCAATGTGCAAGCACTGGAACGGGTACAGCCGAAAGACCTGGACGCTTCCGAGATTGAAGCAAGGCTTGGTGCAACTTGGATTTCTCCAGACTATATTACAGAGT
>ENA-OQBL01000660-OQBL01000660.1-human-gut-metagenome-genome-assembly--contig:-NODE-660-length-16897-cov-3.886345_pt1 | contig 16897 bp, 13 predicted proteins | sample MGYA00242747_ERZ504553 | MGnify/ENA primary metagenome ERZ504553 (study PRJEB26092, sample SAMD00036240) | human gut metagenome | host: Homo sapiens | study: EMG produced TPA metagenomics assembly of...
CGCTGTAGTCCCAGAACACCGCACCGAAAACGACCTCGGTGAAAACACTGCACAGGTACTCATACGCACCGCCCAGCAGCGTGCCCATGACGAACAGCCAGCTGGCGGGCTTGTCCCTTGTAGCGGTAGAGCAGCTGGGTGACCATGGCGATGGCCAGGCCCCACACGATGGAGAACGGCCCCCACACGACGCTGGAGCGGCTCATCCACTCGCCGCCGGTGACGCGGCAGAAGATCGTCTCGGTGATGTCGCCGAGGAACGCGCCGATGAAGAACAGTAAAATATTTTAACGGGGCTGCACCCGGCGGCAAACGTGTCGGTCTGCTGCCGTTTGGGGCGGACAAAGGTCAGTGCGGGATGGGCCTTCGCCATACGGCGCTCGACGTGGTCAAGGATCCACATGCCGCCGCGGACGGTCAGGTTTGCCAGACGGTTTTCTACAGCCGCGGCGGCGTGCCAACGGTAGCGCAGACCGGCCATGGCCAGCAGCGTGCCGACCAGATCGACGCAGAACACGACGAGCGCGGCCAGCAGCACAACAACCCAGATGCCGCGCGGCACAAGGCTGTACAGCGCCAGCAGCAGCGGGTTGCCCCATTTGAGTACGACAACGCCGAGCGCACCCCAGGTCAGCGACGCGCCGAGGCAGACATAGCCGTCCAGATTGAACGGCATGGCGCTGTAATCCCACCACCGGGTATGGGTCGTGTACTCCAGAATGTGCCCGCCGATCCACTCAATGACCGTGGCATAGACGGCGCTGAATACAAGCAGGAAGAACCAGCCCTCACGGATGTCGCCGAGGGCAAAGGTGATGACCAGCCCGCCGACGCCATACAGAAGGCAGAGCGGACCGTTCAGCACGCCGCGGTCCTGATATTTGTGGTGTACGACGGCGGTAAAGAGGACCTCCCCCACCCAGCCGAGGAACGAGTAGGCGAAGAAGAGAAAAACAATTTGATAGAAGTTCATAGGGGGCTCTCCTGTATGTGAGAAAAGTATCGGGTGGAATGGCTTCCCACCAGGGGGAAGCCTTGCGGATATTGCCCGTAAATGGGTGGCAGAGGCAGACTCGCCCCTCATCCGGCCCTGCGGGGCCACCTTCAGTCTACGCGCTAAGAGCCGCCTACGGCGGTTGCGCTCCGACACGCGCCTGCGGGCGCAGCCCCAAGGGGGAAGGCTTTAAGTGTTTTGCTTCTCCCTCTCCCGCTTGCTGAACACGCACCCGCAGTAATCCTGCCGGTACAGGCCGTACTCGGCGCTCAACTGTAAGCTGCGCTTGTAGTCCGTCCTTTTTTGCGGAACTCACTGGGCAGGAACGGCACGCCGTACTGCCTGCCCAGCTCGGTGCCAAGCTCGTTCAGCCGCACGGGGTCCTTCATCGGGGAGATCGAGAGCGTTGTGCAGTACCAGTCAAAGCCGTGGTCGGCGGCATAGCGGGCGGCCTGCTCCAGCCGCAGCCGATAGCAGACCGTGCAGCGCGCGCCCTTCTCCGGCTCGTTTTCCGAATCCCTTCACGGCGGTATAGAACTCCTGCGGGTCGTAGGGCAGCTCCACCACGGGGGTAGTGATACCCGGGCCTGCTCGACAAAGCGTTCCAGCTCGGCCTCGCGGCGGTGGTATTCCTCCGGCGGGTAGATGTTGGGATTGTAGTAAAGAATGGTCAGGTCAAAGTGCGCGGACAGGCGCTCCAGTGTCGCGCTCGAGCACGGCGCACAGCAGGCGTGCAGCAGCAGCTTCGGGCGGGTGCCGTCCAGCGTGCGCAGGACCTTTTCCATTTCAAGCTGATAGTTGATGCGGTTGGGCATGGGTAGTGACCTCGTTTACACAGTGGCAGGGGTACGGCGCTTGCGGCGGGCAAAAGCGCCGCAGCCGATGGCCCCCAGCAGGCTGACGGCGGAGAGCGCCTCAAACGCGCGCCAATATCCGGGGGCGTGGTACCGGACATGGATCGTGCCGGTGTAGCCCGCGGGGATCGTCAGTACGATGCGCATATTCTCGCCGCTGGTGATGGCAAACGGTGCGCCGCTCTCGTCGGCGGCATAATAATTGCCGTAGTTGTAGATGGGCAGCGAGATGGCCGCCTCGCCGCCGTCGTTCTCGACGCTGACATAGGCGACGCCCTCACGCTTTTCATAGCTGATAAGATGCAGGTCGCCGCTGGCGGGCTTGGGCTGCGCCCAGATGGCCTCATAGGAGCTGGCGCCGTCGATGAGGTATTCCGCCGTGCCGACGGAGTTGATGGTGGCGTTCTGGTTGTAGGTTGCGTAGGAGCTTTCGCCCTGGGCGCTCATGATGTTCGTCTCGGTGATGCTGGCGGTCAGCAGCGCGGCGCAGACAAGCCCCGCGGCGGCCAGCGCGGCGCGGCGCTCCGGCAGCAGCTGCAGCGCAAACAGCGCAGCTGCGCAGAGCAGCAGCGTGCCCAGCGAGAGAAAGCGGAACGGGAACTGGAACATTCCCACGACCTTGCCGACGGCGGGGCCGAACCAGCCCTCGACAAAATCCCACGGGAAGGCGTGGAGCGAGAGCACGAGCGTCAGCACGGCAAAGCCGGTGGCAGTGTACAGGTGCTTTGCGGCGGGGCGTGTGTCCCCGCGGACCTGGGCGCGCCACAGGCAGTAAAACGCCAGCGCAAGCGCCAGCAGCAGCGGCAGACCGGGGGTCAGCGCCATGTCGTGGGTCGTGCCCTCGGCGGAGGAGCCGCCCGCCGTGCCGAAGAAGCTGAACAGCTGCACGGCGTACAGACCGTGCTTCTGCAGCTTACCGACCAGATCACTGCGGTTGACAAGGAACGGGATGGAGCGGGTGGAAATAAAAAACGGGAAAAGATACCACGCGCTCAGCCCCACGGCCAGCAACGCGGCCTTGACCCAGGCCAGCAGCCGCGCGGGGCGGAGAGTCTCCCGCAGGCGCAAAAGACAAAACAAAATCAGCAGCAGCGCCGTCAGCTCACAGGAGAGCAGATGGCTCTGCACCATGGCCGCCATACCCAGCGCCATCGGCAGCCAGTCCCCGAAGCGGGGCCTGTCGCTGGTGTAGATGCCGTACAGACCCAGCAGCACGAGCGGGAAAAACGCCATGGCCGTGAACTCGCCGACGGCGGCGCGGGTGTAGACGCAGGTCAGCCGATAGGCGGACAGCGTGTAGAGCAGTGCCCCCAGCAGACCCAGCCGACGGCTGGCCGTGATTTTGGCAAAGCTGAAATAGGCGATCAGGCAGGTCGCCAGCGTGACCGCAAAGAGGTAGACCTGGTAGCAGGTGCGCAGCGGCAGCCACAGGTTGTAGAGCAGCGCGGGCAGCAGCAAAAACAGCTCACAGTAGCAAAGCGGGCTGGCGTAGCCATAACCGTTCAGCGTGGTCGTGGTCAGCCGCACCGGGAACTGCCCGTAGGACAGCTCCGCAGCCATGGCGGCGATGCGCTGCATGTGAAATTCCAGATCATGGCCGAAGTACAGATAGTTGCTGAACAGCGGCAGACAGGCCAGCAGCGTGATGCCAGCCAGCGCCAGCGGCAGACGCAGCGCACGGCGGCGGGCAGCGCCCCGCTCCCCCACATGGGCAAACAGGAGCAGCAGCGCGGCGTCCGCAGCGGCAAACAGCACAAGGAAGCAGAGCAGCCGCGCCGCGCGGTAGATGGGCTGCTCGGTCAGGGTGATGCTGTAAATGTACAGCTGGCCTTGGTCGTAGGTAACGGTGGCGGTCAGGTCCTGCATCCGCGCACCGAAGCCGACCCAAAGCCGGGTCGTCAGGCTGCGGTGGCAGTCGTCCAGCCGCAGCGCGTCAAAGGTCACGGCGGCGGGGCTGCGTTCACTGGCAAAGGTCAGCGACCCGGCAGCGTTGAGCATATTAAAAGTGGGCGCGTCGGGCGTCTGGCAGGAAAAATAACGGACTGTGACCTCATACGCACCGGAAGGCAAAGCAATATTGTCTGCCGAGAAGGTCATCGGGTCGTCGCTGTGATAGCCGATCTGGTTCCAGATTTTTAAGCCGTCGTCGTCCGCGGCGGCAATGTCGGGCAGGGTGTTCGTAAAGTCGCCGGGCGTCAGCGCCAGCTTATACGGTGCGCCGAATAACCCGGCTGCCAGCGCGCAGACAAAGGCCAGCTCGGCGGCCAGCAGCGCCGCAAACAGCCGGTTGCGGCGGCAAAAGGCAAAAAAGTGTTTCATCCGGGACTCCCTCACAGTTTATCAGCCGTCCCAGATCATGAGCTTGGCGTTCACGATGGACGTGTCCTCAACAGTGGCCAGATAGTCGCCGTTCCGGTCCCGCGGGGTCTGGGTGCAGTCCAGCAGGCAGATGGCGCGGGCTTCCTCGGTGCCGTCGGCCAGACGGACTTTGTACTTGATGACAGCGTTGTCGGGAACATAGGCGCTCTGCACGTAGACCTGTACCCCGTCCATCAGGTCACTGTCGGCGCTTTGCAGTCTGCCGCACCACGCCAGATCGTAGCCGCCGTAATTGCGGTAGGTCTGGTAGGCGTAGGCGTCGCCGTCGGTAGAGGGGTTCTCGGTCCAAAGGACCTGTGCGTGCAGGGCGCGCCCGGTGAACCGGCTGAAGAAGGCGGACTCGGCCTCCGCGTTGCTGTCCCAGACGTTCTCGTTGCAGAGAATCAGGTCGTCGGATCGTACGGCATCGGCAAGACCGGCCTCAATCGTGCGGACAAAGAACTGATAGGCAGCGAGGTTCTCGGCATGGTGGGTGCGCACGACACCGCGCAGGTAGCCGCCGTTCAGGCAGAGACCCGCCGCCAGCGCCGCCGTCAGGGCCAGTCGTGATACCACGGAGAGAACCTTCGGCAGCTTACAGCACAGGCCCGCCAGCAGTGCCAGCAGCGCCGCGGCGAGCAGCGTAAAGCCGATGGAGCTGGCCGCCGCGGGAATGTAGCCCCACTGCCAGGTAATGGCCTCGGGCTGCTGATAGCGGGCGGACAAAGCCAGCAGCAGCGCGGGCAGTGCCCAGACGGCCAGGCCGAACCCGGCCAGTGCGCCCAGCGTTCTGCCGCGCAGCTTTTTAAACGGCACGCCGAAGAAGATCAACAGTCCGGCCAGCACACCCAGCGCCAGCGGCCACAGTCGATCCCCGTTTGTGATGACCCCGGCGTCCTCCTGCAAAAGGCGGGAGTTCAGCCCAGGGAGCGACGCGGCCATCTGCTGCACGGTGACGCGCAGCACGGCGGGAATATCCAGAGAAAGCTCGTTGCCGGTGCCGCCGTTGCGCCCGCACAGAACGTGGAACACAAGCGCCGCGCCCATGCCGACCAGCGCGGGAGCCGTGTCCAGCAGGGCAATTTTTGACGCTGCGTCGGCGCAGCAGCCAGACGACGAGCGCCAGCAGCGCAAAGACATAGCCGATCTCATAGGTGCCGCAGGCGATAAAGGACAGCACCGCGCCCAGCACAGCCCAGCGGCGGTGCCGTGTCCCCTGCCACGCAAACAGGCAGAGCCAAGCCGTCATAGCCCAGAACAACGCCCGCTGCGGTACGGCGTAGTAGCTGTACATGCCCTCGTTCCAGATGGGGGCCGCGGCCAGCGCCAGCGCAAAGCTGCCCAGCGCCAGCGCATCCCCGCTGCCCAGTCTGGCCGCCACGCGGCTGACAGCGAAGGCCGCCGCGCCGGTCCAGGCGATGATGTAGAGCCGGTAGTGCGTCAGGCTGGTGTAAAACAGCAGGTCGACGGCGTTCGGGTAATGGAACGGGAAAAAACGGACCTCCTGCAGCGTAAAGTACCGCAGCCGCCCCTGCAGGTCCTGCAGAGCATACTGCCAGAACGGCATCCGCTGGAAGTCATACAGCCAGAGGTTCAGCGTCAGCTTATCGTCGCCCTCCGGCGGGATGCTGACCGTGACGCGCAGATACAGCACGCCCACGGCAAAAATAGGCCAGATAGGCCGCAGCCAGCAGCAGCCGACGGTACCGCCGACAAAATGATTTGACCTGTTCCATAGGGGCGGGGCCCTCCTCCACAAAAATCATATATATATTAAATTATAGCATAAAACCCCGCTGTACGCAACGCACAGCGGGGTTTTATGTAAATACAATTTGTATAAGACTGCCGAAAAACACGAAAAGTAAAGCGAAAATCAATGCTTCAGCGGCTTTTTCAGCATGCCAAGCAGCAGGGTCGTGGTCAGGGTGCCGACAGCCAGCGCAATCAGAAAGCCCGGCGGGTTTTCCATGACCGGCAGCAGAAACAACCCGCCGTGCGGCGCGGGACACCCGCAGCCCAGCAAAATCGTTATGAACCCGGCCAGTGCACTGCCTGCGATGCAGGCGAGGCTGACCCGCAGCGGATCGCGCAGTGCAAACGGCAGCGCACCCTCGGTCACGAAGGTCGCGCCCATCAGCAGGGTCTGCGGCGCAGAGCAACGCTCGGTGCTGGTGAACCGCGTCGGGAACAGCAGGCAGGCCAGCCCAATGCCCAGCGGCGGAATCATGCCGCCCGCCATGACAGCGGCCATCAGGTCATACTGCTGGTCTACCAGTGCCAGCGTGCCGCTGACGTAGGCGGCCTTGTTGATCGGCCCGCCGTAGTCGGTAGCCATCATGCCGCCCAGCAGCGTGCCCAGCACCAGACGGCTGCCGCCCTGCATCCCATCCAGCTGGATGGAAAGCCAGGCATTGAAACGCCCGAGCGGCGGATTGATGGCCATGACCATCAGGGCACCGACAAACAGCAGACTCAACAGCGGGACCAGCAGCCCGGTTTTGATGTGATCCAGCTCCTGCGGAATGCGGCGGAACAGGTAATTCAGAAGCCGCACAGCCAGACCGGCAGCAAAGCCCGCGACAATGGCCCCCCAGAACCCGCTGGAGATCCAGCCCAACCGGGGGGCGGTGGTTGTGCCGAGCTGTGCCAGGTAGCCGCCCATCAGGCCGGGCATAAAGCCGGGGCGGTCCGCAATGCTGTAAGCGATGAACGCAGCCAGCACGGGGTACATCATCCTGAACGCAGCATTGCCGACGTTCGTCATCATGGTGGTGATGTCGCTGCGGCCAAAAAGGTGCTGCAGCAGCAGGGAAAGCGCCAGCATCACGCCGCCCGCCACAACAAACGGCAGCATGTGGGAGATGCCGCTCATCAGGTGGCCGTAGTATTCGCGGCCCAGCTCCTTCCAGTCGCTGGTGCGGAAGGCGTGCCCGCCGCGGTAGACGGGAGCCTTGCCGGAAACGGCCTTTTCCAGCAGTCTGTCCGCGTCGCGCACGGCATCCCCCGCCGAGGCATAGACCAGCCGCTTGCCAACGAACCGCGCCAGCGGGATCGAGCGATCCACCGCCACGATCACGCACTCTGCGGCCTGGATCTCATCATCGGTCAGCTCGTCGTTGACACCGGCAGCGCCGTTCGTCTCGACCTTGAGCGTCAGGCCGCGGGCCTGCGCGGCCTGCTGGAGCGCCTCCGCCGCCAGATAGGTGTGCGCGATGCCGGTGGGGCAGGCCGTCACGGCCAGCAGCTGATAGCCGGGCTTGGCGGCGCCCGGCGCTGCGTCAGACGGGGCAGACGGCGGCTCCTGCGCGGCCTGCTCCTCCCGCGCGGAGATGGCGCGGCAGAATGCCTCGGGGGTCTCACTCTCCCGCAGGCGGGCGCAGAAATCGGTGTCCAGAAAGAGCGTCGCCAGCTCGGCCAGCACCTGTACGTGCAGGTCGTTGGCTTCGGCGGGGGCGGCGATCATCACCAGCAGGTCCAGCGGCTTGCCGTCCGGTGTGTCGCAGGGCAGCGGCGGGTCCAGCGTCAGCGCAGCCAGCTGCAGCTGCCTGACGGCGGTGCTTTTGGCGTGCGGGATGGCCAGGCCGTTGCCCACACAGACGCCGCCCAGCGCCAGCCGGGCGCGGACGTCCGCCGCAAACACAGCGGTGTCAGTCAGATTGTCAGTCCCGTCCAGCAGTGTAACCATCTGCTGCACTGCACCGGTGAGCGAGTCTGCCCGTTGGCGCAGTGCGACGCAGTCAGGCCGCAGGTAGTTGGCGATGCGCATGGTTTGAGCCTCCGTTTGGTGCCGTTGTGCTCCGTCAGCTGTCGATGCAGCGCGGCTTTTGCGGCGCAGTATTACTAAAAAAGCGGTTCCGCCGCAACGGAACCGCTATGAATGCTGTAAAAATTAGTTGAGCAGGGTCTTCTCGGTTTCGGGATCGAACAGGTGGATCTTGTGGGTATCCAAAGCAACAGTGATCTTGTCGCCGCGGCGAGACTTGGAGGTAGGAGCAACGCGAGCCATCAGGTTCTGGCCCTGGTAGGTCAGGTACAGATAGATCTCAGCGCCCATCAGCTCGGAAACCTCAACCTCAGCGCTCAGGTGGCTGTTGGGATGCTTGTCCAGGAACTCCTCGTCGTCCTTGATGTCCTCGGGACGGATGCCGACCTTCAGGGTCTTGCCGACGTAAGCGTCAAGCTTGCCGTCAGCGGTCTTCTCCTTGGGCAGCGGAACCTCGGTGCCGGACAGATCAACGACGAACTGATCGCCGGCCTTCTTCAGGGTGCCGTCCAGGAAGTTCATCTGCGGGCTGCCGATAAAGCCGGCAACGAAGATGTTGCAGGGATAATCGTACAGGTTCTGCGGGGTATCGACCTGCTGGATCATGCCGTCCTTCATAACGGCGATACGATCGCCCATGGTCATAGCCTCGGTCTGGTCGTGGGTAACGTAGATGAAGGTGGTAGCCAGCTTCTTGTGCAGCTTGATGATCTCGGTACGCATGCTGGTACGCAGCTTAGCATCCAGGTTGGACAGAGGCTCGTCGAGCAGGAAGACCGCCGGGTTACGGACCATTGCACGGCCCAGGGCAACACGCTGACGCTGACCACCGGACAGAGCCTTCGGCTTACGGTCAAGCAGGTGCTCGATCTCCAGGATCTTGGCAGCCTCACGGACGCGCTTGTCGATCTCGTCCTTGGGCATCTTGCGCAGCTCCAGACCGAAGGCCATGTTCTTGTAAACGGTCATGTGCGGGTACAGAGCGTAGTTCTGGAAGACCATCGCGATGTCGCGGTCCTTCGGGGGAACGTCGTTGATCAGACGGTCACCGATGTACATCTCGCCGCCGGAGATCTCCTCCAGACCGGCGATCATACGCAGGGTGGTGGACTTACCGCAGCCGGAAGGACCGACGAAAACGATAAATTCCTTATCCGCGATTTCCAGGTTGAAATCGGGAACGGCAGTAACATTGCCGGGGTAAACTTTCTTAACGTGACGGCAGCTAATGGAAGCCATAATGCTCATCCTCCAAATGTATTCAGTGGTTTCAGCCCGTGTGGAGGGGGCTGTTTCTGTTGACATGATTATAATAACAGGTTATAATCTATTTGAAAATAGCATTTTATTGATATAGAGGTGTCGAAATTGATATTTGACCCGGAAATTTACTGCACCGCTGCCGAAACGGCGGAATTGGACGGCACAGCGCCGCTGGCTCTGGCCGGAGACGGCCTGTGGGTGGGGGTGCTTTCCCGCGGGGCGTGCCTGCTGGACGGCGTTGACCGCCCGGGCCAAAGCGGCGATATTCTGCTGGGCCCTGCCCCCCTGGTGCTGACGCCGCAGAGCGACTGCCACCTGCTGGCCGTGCGGCTGACCGGCCACTGCACGGACGCCTACTTATTGCAACTGGGGGCGGCACGCTGGGCGGACGGCGCTGCCTGCCCCGGCGCGGCGGAGCTGATCGCACAGCTGTGCGGCGCGCAGACGGCCCCCATGGCCTACGCGCTGCTCTGCGCCGCAGCCAAGGCCGACGAGACCGCCCGTCCCCTGCCGCCGCTTGTGGCCGAGGCCGTGGCGGCCATCCGCCAGAACTACATGGCGCTCTACGGCGTCGAGGAGCTGAGCGAGCAGCTCGGCGTGACAAAAAAGCCATCTGGTGCGCGTCTTTAAGCAGGAGATGGGGGTGCCGCCGGGCAAGTACATGACGAATGTGCGCATCGAGGCAGTCAAGACGCTGCTGCTGACCGATGAGTACAATCTGGATATGATCGCGGGCCTGACGGGGTTTTCCGGGGCCAATTATCTGTGCCGCGTCTTTAAGCGGAGGTGGGCCTATCCCCCGCGGCCTGGCGCACCGCCGCCGCACCCCTGCCCGTCGTACCCAAGCTCCCGCCGAGAAGTCAGGAAATGTACGTATAAAGGAGGGAGGCTTCCCCCTTGGGGGAAGCTGTCAGCGGCTCCGCCCGCTGACTGATGAGGGGCAACCTTGCCATTGCAACCCGTTTACGGGCAGCTGTGGCAGACCCGTCCTCATCCGGCCTCGGTCGGGGCCTCGGCCACCTTCCCCCGAGGGGGAAGGCATACAAAACAAATGCCCGATACGGCTCGTCACCGCATCGGGCATTCTTAACTTTATGCAATTTTATTCCGCAGTCTTATACCCGTCCGGGTTGTGGCTCTGCCAGTTCCAGCTGTGGGCGCACATTTCCTCAATGCCGTACTGGGCCTCCCAGCCGAGCTCACGCTTGGCCTTGGAGGGATCGCACCAGCACTCGGCGATGTCGCCGGGGCGGCGCGGGTCGATGACATAGGGGATCTCCTTGCCGCAGGCCTTGCTGAAGGCGTTGATGACGTCCAGCACGCTGTAGCCGTGGCCGGTGCCCAGGTTGCAGATGAACAGGCCGGGCTTCTGCTCCAGCTTTTTGATGGCAGCAACATGGCCGCGGGCCAGGTCGACAACATGAATGTAGTCGCGCACGCCGGTTCCGTCGGGGGTCGGGTAGTCATTGCCAAAGACGTGGACCTTCTCCAGCTTGCCGACAGCGACCTTGGCGATGTAGGGCACGAGGTTGTTGGGGATGCCGTTGGGGTCCTCGCCGATCAGGCCGGACGGATGCGCACCGATGGGGTTGAAGTAACGCAGCAGCGCAACATTCAGCTCGGGGTCGGCGTGGCAGCAGTCGGTCAGGATGCGCTCGGTGAACACCTTCGTGGTGCCGTAGGGGTTCGTGGTGCCGCCGACGGGGAAATCCTCGCGGATGGGCACGCTGGCGGGGTCGCCGTAGACCGTGGCGGAGGAGGAGAAGATGATGTTGTGGCAGTTGTGGCGGCGCATGACATCCAGAATGTTCAGCGTGCAGGCCAGATTGTTGTAGTAGTACTCGATGGGCTTGGAAACGCTCTCGCCGACGGCCTTGTAGGCGGCGAACTGGATGACACAGTCAATATCCTCGTTCTCGGCAAAGATCTTCTCCACGGCGTCCTTGTCGGTCATGTCGGCCTCGACAAAACGGAAGTCCTTGCCGGCGATCTTCTTGACGCGGGCCAGAGCCTCGGGGCAGGAGTTGTAGTAGTTATCGGCTACAACGATGTCGTACCCTGCGGCCAGAAGTTCCACACAGGTGTGGCTGCCGATGTAGCCGGCGCCACCGCTAACCAGAATTGCCATAACAGTCGTCTCCTTATGTTATATGATATTGTTGCGTGCGAACCGGGCGGCTCGCCTCTCTTTGCTTGTATTCTACTCTTTCTGCGGAGTTTCTGCAATAGGAGTTTTTGATTCTGATTTGCCTTTTTGTTGCCTGTTTTGCCGCCGGGCGGGCAGCCCCTGCTGAATGCGGCGGTAGGCGGACGGCGTGTGCCCCGTGGCAGCGCGGAATTTCTGGCTGAAATACGCGCCGGAGCAGTAGCCCATCTGCGCGGCGACCTCGCCGGGGGATGCCCCGCGGGCCAGCAGCTGGGCCGCGTACTCGATGCGCATGGCGGAAAATTCCTCCATAGCCGTGCGGTGGAGCCGCGCGCGGAACGCCTGCTGCAGCTGGGGCCGCGTGCAGCCCAGCGCCGTGCAGATGTCGTCGATCTTCAGTTCATGCGCAAGATTTTCGGCAAAATAGGCGCGGGCGTCCTCGACCAGCGCGTTCTGGCGGCGCTCCCGCCGGACGCGGGCCACGGGGCGCTTGGTGCGGCGGCAGCGGCGGGCCAGCAAAATCAGCAGATTTTCCAGATGGATGATGAACTGCTGCATCGCGCCGAAGGGCAGCTCCTCCTTTAAGACAGGCCGTCCGCCCGGCACGGGGGCGGCGTCGAACAGCTCGTTGGCGGCATTTGCCAGCCAGTTCAGGTCATGCTGCTCGGCAGGCTCCGTGTGCAGCATCGCGCCGCGGAAACGGTCCATGGCCGCGCCGGTGCAGTAAAAGTCGATGCGCAGCGTCTCGGGCGGGACCTCGCCGACGGTGGTCATAGCAAAGACCTCCCCCGGCTGGTGGAACAGCAGTCCGCCTGCCCGCAGCAGCACGTGGCGGGCATCGCAGCGTTCCTCAATGGTGCCGCTGCGCACAAAGATCAGCTGCCAGGCCTGCGTCTCGCTGGGCGGGAATGAGTCGTCCGCGCGCCACTCCGACGCATGTGCCGCCGGGATCGCTTCGACCCGCAGCGGAAAGGTATCGTTCAGCATGGGTGTGACCTCCCTTCTGGGGCGAGTGCCCGAAGGCGTGTAGGGAGGGGTCTTGACCCCTCCGCGGGGCGTCGAGGACGCCGCCCCCCGTACAAAACCTGGCGCAAACTGTAGCTTGTAGGGGAGGCATTTATGCCTCCCGTGCACTGGGCGGCTGGCGCAAAGCTCCCGGGAGAGATAAATCTCTCCCCTACAACAATTTACACCGCTACCGCGCCCGGCCAGCTCTCGCCGGCCTCCGCACTCCCCGCTTCCCCGTCGGCTCCGTAAGAGAAAACGCCGGGGGTCATGTCGGCCAGCAGGGGGAACCGCGCAAGCTCGGGGCAGGTGTCGGCCAGCCCCAGACAGTAGGCCGTCAGCGGACTGATCTCCTTTGTGATGGCGTCAAACCGGCTTGATCCGTCGTCCTCGTAGGTGCTCAGCATAATATCGCCGGGGTAGGTGTCGGCCACATAGCTGACAAGTGCCTCGTCGACGTAGGGGTCGCTGCTGCCCTCATACAGGTCGGGCGCGCCGAACAGATGCAGGATCTCGTGGGCGTAGGTCGCCGGGGATTCCGCCTCGCCGTCGGTGTAGGCGTCGGTTTTGTACAGGCAGCTGTATTCATAATAAAAGCTGTCGCCGTCGTCGGCGTAGTGGGCCATCGTGAAGGATGTCCCGCTGATGGGCAGGAAGAACAAAAACGCGATGTGCCGGGCCCCGTAGGCAGCCAGACGGCTGTCGGCGGCCAGCGACGCGCACAGCGTATCCATCTCGTCGAGAAAAGCGGAGCTTTCCTCGGAATTTTCGCCGCCCTGCATGGCAGACTGCACAAGATAACTGCGTGTCAGCGTTGAATCGCTGCCGTCCGCGCTGCGATCACAGATCAGATTCACCGCGGCCTCGTAGCCCGCGGCTTGCTCGGTGATCCAGTCTATGGCCAGCTGGGTGCGCTGCACGGCGGCAGCGCGGCTCTCGGCGTCCCAAGTATGCCCGTGGGCGGCGTCGTTCAAAAACACGTTGACGAGCACGGTGGCATCGGTCAGCAGTGCGGCGCTGCCGTAGGACTTCTGCTCCTCGGTAAAGGTGGGCACCGGCTCCGGCGTCGGGGTGGCGGTGGGGCTTTCGGCCCGGGGCAGCTCTGCGGGATAACGCTGTACCGTGACGCGGGCCGAGCAGCTGCACAGCAGCGCCGCGGCCAGCACCAGGGCAGCCAGTTTTCTGTACATGGTGCGCCCCTTAAATTTCCAGCACGGCACTGCCGTCGTGGTCGGCCAGCTCCAGCGTGACCTCGCGGCCATCCAGGCGGCCATCGACAAGCGCGTCGGAGACGGGATCCTCAATGGTCTTGCGGATCGTGCGTCGCAGCTCACGCGCACCGTATTTGGTGGAGCTTTCGGCTACGATGTCCGCCAGCGCGGGCTGCGTGTAGTGCAGCGTGATGCCGTGCGCGGCCAGGCCGGGCTTGTACTCGTCGAGCATGAGCGCGGCGATCTTCTCAAGGTCTTCCTCGCTCAGCGGCTTGAACGTAATGATCTCATCCACACGGCCGATGAACTCGGGGCGCAGGAACTCCTGCAGCGCCTTCATGCTGCGGTCCGCGCTGGCGACCTCGGCCTTTTTGCCGAAGCCCGTCGCGCCGCTCTGGTCGGTGGAGCCCGCGTTGGAGGTCATGCAGATGACCGTGTTCGAGAAGTCCACCGTGCGGCCCTGCGCATCGTTGATCTTGCCCTCGTCCAGAATCTGCAGCAGGATATTCATAACGTCGGGATGTGCTTTTTCGATCTCGTCGAACAGCACGACGCTGTAGGGATGGCGGCGGACCTTCTCGGTCAGCTGCCCGGCCTCGTCGTAGCCGACATAGCCCGGGGGCGAGCCGATGAGGCGGGACACCGCGTACTTTTCCATGTACTCGCTCATGTCGATGGAGATGAGCGGGTCAACGGTGTCGAACAACTGGCTGGCCAACTGCTTGACCAGCTCGGTCTTGCCGACGCCGGTGGGGCCGACGAAGATAAAGCTGGCCGGGCGGTGACGGCCGGACAGGTCGGCGCGGGCGCGCTTGATGGCCCCGGCCACGGCGTGGACAGCCTCGTCCTGGCCGATGATGTGCGCCTTGAGGGCATCCTCCAGCCCCTGCAGACGGCCATACTCGGTCTCTTTGATCTTCACAGCAGGCACACCGGTCCAAAGCTCAATGACCTGTGCGACGTCGTCCATGGTCACTTCAATTTCCGCGACCTTCAGCTGCAGGGCGGGCAGCTTTTCGCGCTGCTTCGCCAGATCGGTCTTGACCGCGGCCAGTGCCTCGTAGTCGATGGCAGCGTCCTGGCCGTTCTGCGGCTCGGGGTTCTCCAGTTCGTGCTCGCGGGTCTCCAAATCGGCCACGGTGCGCTGGGTCTCCATGAGTTCTGTAATTTCAGGATGGCGCAGGTTGCAGCAGGCGCAGGATTCATCCAGCAGGTCAATGGCCTTGTCCGGCAGGAAACGATCCGTGATGTAGCGTTCCGACAGCTTAACGATGCTCGTCACGATAGGGTCGGACACACGGACGCAGTGGTGCTTTTCATAGTAGACGCGGATGCCCTTGATGACCTCGATGGTGTCCAGCAGCGACGGTTCCTCGACCTTGACGGGCTGGAAACGGCGCTCCAACGCGGAATCCTTCTCGATATACTTGCGATACTCGGCAAACGTCGTTGCGCCGATGACCTGCATCTGCCCGCGGGACAGCGCGGGCTTCATGATGTTGGCGGCGTTCATAGAGCCGTCGGAGTCGCCCGCGCCGACGATGGAGTGGATCTCATCAATAAACAGGATGATGTTGCCCGCAGCCTTGACCTCGCTGATGAGGCCCTTGACACGCTGCTCAAACTGGCCGCGAAACTGGGTGCCTGCGACGAGGGACGTCATGTCGAGCAGGTAAATTTCCTTGTCCTGCAGACGCGCGGGGACCTTGCCCTCGGCAATGCGCTGGGCGATACCCTCGGCAATCGCAGTCTTGCCGACACCGGCCTCGCCGATCAGGCAGGGGTTGTTCTTCTGGCGGCGGCACAAAATCTGGATCGTGCGGTAAATTTCGCGGTCACGGCCAATGATGCGGTCCGTCTTGCCGTCGCGGGCCTTCTGGGTCAGGTTCTCGCAGTAGGTCTCAAGGAACTTGCGGCGGGGAGCCTTTTCCTTCTTGCCGTTTTTGGGCTTGGCGTCGTCCTTATTCTGGTGCGCACCAAAGCCAAACGGGAAGACGGGGCTGCCGCCCGGGACAAAATCGTCCTGCGGGGCGGGCTCGTCACCGGCGTCGGTGTCGTCGCCGTTCATCATGGGGGCCAGCATGCCGGAGTCGGAGGCCTCCTGCAAAAAAGCTGGACATCCGCTCCTCCATGTTTTCCAGATCCTGGTCGGACATGCCAAACTGTTTCATCAGATCATCCACAGGCTGGATGTGCATGGCACGGGCGCAGGTCAGGCAGTAGCCCTCCTGCACGGTCTTGCCGTGTTCAAGCCGCTGCACAAACACGACAGCGGGGCGATTTTTGGCATTTAACACAAAGCATTTACTTCACCTCTATGAAAAGTGCCCGATAAGAGGCACGTGGGATTGCGATAAATTGTTGTAGGGGGGCCGGCGTCCTCGACGCCCAGCGGGCGGATAGGAAATCCGCCCGCCGCACCGCAGCTACACTACTATTATTAAACAAACCCTGCCAAATTGCAAGTTTTGGCGGGGCTTGTTCAGAATTTGTTTAATAATGGAGCAAAAACGGGTTGAACGCACCAAAAAAGGGCTGTACCCGACGCTGCGCTGCAAAACGCCGGTGGTCAGCCAGTCGATCTGGCCGGTGGTGATGCTGGCGGCGAACCAGAGCAGCAGCGCCAGCAGCCAGCAGTCGAACGCGCCGGTCACAAGGCCCAGCACCAGACCCAGCAGCCGGTTGGCGCCGCCCACCAGCGGGATAAGATTGACGCCGCGCAGCAGCCGCACCAGCAGGGCGAACACCCAGCGCACGATCATGCAGAGCAGCACAAACAGCAACGCCTGCACCAGCGGCAGGAAAAGCGGCTCCAGCAGGGCGTTGATTTTTTCGGGCAGCTGGTTCCCGGCAGTCTGCAGACCCGCGGCCAGCGCGGCACGGATGGATTCCGGCAGGAAGTCCAGCCCCTGCACCGCAGCGGCAATATCGCCGCCCGACTGTGCGACGGCCTGCTCGACCCGGGTGGAGACGGAGTCGCTGAAAAAGCTAAGATAGACTTCCGGGGCCAGCGTGCGGCTGCCCCAGGAGGCAATGCCGACGCCCAGCACCGTGCCGATCAGCTCGGTCAGTCCGGCGAGAAAGCCCTTCTGCCAGCTTTTGACAGCGGCAAAGGAAACACGGCCAGAAAATAAAATCATAGACAAGTGAGGGAGAAAAAAGACATAGATAGGTACTTCTTTCTGTTGGATTACTTGCGGGTCGAATGGCTTCCCCCGAGGGGGAAGCTGTCAGCGGCCCCGCCCGCTGACGGATGAGGGCGAACCTTGCCATTATTGCCCGCAAATTGGTTATTGCGGC
>ENA-OQBL01000661-OQBL01000661.1-human-gut-metagenome-genome-assembly--contig:-NODE-661-length-16871-cov-6.295151_pt1 | contig 16871 bp, 17 predicted proteins | sample MGYA00242747_ERZ504553 | MGnify/ENA primary metagenome ERZ504553 (study PRJEB26092, sample SAMD00036240) | human gut metagenome | host: Homo sapiens | study: EMG produced TPA metagenomics assembly of...
TTTTCTTAATCATGACTGTTCACTCCGTTCACAGTAACTCTTAATCTCCTGCAAACATATGGTAAAAACATAAATCCTTCTACAAATTATATTGTTATATTTTCACGAAATTCCAAGTTAGTATTTGTTAACTTTTTCATATGCTTTGTAATTGACAAATGATTAACAAAGTCATATAATAGCATCATCGAGGTTGTTAATTTATTAACGTTACTTTTTTTAACTTTCTCTCAGTTGCCAACAGAACATATATTGTTAAATTTTTCTCATATATTCTGACAATTGATATTTTATTCACATTATTTACGTGATTATGCACAATTTTCACCATAATATTTCGTTATGCTCATATTAATGTTACTGTTGACCGAATAATCAGTTTATTTGTATAATAAAAACATAACAGGTCACGGTAAATACTTTTAACGAAAACACAAACAGGAGGATTCCCAAATGGCAAAAAAAGAGAACACTATCCCAACCATCATCGACACCCCTGAAGCCCTTACTGCAAAGATTGCAGCCATGAAAGAGGCACAGAAGATTTTCGCAACATTTACCCAGGAGCAGGTAGATAAGATTTTTAAAGCTGCCGCTACTGCTGCTGACAAAGCACGTATCCCGCTTGCTAAAGATGCTGTTGAAGAAACAGGAATGGGTATTGTAGAAGATAAGGTTATCAAGAACCATTACGCAGCCGAATATGTATACAACGCATATAAGAATACCAGAACCTGCGGTGTGATTGAAGAAGATACTGCTTACGGTATTAAGAAAATAGCTGAGCCGATTGGTCTGATTGCTGCTGTTATTCCTACAACCAACCCAACATCTACTGCAATCTTCAAAACTCTGATCGCACTGAAAACACGTAATGCAATCATCATCAGTCCGCATCCCCGCGCAAAGAAATGTACCATTGAGGCAGCAAAGGTTGTTCTGGAGGCTGCTGTAGAAGCCGGTGCACCGGAGGGAATCATCGGATGGATTGATGTTCCAAGTCTTGATCTGACAAATCAGGTTATGCGTGAAGCAGACATCATCCTTGCCACAGGTGGTCCCGGAATGGTTAAGGCTGCCTATTCTTCCGGAAAACCTGCTTTAGGTGTAGGTCCCGGAAATACTCCTGTTATCATTGATGACAGTGCAGATATCCGTCTGGCAGTTAACTCCATCATCCATTCCAAGACCTTTGACAATGGTATGATCTGTGCTTCCGAACAATCTGTAACTGTTCTTGAGAGCATTTATAAGAAAGTAAAAGAAGAATTCCTTTACAGAGGATGTTACTTCCTGAAACCGGATGAATTAGAGAAAGTAAGAAAAACTATCCTTATCAATGGCGCATTGAATGCAAAGATCGTAGGCCAGAAGGCTGCCACTATCGCTGAGATGGCCGGTGTTGCAGTTCCTCCTGAAACAAAGATTCTGATCGGTGAAGTTGAATCTGTAGACATCAGCGAAGAATTCGCACATGAGAAGCTTTCCCCTGTACTTGCCATGTACAAGGCCAAAACTTTTGACGAAGCGATTGCCAAAGCTGAACAGCTTGTAGCTGACGGCGGTTATGGACATACCTCCGCTCTCTACATTGACACAAGAGAAAAGGAAAAAATGGAAAAACACGCAGCAGCTATGAAGACCTGCCGTATCCTCATCAATACTCCATCTTCTCAGGGCGGTATCGGCGACCTTTACAACTTCAAACTTGTTCCGTCCCTGACTTTGGGCTGCGGTTCCTGGGGTGGCAACTCCGTATCTGAGAACGTAGGTGTAAAACATCTCATTAACATCAAGACCGTTGCTGAAAGGAGAGAAAATATGCTCTGGATTAGAACACCGGAAAAAGTTTATTTCAAAAAAGGCTGCCTGCCGGTTGCTCTGGATGAACTTGGCACTGTTATGCACAAGAAACGCTGCTTTATCGTAACAGACTCTTTCCTTTATAAGAATGGATATACTAAAAAGATCGAAGATAAATTAGATCAGATGGGAATCGTACATACCTGCTTCTACGATGTAGAGCCAGATCCATCTCTCGCTTCTGCAAGAGCCGGTGCTGCTGCAATGAGAATGTTCGAGCCTGACTGCATTATCGCAATGGGCGGTGGTTCCGCAATGGATGCCAGCAAGATCATGTGGGTTCTCTATGAAAATCCGGACGCCAACTTTGATGATATGGCTATGGACTTTATGGATATCCGTAAGAGAATCTTCACATTCCCGCATATGGGTAAGAAAGCTTACTTTGTAGCTGTTCCGACATCTTCCGGTACAGGTTCCGAGGTAACACCGTTTGCTATCATTACTGATAAAACTACAGGTATCAAATGGCCTCTGGCAGATTATGAATTAATGCCTGATATGGCTATTGTTGATACAGATAATATGATGAGCGCACCTAAGGGACTGACCTGTGCTTCCGGTATCGACGTTATGACTCATGCACTTGAAGCCTATGCTTCCATGATGGCGTCTGATTATACAGATGGTCTTGCATTAAATGCGATTAAACTGGTATTTAACTATCTGCCACGTGCATACAAAGATGGTTCTGATGTAGAAGCAAGACAGCATATGGCAAATGCTTCCTGCATGGCTGGTATGGCTTTCGCAAATGCTTTCCTTGGCGTAAACCACTCTCTTGCTCATAAGCTGGGAGCTTTCCATCACCTTCCACATGGTATTGCAAATGCTCTGGTTCTGCTTCATGTTCTGCGCTATAATGCAGCCGAAGTTCCGGCTAAGATGGGTACCTTCCCACAGTATCAGTATCCGCACACACTTGCACGTTACGCTGAGATTGGCCGTTCTGTAGGTCTGACAGGCAAGAACGACAGCGAAGTATTTGAAAAGCTTCTCCAGAAACTGCAGGAACTGATGGATACTATTGAGATCAAACATACGATCAAAGAATACGGCGTAGACGAGAAGTACTTCCTTGAAACTCTAGACGAAATGACAGAACAGGCATTCAACGACCAGTGTACCGGTGCCAACCCGAGATATCCATTAATGTCTGAGCTGAAAGAAATCTATCTGAAAGCTTACTATGGTGAGGGAAATATTCCTGAATCCGGGAAAGCCAAAGAGAAAAAAGAAGAGAAATAAGATTTGCTGAAAATAAACCTTTTCCTTTAAAAATATAGTGTTTAAACCAACAAAATGGGGCTGTCAAAAAAAGACAGCCCCTTATTATATTATTTCTTACTGCGATATGCTTCTGCTTCCCAATGCGTGATAAAGTATGTAATATCATCCGTCATATGAAGCGGACCGCCAAAGCTTTCTGCATATACTGCAAGCTTGATGGCATCTTTTACAAGAAGCTGTGCTTTTGCAGCTTTTCCCTTATCATCTTCCATAATAAAGGCGCCAACTCCCTGTACCAGGATCAGTCTTGGCTCTTTGTCATTCTCTTTCATAAATGCGTCCAGCGCATCTTTTGCCTGATCAATATTTTCTACAAATAACGGATATGGTCCACAATATACAATGTGATCCGGTGTAAATGGTTTCAGAAGCGGTGCAGCCGCTGCCTTATCTTTTACGAAGTTATCAGCTTCCGCTACAGGTACAACTTCTACCGCATGTCCCAGTAACTGGGAAAGCTTCTCTGCTGCCTGCTCTTTTTCAGGTGTAACCGCATCACTGACATCAGCAGTTCTCTTTACCTGTTTCTCTAATTTACTGATCACGCCGTCAAATAATACTCCAATTTCCTCTACAGTATTTGCTGCAACGAAAATTCCATGATTCTGAAGCAGAAGAACCTGAACATCTTTTCCGGATTCTTCTTTATAAGCATTCATTTTCTCATAGCAGATACGCGCAAGTGTATATCCGGGTTTGCAGATATCAATCCAGAGTACATCTTTTCCAAGAAGCTGTTCACTGAGTTCCTTTGCCCCTTTTCCGCAGGTAAGTCCGTTGACAAGTGTAGGATGAACATGCAGTACATATGTATAGGCAAATAAATTATGAAGCAGCGCTTCCACACTTGGACGTTTGGTTTTATCAGCATCTGTTACTGCTGCCATAACATCTGCAAGATACAGTGATTCACGTTTGACATCATCTTCAGGATAATCTGTTTTCATGATTTCATTCAAACGTGCTCTGCTCATTTCCACAAATTCCTCTTCCTTAATTGTGGCAAGCTGTGTACCGGAGCCTTTTACATACAATGTGGTGTCATCTTTTACTGAAGTATTGCCACCGCCTGCAAGAACATAAGCAGGGTTGCTTCCATAAGTATTTGACATTTTTACTAAGGTTGAAAGATCCATAGTTAAAATTCCTCCCATATTTATAATAGTTTTGCTCTTTCCCATTCCATTGTACACGATATTCTGCTTTTTTCCAAGTGTTATAATAATCCCGCAAATAACCTCATAAACAGCTGTCCCAATCGCAGATATGCGCTGCGTCCGGTACTGTACTGTTCTGTGACTTCACGGCATTCATCCATTGTTGCTGCAAGATCATTTCGGATATCCAGAACTGCCTGGCAGTCTGCCATAAAGCAGCCGTTTTCAAAATGATGATACAGACTTCTGTAATCCAGATTTATGGTTCCGCAGGTTGCCATACAGTCATCTGCCACACTTATCTTTGCATGACAGAAACCAGGTGTCCATTCATAGATACGCACTCCATGCTTCACCAGTCCATGGTAAAAGGATCGTGTGATATTGTAGATCATCTTTTTATCCGGAATACCAGGTGTGATGATTCTCACGTCTACCCCGCGCTTGGCAGCCAGACACAGAGCATGGCTCATTTCATCTGTGATGATCAGGTACGGAGTCATAAACCAGCAATATTTTTCTGCTTTGTTCACCATACTGATATACACCTCTTCGCCTACCTGTTCATGGTCCATAGGACTGTCCGCATAAGGCTGGATAAAGCCTGTCTGCTTTGCCTGATAATCTGTCTGAACCAGAAATCCGGTAAAATCACTGTCATTTTTATCCTTATCACTGACAGCATTCCACATCTCCAGGAATGTTACTGTTAGGGAACGGACTGCCTCCCCCTCCAGACGGATACCTGTATCCTTCCACTGTCCATAAGGATGTGTGAAATTAAAATATTCGTTGGCAAGGTTGTAACCGCCGGTAAATCCCACTTTTCCATCGATTACTGTGATCTTGCGGTGATCCCGGTTATTCAGGAACACATTCAGACCCGGAGTAAAAGGGTTGAACACTCTGCAATGGATTCCCACATTTTCCATTTTCTTAATGAAGTCTGTATTGATAAACCCAATGGAACCCATGTCGTCATAAAATACTCTGACTTCTACGCCTGCCTTTATGCGGTCTTCCAGAACTCTCTGGATTTTATGCCAGGCCTGTGCATCCTCAATGGCATGATATTCCATAAAAATGAATTTCTCTGCCTTTGCCAGATCTGCCAGCTGAGCCTCCAGCCCTTTGACTGCCTCATCATAATAAATAACATCTGTATTCTGATAGACCGGATAGGAGGCATTTTTCTGTATATAATCAGAAATATTGCCTGCCTTCGGGATTTTCCTGCCAAGCGTTTCCCTGCACTCACTGTCATTGGGAAGCAACGGCAGAAGTTCCCTGTCGATCTGGTCATAACGCTCCCGCATTTTACGGGTACCGCCATTGAGACCAATCAGTAAGTACAATCCCACTCCCAGGATAGGGAATACAAGGATCAAAATAACCCAGGGCATTTTCATAGATGAAGTCTGGTCTGACGCATACAGCTTAAGAACCAGTACACCTGCAAGAAGCCTTGTCATCAGATTGATAATCTCCGCATATTGATTCAGCTTTGTGATCATCGCAATGATAAAAGCTGCTTCCAGTAAAATACATACTGCGGAAAAGCATAATCGTTTTACACCATTTTTCGTTTTCGCCCTGCCTTCCAGGGTATCCTGTTTCATATTCTTTCTCTCTCCCTCTGTCATTGTACGTTAATATTCACTCTATTCCCAGAACACATATCAGACGGATAAAATCATCCTCTTTTTTACTTGCTTATAACCGCTCCGCAGTTTCAGTCAGGAAAGATTTTCTGCACATTTATTTGTGCCTATATACTCTGCTACTTTATCTGTTACTTTATTGCAGATTACCGTATAAGCTGCTCCCAGAACATTGGCACCTATACGAAGTGCTATTGCTGCCGGCATTCCGAAGATCCCTGCTGCAATAGACAACGCTCCAAATGTATTAAATGCAGTCTGCCACGGATATCCTGCTGAATATCCAACTCCGATTCCTCCGATCATTCCAATGTACGGATACATGGATTTAGGAAGTACCAGATACAGCACAATAAACAGCAGACAGCCCACAACATTAAACATTCCTCTGCTCACAGACCTTGGGATACAGTCCTCTGTAAAAGGCAGACATACGGACATACAGGCGATTCCTGCCCACATTGCTCTGGGAAGTCCCAGAAGATTCATAAACAGCATTGCGCTGGATACGATCAGTGTCAGTTTCACATACCATCTGCTTCTTGCTGACTTAAGATCAAATTCCCGGAACAAATCCAGGAAGGTTCTTCGATAGGCTCTGTTTCTCTGGTTCTTATAGAAGACGATCATACAGATCACCATTCCCACCAACAAGCCGATTACACGGAAGGTGTATTCCTTTTTCTGTCACATCATAGCCCAGAAGCAGCAAATAGCCCAGAACAAAGGTAGAATGATTGTACATGATCACATTATGACAGCCCAGTATCATCAGCAGTAAAATACACACAGCATTCACTGCAAACGCGGCTAACGGAGGCACTATATTTGCCAGACGGGGTCCTGCCATAAGAATACCGAAGATCCCTGCAATGGAAAGCAGTCCATGTGTTGTCCTGATCCCGAAATCTGCCTGCCGCAGCACAAGCACTGCCAACAGAACAGTAACACCAACTACACTGTTGCTGCTCCCTGTAAGCTTACTGTACATGCTCACCACTGCTACGCAAAAAGCCATAACCAGATACACTTTAAAATTATAGATTAAAATGTGCCGTCTTTTCTCTTTGGGATCTGTGGTGCTTCTGATCAGCTGTTTGGAGCCGGTCGAACTCAATTGTAATTCCTGATAAAATGTCATATCTCGTTACCTCTCTTTCGTGAAAATCTATAAAAATTTATGAATTACCTTTTTTAGTAACGAGCACTATACCGCAGTTCCCTCTGTTAGTCAAGACTTAATTATTTTTCCAGGTCTCTTCTGATTATTTCTTCCAGCCTGTCCAGATCCTCATTGTCAGGATGAGATAACGCCCTGTCAAAATTCCGGATCAGTTCATCCAGGTTTGGTGCATGATCCGGATTCTCCTTCATCTTTACGTATCTGTCCCTGACTGACTGGGGCATTTTCCCCTGACACATAAATTCTCCCATCACTGTATTACTCTCATCAACAGATTCCTTAACTTTCCCGAGAACCTGCTGGAAATAGGCTTCACTGCCTCCGAAGCCTGCTGTTCCAAACAGAAAGATCTTTTTATTTCTCAGGCTCTTTAACAGTTCAAGTGTTGCAGAATCTGCATTCCCTATATCTGTCCAGAATCCAATGTATAATATGTCGGAAGAGAGAGCCTTCGCTCCTTCTGTTCCAAAATAGTCACAGTTTTCCTCAGGCAATACCTCCCTGATCTTCTCTGCAAGCTTCTTTGTGTTTCCTGTTTTACTGCTGTATATAATTGAATATCTTGGTGTTTCCATTGTGTTTCGCTCCTTTTTTATTTTAAGTACTCCCGAAGTCTTCCTTGCATTTGCTTTTGTAAGAAGATTCCGAGAGTACATCAGATGTGCAAGGGACTTACCTGATTCGATCAAACCGCTTTACCAGACTCGTTTACTACTTCATCCCGGAACAGCTTCAGCAACTCTTCCAGACGTTCTCTCAGCTTCTCATTCTTATTATACTGAATCAGTACCACTGTAACAATAGCAGACAGAATCACACATCTGCGGATCAGTTTTCGGATGCGGATACCTCTCTTCACATCTTTTCTTCCCTTTTCATAGAGCCTCTCTGCCATCCTGTCCGCTCTGGCATCTTTGCAGGCAATATAATCATCAATCACCTGCTTATCCTCTTCACAAATGTCCAGACTCTCATACTGACTCCTCAGTTCCTCAAGTTCTGTATTATTCTGCCTGATCACTGTATCTTTGCGGTTAATTCTCTCTGCCGCACTCCAGCTCATTCTCTCTGTTCGTTTACTCATGACAAAAACCCCTTTCGTTTATTTTTTATTATCTTCTATTTTAAACTTTTCTCAGGCTTTTCTCAATAAAATATTGAAAACAAGGGGCTGTCCTGAAAACGTAGTTCAGGACAGCCCCTTTTTCTCTATAGTTATTTTTTAATTGTTGTTCTTCAAAATATTCTGCCGGATACATTGGGAAATTTTTCATCAGTTCTTCTGCTTCTCGACGTACCTGTTTAAGAACCTCTTCGTCTTCCGGAGCGTCGGTTACTCTGGAAATCCATTCTGCAATTTTTACCAGTTCTTTTTCCTTTATACCTCTTTCTGTAACAGCTGTTAAGCCAATACGGATTCCACTGGTAATATGCGGTTTTGCCGGATCAAAAGGAACCACCTGTTTATTTACAGAAATTCCTGCTTTATCCAAAGCATCCTGCATTTGACGTCCATTGACATTCTTATTTCTCAAATCTACCACAAGAAGGTGATTATCAGTACCTCCACTTACGATCTCAAAACCATATTTCTGCAGTTCAGTAACTAAAAACTGTGCATTCTTTACAACCTGAGCCATGATATTATGAAATTCCTCGCTGGCAGCATATTTAAATGACCAGCATTTTGCCGCCATGGTATTTAGATGAATCGAACCCATGCTGCCCGGGAACGTACCTTTATCCAACAGTTTCGCATATTTTTCTTTACAAAATACCATTCCGGAACGAGCGGAGCAGAAGGTTTTTGTCGTGGATGAAGTGACAAAATCCATATACGGAATCGGACTTGGAATCACTTTTGCAGCAACAAGGCCGGCAACGTGAGCCATATCACACATGGAGTAGGCTCCCACTTCTTCTGCTATTTTTGCAATCTTTTCATAATCAATCAATCTTGGATAAGAACTAGCTCCACAAATGATCAACTTCGGCTGTTCCTTTTTTGCCATTTTTTCCAGTTCTTCATAATTGATACGTCCAGAATCATCAACTCCGTAAAATACATGGTTATAAAATTTACTCAGCCAGTTAGCAGGAGAGCCATGAGTTAAATGACCACCCTGATCCAGGCGCATTGCCATAATCTTATCTCCGGGTTCCAGAATCGCTGCAAAAACAGAATGGTTTGCAGAGGATCCGGAATAAGTCTGTACATTTACATGTTCCGCACCAAATAATTCTTTTGCTCTTTTCCAGGAAAGCTTTTCCATTTTATCTGCAATGCCTGCACCTGCCTGGAAACGTGCACCTGGAAGTCCTTCTAACGTTTTATTCGTAAATATACTACCCGATAATTCCATTACAGGAAGCGGCACAATACTTTCCGATGCAATCATTTCCACACATGCTTCCTGACGAGCTAATTCCTCATCGATCAATCCTGCAAGTTCAGGATCTGTTCTTCTTGTTTCTTTTAAACTCATACTCTCTCCTTTCTTTCTCAATGGCCATAAATGCTTCTTATTGTTTTAGTTTAAAAGTTCTTGTTATTTATCCCAGGTCTCACACTCTTTTCCAAGTCCCAGCTTTTGGGGATCAAACTTAGGATTTTCAACTCCGGATTTCTTTTGTTTATCATAGTCTTTAAAAATACGAATACCAAGATTTCCTAAAATAATTAAGGCAACCACATTGATCCAAGCCATAAATGCATTTGCAATATCACCCATCGTCCAAATAGTATCGGCAGATAACAACGAACCAATTAAAATTGCCAGAACAAACAAGCTGCGAAGAATCATTACTGCGTTTTTATTTTCTTTAAAAATATAAAGCAGATTTGATTCCGAGTACAGATAATAAGCAAGTAAAGCAACAAAAGCGAAGCAGAAAATTGCACCCGCAACAAAGATTTTTCCGATTCCAGGAATAACGGAATTAATTGCCGCACTTACATACCCATTTCCGTATTCTACTCCTGGCAATCCTTCAAAAAGAAAGCCGCCTTTTCCATCTGATACATTGTAACATCCAGTCATCAGCATCATGATCGCAGATGGTGTACATACAAAGAAGGTACCGATAAATACACTTAAAGCATTCGTCAAACCCTGCATAACCGGATTTTCAACTTCTCCAACTGCTCCTGTGATCGCCGAAGTACCAATACCTACTTCATTAGCAAACACACCTCGGCGAATTCCCATCGTAACCGCAGAACCAACAATTCCGCTAAAAACCTGCTCTGCTCCAAAAGCTGATTTTACGATCAAAGCAATTACCCTTGGAAGTTCCTTTATATTTACAATTACAATAATCAAAGTCATTAAAATATAAAGAAGTGCCATAAACGGAGAAATTCGTTTTGCTGTTTCTCCGATTCGTTTCAGACCGCCAAAGATAACAAAGCCCATCAGCGCTGCCAAGGCAATTCCAAAAATGATGTACGAACCTCCAACTGCATCTTCAAATCCATGTGCAATGTTATAAGCCTGTACGCTTGACATCAGGAAGGCAACTCCGATCACGGTAACTATTGCATATGCCATTCCGAAAACTTTTCCGACCTTTTTATTTTTCATTCCCCGCGACATATAATAGGCAGGACCGCCTCGATATTCTCCAAAAACTTTCACACGAAATGTCTGTGCAAGAATTGCCTCAATCAAGGCTACGGAAGAACCTACCAGTGCCAATACCCACAGCCAGAAAATAGATCCCGGACCTCCTGTAAAAAGTGCGGCTGCCATACCGGCAATATTACCAACACCCACTGAACGTGCTGCCGTAAAAATGAAAGTTTTCAAAGGAGATAAGCCATGTTCCGAGTCTCTACCGGATCCCATGATTCTGACCATCTCTTTCATATAACGAAACTGCGGAAATTTCATACGGATTGAAAAATAAATTCCGGCTCCTACAACCAGAATAACCAGCGGCATCCCCCATGCAATCTCATTAATTCTTTTTAAAACTTCTGCCATCCTTTCTCCCCCCTTAACCATTTTGGATTTCCATTATGTGTTTTGTTTGGTTCTATCATATTTTCTGACTTTATTATCTCTTGTTTTGGTTGTTTTTTATATTCCTGTTTTTGTGTTTTTTTATATCATTTCTGCGATTATCTATCCTCGCTTTTTAAATGCTGCAGGAGTCTCTCCTCTATACAGTTTAAAGTATTTGTAAAAATTATTCATGCTGCTGTAACCAACCGCATATGCAACATCCTTCACTTCCTCGCCACTGTTTAATTTTTTGACCGCTTCATGAATCCGCACTTTATGTAAGTATAATATAGCAGAAGTATCCAGGAGATTTCTAAACAAATGAGACAGATGACTGGGGGGTACAACAGGCTTCCTCCGCCAGTATTTCCAATTCTATTTTCTCCCAATAATGCGTATGAATATAAAATAACGCCTTATTTAAAGCTTCATTTCCTGTAAACTCCCATCCGATCGCACGCTGGATGGCTTCCTTCAGAGTATCTGTATCAATAGGCTTTTCAATGATATCGCTGACTCCCAGGCGAAGTGCCCGCTGGGCATACGAAAAGGTACTATAAGCGGTAATGATGATAACCTTACAATTTACAGCATTCAGTTTTTCAACCACGTCAAATCCATTCATTCCCGGCATTTCAATATCCAGGAAAACCAGATTGGGATTTTCTTTTTTGATCAATGCAAGTGCTTCCTTTCCATCAGAAGCAGTTCCAACAATCTCTATGGGTATTCCTTGATTTTCAATGGAGTAGGTTATTATTTTTAATGCGGCATCCTCGTCATCACAAATAACTGCACGTATCATTCTTTACAAGTCCTCCTTATGCCAGTTTTTAACAGAAGGAAACATCGTGATCACTTCCGTCCCTTTTTCGCTTGATCGGATATCCATTACAAACTGGTCTCCGTAACAGTTTTGCAGCTTCTGATAAACCATAGACATCCCATGGGAAGTATTTCCTCTCATGCGGATTCGAAGTGCCCGCAGTTGGGTTTCTTCCATCTGCTTTCCATTATTGCCTAATAGCACATGAAGCCAGCCTTCTTCTTCTGACGCATGAATCCATATTCTTTTTTCTTTTACTTCCTTCATTCCATGAATAAAAGCATTTTCTACCAAAGGCATCAACCAGTTGAAAGGAACCATCCACTGCTCTGGATCAACATTTATTTCGTATTCCAGCTTCAAATGTTCTTCATAACGCAGATTCTATAACTGTAAATAGGATTTTACATAATCCAGTTCTTTATTGAAAGAAACATAATCTCCTTCCTGTCGTAACGTATACTGAAACAATTTTGACAAATTCACAATCGACCGGTACAGTAAAATACCCCCTCCTTCCAACGCCATGGCTGCCATCTGGTTTAAGGTATTAAACAAAAAATGATTATTGATCTTCAGATTGATCACGGAACCCTCTATATGTTTCAGATTTGCTTCCAGCAGTTCTCTGTTTTTTCTCTCGGATCTCAGCTTTTTTTCCTGTTCCTCCAGTTCTTTCTGATGCTGCTGTATTTCGCAGAAATGACGGATCATTGCTGCGATCCTATTTAACATTTTCCGGCTGTTTTCCACAGAACTGATCGGCGCCAAATACAGATTCTGCTCATTTTCCAAATAACCTGTCTCTGTATTGCTCTTATTTGACAAATCGTTTTTCTTCGGTGTGATATATACATATCCACCTTCCACATATCCGATCACATGATCCCGATAAACAATGGGAACCGTCAATACAGTTAGTCCACCCGGACATTCAAAACTCCCTTCCATATCCAGAAGTGGAAAATCTTTCTTCTTCATGCAGTAAGCATTTCCTTTTTTAGCTGTTTCTTTACAAAAATCATAACAATACTTTGGAAACGCTCTGGAAGTGGTCACAACATTGCCCAGCAAATCATATATCACAAACGAATATCTTAATTTCTTCAGAAAGGTCTCGCGTACAATATCAACCGTATCGTACAGACAGCGAAATCTTTCCTGAAAACTCATTTTCTCTTTTTCTTCTTTATAATCCTGAAAGTTATCCGATATAAACTGATCAGAACAGGTTACCATCAGATGTACATATGGCTGATCCTCTATATTTACCATTTCATGGATCACACCAGGCATCCAATGCAAAAGATTATTTTCTGATGCACTCATGGGAATGCGTTCCCCATTGATCAAGCTATATCCACATCCCTGAAAGGTATAAATAATCTGTTCATCAAAATGCATATGTGCCGGCATGTGCGCATGAGAGTTTATGGAAACGATTCCCACACGCATGGCACCTTCCTGTTCTTTCTTTTCAGAATGCAGCCAGTCAATATATCCCCATCCTGTATACTGTCTTTCCATAATTTTATACCATCCATTCTCTCCTATTTAACGGAACCAAGTAAGCCCCTGCTTCTATTGATTCTGTTTGTAAATATTGAAAAAGCCCAAAGGACTGTACTTTTCCAATCATCAGGGTCTGATCTTAGTCACCCATAGCAATTTTTATTTCTATAACAAATGACCCTGAAGGTCTGTATTTCTACAGATCTCCAGGGCACTTTTTATGCTTGGAACACGATCGTGTTTAAGTGTGAACTCTACAAAAGTTACACTAAAGACTATCAGGGACTCAAAAATGTCATAATCTCGTCAAAATTTTTACCGCTTTTTAAATACGCCTCCATGATGGTATCAACTTCAATCCTGCGCTTTTGTTTCTACAAGTCTTCAAGTTTTTCTGCAAGTTTATCATACCGGTCCTGCAGTTTTGACATATCAGATTTTACTTTGGATATTTCGTTCTCAATTGCCTCGATTGTCTTCTTCCTCGCCATCCTCCGGTGCTTCCTTGTTTATGTATGACTGACTGCTGTTCAACAGCTTGCCATATTCCTCGGCACTCTTTTTGATATCTGTTTCATCAAGACCAAAAGAATTCAGGATCAATTTCTGGGTTTTGGTAACTGCATGATCCAATTTGTAGTGTCTACCGTTACGACGGACCATTTCAATCTTTTCAAGTTCACGGATCGCAGCCGGAACAGTCATATACTTTTGTTTTGTCTCCATACGGATCATTTGTTCTTTAAGAAGATTGTAGATCCGGTTACGAATGATCAGTGCCACAAATTCTATAAAGATTTTAGATGACATGCTTTGCGATGACTGAACACGCTCACTCTTAGAACCAATGAATGTTTTATCGGATTGAAAAAGTTTTTCCGAAATATCCCGTCCCTTGTACTGGATCAATGCCTGAGATGCTGATATTTTCTCAGAAGTTATTATACAATAATGTTACGACTTATCAGAACCAATGGAGATACAATTTGGCACTGACATAGGAATGGTTATGCGAAAAAGAGTTCCTTTTCGTGTTGATAAGAGCGCTATATCACCTTGATGTTGAAGGAGGATCATTTTAGTTATAGAAAGCCCAAGTCCATTAGCTCCATTGTATCCTTTTGCAAATGGTATGAAGATCTGTTTTTTTAACTCGGGACTAATAGATTCTCCGTCATTATAGAATAACATTATAAGTTGATCTTTCTGATTTTGGTAAGCTCTAATTGCAATTTGAGAATCTTTATATTTCAGCTGGTTTTCCAAAATATTTTCCAAAACTATTCGTATTTTTTGTTTATCAGCAAAAATATTTAACTGTGGTTGAATATGAAAATATGCATGCTTTAGTACGTAGATTTGCGTATGATAATCATTCAAAATCGTTTCAAACATATCAGACAAACTAAAAATTTCTTTTTGAATTTCCTTTGTACTAAGCGTTACATAATTTAATAGTGAAGAAACCTTTTCTTTCATTCTGGCTGTTTGATCCAATATGATATTTAAAGAATCATCTAAAGTTCCTATAGGATAAATCTTTTCTTTGGCTGAAACTGCATAACTTTCTATAATCATAATAGGAGACTTCATTTCATGAGAAATATACTGAAGAGAGCTTTTTTGCAACTGTTCCTTTTTTAAAAGTTTAATGTGCATTTCATAAAAACTGTTTTCAAGTGCTTCTATAAGATTATTACTGTTACATGGCTTTACTGGCTCAATATTTAGATCCAGATTTTCCAATTTTTGTGCATATGCCTGAAGCTGTGTTAACTCAGACGAAAATTGTTTTTCACAAATTGAAAATAAAAATATAAAATAATTACAAGCAAGATAACAAACCCTGTTAAAGAGGCTACAATATATGGAAATATTTCATGATAGAGATCTCTGATAACAGAGTATTTATAAAAAAATTCACCATTTTGAGGTGTTAAAGAAATACAATAAATTAACTCTTTATTATCAATTTTTTCACGATAAAAATTTTTCGACCTCTTGTTGAGACAAGGCTTTCCGGTAAATATGGTTCTTAATATCTTCGTTATATGTGGCCTCCAAAACGTCAATAGAATCTGTAGTTACACCCAGAAGCCATTCATTTTTAATTCCCAATTCTTCGTCATATTTGAGATTTTGTTCATCAATTACACGATCTTCAAAAATATGGTTATAATGGTAAAAAGACCAATAGTAGATAATGCCAAGAGCGAAAACAGCAATTGCAAAAGCGAAAATAACTGATATAATAAAAAATTTTTTGTAAAATCGTTGATTGAGAGTTTTTTTCTTATCATAATATACACCTATATCCAAAACCGTAGATTGTTTCTAAGTGAAATTTTGGAAGCTTTCTGCGGATATTTTTTACATGATTATCTACTACACGATAATAGCCATAGTAACTTTCGCCCCAAATATCTGTAAGAAGCTGATCGCGTGATATGGCAACTGAAGGGTGCGTTAAAAAATAAAGGATAATATCAAATTCCTTGCTGGTAACAGATATTTGAATCTGTTGTTCAGTGTAGATTTCTCGTTTGGACTTATCAAGGTAATAACTGTTAAATTTAATGAGTTTTTCGGGGGACATATTATTGCTTTTAAGCAGATTAGAAACACGATAACAAAGTTCTGCCGGTAAAAAAGGTTTTGCTAAATAATCGTCACAACCCATTTCAAATCCTAATACACGATCAATGCATTCGCCACGAGCAGAAATTAAAACAACAGGAATATTTTATTTTTATCTTTAATCTTCTTCAGCAATTCGGTGCCACTGCCATCTGGAAGCATAATATCAATAATATAAAGATCATACAACGAGTACCAGTTAGTTCTTTTATAGATGTCCTGTATGCAATAATACGGAACAACTGAGTGTCCATCACGTTCCAAATAAATTTTAATACTTGGTTTAGTGCTTTTTCATCATCAATTAGACATATATTTGCCATGTTCATTACTCCTAATATATTAGATATATTTGTATGTTTATCACTTCTAATATTAGATATATTATCATATTTTCATTTTAACGAACATAAAAAAATCACAATTTTAACACAATTTGTAAAAAGTAAATAAAAAATTAAATAAAAAAAAGCGAATTAAAACTCATATTTAACACAAAATTCAAACGATATACTATAAACATGGTTAGCGATGATGCATGAAAAGTATCAAAAAAATCAGGGAGGGGACTATGAAAGATTTAAAAAACGAAGAAATTTGAAATGCCGTCATCTATTTGTATTTGATAATATTGACGATTGTACTGGCAATTTTGACACACCTAATTCCAGCAGGTGAATATACTCGTGTAGACAATGTTCCGATAGCTGGAACTTATACGCAAGTGAATTCAAA
>ENA-OQBL01000662-OQBL01000662.1-human-gut-metagenome-genome-assembly--contig:-NODE-662-length-16851-cov-3.930639_pt1 | contig 16851 bp, 16 predicted proteins | sample MGYA00242747_ERZ504553 | MGnify/ENA primary metagenome ERZ504553 (study PRJEB26092, sample SAMD00036240) | human gut metagenome | host: Homo sapiens | study: EMG produced TPA metagenomics assembly of...
TGCGTGACCAGTGTTAACTGAGAACAACTTTCTTTCAATATAAGGTTCAAGGTCTGGAGCGTAATCAACACCCTTTAACTTGATATCCTTGTTCTTCATTTGACTTTCGTCAATGACCCATTCCTTGAAGTCTTCAACTGATACGAACAATGGATCATCATTGTGTTGAATAGGAACGATTCTGTCTACAGCTGCGTTAGGGAAGCCGATGTACTTGTCGATTTCTGGCTTTACATCGTCATCTAAGTGCTTGTAAACTTCTTCCTTCAAGTGTTCTGAACCACCGATCATGTTTTCACATGCAATAACGTCAAGTGGCTTAGTGTTGCCTGATTGAACTCTTGCAGTTAAACCTTTAGCAATAAGTGGAGCAATGATGGCCAAAATCTTAGGACCAATAGCAGTAGTAATCATGTCAGTTGACTTAATTGCTTCAACTACCTTGTCTGGATCCTTAGCGTTGTTAATACCGTCTACGTTTGAAACGTGAATTCTCTTCTTGCCAGGTGCGGCTAATTCAATGTCATATTCACCGCGCTTGTTCAATTCATCGATAATAGTTTCGTTAACATCAACGAAGTCAATGCCAAAACCGTTATCTGCTAAAGTTTCACCAATAAATCCACGACCAATGTTACCTGCACCAAAGTGTACTGCTCTCATTTTTTTAATCTCCTACGTTCTTTAATAAATCAATAATTTCTTGTGGTGATTGTGCGTCAGCTAATTTGGCAACGTTCGAAACGTCACTACAGAAAATCGCAATCTGTGACAAAATATTTAAGTGTTCGTTGTTTAATCCGGCAATCCCGAAGACAACCGTTACTAGTTGTTCCGTATCATCATCTGGATTACTGAAGTCAACGCCCATCGGAATCTGTACTACAGAAATTCCAGTCTTTTTAATATGCTTTTTTCCTTCGTCAGTTCCGTGAGGGATGGCGATGAAATTGCCCATGTAGGTTGACACGTCGTTGTTACGTGCAATCATTGAATCAATATATTCTGGATCTGCGCAACCGCCGTCAACTAACAATTGACCAGCCATTCTGATTGCTTGATCACGTGTGGGCACGTCTTGATTAAGTTTAATCATCTTAGGATCTAGTTTCATTTAGCTCATCCCTTTCTAGTGCAAATTCTGAATAGCTTCAGCAAGCTTCTTGTCTTTAAGCAAGTCGTTCACTACCAAAGTTTGAATGTTACTGTATCTAACAGCTAAGTTCTTGTTAGCTGCTGGAGTTACGATTACCAAGTGACTAGCGTCATCGTCAAGTTCATTGATTCTGACAGCCTTAACTGGAGTAGTCTTACCAGCCTTCTTCATTGCATCCCTGAACAGACTAGTTGCCATCGTAGCAGTACCTACGTGTTGATCGTGACGAATGAAGTTTACTTCTTTAATTTTACTGAAGTCGATTCCTTCAACTGAACCAACTTTCTTTTCTACTGGTTTAGCTTCAGGCTTGTTTTCAACTTGAGTCAAAGCCTTAAAGCTTGCAACGATTATGTCATATTTTGGACTGCTCAAGAAATTGCCAACTGAAACGTGCATAGCATTTGGAGTCTTTTGCAAAGCTCTATCTGCTAATTCTTCTTGAGTGATAACTAACAAGCCATTTTCATCCTTCAAGTTTCTAACAGCTGTGTTAGTTACTGGCAACTTAATGCCGGCTTTCTTAAACTTATCACGCAACAATGAAGCACCCATTGCGGATGAACCCATACCAGCGTCACATGCAAAGATAACTTTCTTAACATTTGCATATGATTTAACTGATTCATGTGCATTTTCTGCTTCTGGCATTGATTGACCCTTTGATTCAGCCTTCATAGCTTCCATTTGAGCTTGCTTTGCAGCTAAGTCATCGCCAGAGCTCTTATCATTCTTAAGAATAATAGCGGCAAGAATGAATGAAACAACTGCAGCACCTGCAACACCGATAATGTTGCCGACATATGCGTCTTTAGCAGAAACAATCAAGATCGCAATGATTGAACCAGGTGAAGCAGCGGCTTTCAAACCACCACCAAGGGTTGTGAACAAGAACGTACCTGTTACACCACCACCAATTGCGGCAAGAATCAAAGATGGTTTCATTAATACATATGGGAAGTAAATCTCGTGAACACCACCAAAGAATTCAATAATTGCGGCACCTGGAGCTGAACTCTTGGATCTGCCTTTACCGAATAACCAGAAGGCAATCAAAATACCCAGACCAGGACCTGGGTTTGATTCCATTAAGAACAATACTGACTTACCTGCTTGAGCAGCTTGTTGAATACCTAATGGAACCAAGATACCGTTACCAATAGCGTTGTTTAAGAACAATACCTTGGCTGGTTCAATAATGATGTTGGCAAGTGGTAATAAGTGAGCCTTGATGATTGCATTTACCCCAACACCTGCCCAGTAGCTTCCCACTGCCATAACTGGTCCGATGATAAAGTAGGCAAAGATCGCAGCAATCATACCTAAGATACCAAGTGAGAAGTTGTTATAAATCATTTCAAAACCAGATTTAATCTTGTCTTGGAATGCATTATCGATTTTCTTTAATACCCATGCACTGAGTGGACCCATAATCATGGCACCTAAGAACATAGGTTGTTGAGTACCAACGATAACACCGAGTGTACCAATTGCACCGGCAACGGCACCACGTTCGTCATCAACCATACGACCACCTGTGTAACCAATTAAAAGTGGTAACAGATAGTGAAGCATAGGTTGAACTAGATTATTAATATTTTTATTTGGGAACCAACCGTTTGGCCACATGAAGAATGCAGCGGTAAGACCCCAAGCGATGATCGCACCGATATTCGGCATAATCATACCGGATAATGCGGTACCAAATTTTTGAACCTTCACTTTAACGGAAGATTTACTCTTTGCTTGTGCCATTTTCTTCTCCCTCTCTAATCAACTTACATTTTTATCGTAAGTCAATCCGTAAGCGTTTACAATGACACAAAAATAGAACTCTGGCACAAAACTGTGCCAGAGTCTGAGTATGCCTATTCTATTAAGCTTTAATATTCTTACTTGATGTAAGCCCTTTTTTAATTTCATCCAAAAATAGGTCGGCAAGAGCATCTTTTATCTGTTCTTGATTACCATTAGTGAACAAATTCAAGTTGCTGTCACTCATGATGATCATGCTGGAAACCATGCTTAACAGTTGCTGCTCTGAATCAGATAAATTGTCTGGTGCCAACATAAGAAGGATTCTTTTGACCTGAATCATATTGTGATCCATTGATAAAAGAGAGATTTCATTGTCCAGATCGAACATGCTAAAAGAACAGCGAGTAATTTCTGGGCTTCTCGTGTGCAGCAATGCAATATGGCTGTTAGGAATTCCTACCGGTGCCATTCTTATTCTTTTAAGCAGATTCTTGGCTACAGGCATTTGCTTGCGAATCAAAGTTGAATCTGAGTGGGCCAAACATTCCTGAATTACTGCGATCAAGTCTTGCGAATTATACTCCAAATGCTGGATTGTGATGCCGTTGACTAGTTCTGAACAGAAAAGCGTGCTGATAGATATCTTAGACAAGCGCGCCGCAGAGTCTTTGTGGTGATTTTCAACGATCGATTGCGTATCTGTATCAAGCGGATACTTTTGTTCATATTCCTGTAAGTAATTCTTGATACGCTCGATTTCATTATCCAGCAGCAATGGACTAACTAGCTGATAATCACGAGAGAAACCTTTTAGCTTCAAGGTTGAAAAGATCAAATTGTATTGCGACAAATCGATCTGATTCAATGTCGAAACACGGCTGACCTTAATCTGTTTGATTTCAGGAAACTCCTTTTTAAGTCGAGCACTCAAAATCGCCGAAGTCCCGATCCCGTTTTCACAAATAACCAGTGCCGTGAGGTTGCGATTATTGTTTTGACTAGTATATTCGTTAGCAAAATACAACAAAATCAGCTGCAGCTCTGAATCCGTCAAATGATTATCAGGGAAATCGACACTCCAATATCGTTGAATAGCTGCGTACAATTTATCAAATTGGTGACTCAAACCAGCCAAAATTTCGATTGGCGTATCAGGCAAAAGTGCAACGCGGTGCTGCACCAAACTGATCACATGCTTGGTCAGCTTAGTCATGAAGTTCGGATCCTTTTTAAAGTCCCAGCGAACTTCTTCTGAAACAGATTGCACGAAGTTTTTCACTTTAACAGAAATAGCCAATTCGCTATCGTTATAAGTCAGATACGTGTTGTGGTAGTCGCAGGCCAGCAACTTATTGGCCAAATATGAAATATCGTTTTGATCTACCTGGATACTGCTCGTCTTAGTTTTGGCAAATAAAGCCATAAAGCGATAAACGTAGCCTTGATATTTCATTGTATTTTCTGCCGGTTGAATGAAATCTAGCTTGCATCCCGCCATGGTCCGTTTAAGCGTAGCCGCAAAAATCAGAATCAATTCGATCATCTTTTGATCGGTATCAATTTTGACGTTATTAAAAACACTTTCCTTCAAGCATGAATCAACCGTTAGCAATAGTTTCTTATCAATTATGTTCAAAAATGGATTGTTGCTCTTAATATCATTATGCAAATATTTGAAGAAGTCATACTCGTTGATTTCATTGAGCATCACGTCCACAAATACCTGGCGGCGCACTTTTTCAGGCGCCTCAATCGAAAGTCCCACGCCCTTTTTCCGAATCAATTTAATGTGATAACGATTGAGCGACTTCTCTACTGAATTCAGGTCATTTTGAATTGTGGCTTCACTAACATTTAAATCTAACGCAAACTGGATTATTTTACAAGGCTCTGTACTAATTAAAAGCGTAGCCGCAATTGCTTTTTCTCTTTTATCAATCGACATCACGGATTGGCTATGGGAAGTGCGCACCAACTTTTTAACTTCGCGCAATTCTTTTGCGTCACCTGACAAGTAATACTTGCCCTTTTGGTTAACGATTTCTAGCTTATTCTTTTTTAAATCGCCAAATTCACGATAAACTGTCCGCCGACTAATTCCCAGACTTTCCTCGATCTGCTTGATCGTCACGCCTGTTTGATTTTCAAGAAAAAGTTGCAGAATTTGTTTCTGCCTTTGCGTTAAAAACATAGTATCGCCTTTTATCTATTTATAAATTATTCTTAACATAGATTATACTTGAAAGCAAAAAAGAAGACAGACCTCAATCTGTCTTCTAAAAAATTATTATATGTGTAATTTTAATTAATTATTCAACAGTTACACTCTTAGCCAAGTTACGTGGCTTATCAACATCTAAGCCCTTGTCCTTTGAAGCGTAGTATGCAAGAAGTTGAGTTGGTACAACAGTCAAAAGTGCTGACATGTAGTAGTTGATATCTGGCAATACAATAGTGTCAGCAGCGTTAGCAAACTTCTTACCAACAATAGTGATGATGCTTGCGCCACGAGAAACAACTTCTTGAATGTTACCACGAGTAAGGTCAGCAGTAACTGGGTCGTTGATCAAAGCAATAACTGGAGTACCCTTTTCAATCAATGAAATAGTACCGTGCTTAAGTTCAGCTGCAGCGAATCCTTCAGTTTGGATGTATGAAACTTCCTTCAACTTCAAGGCACCTTCAAGGGCAACAGCGTGATCGATACCACGACCGATATAAAATGCGTTTCTTGATGGTACTATGTACTTCTTAGCAAGCTTTTCAAGCTTTTCTTTACCATCAACGATTTGTTGGATACCTTCAGCAGCGATTGCTAAGTCATGCTTCAAGTTCCAGTCCTTAGCTTCTTGAACGCCTAACTTTTCACCCAAAGCCTTAGCTAAAACGGCTTGCAAAGCAACTTGAGCAGTGTAGGCCTTAGTTGAAGCAACAGCGATTTCAGGACCTGCACCTAAAAGCATAGTGTAGTCGGCTTCACGAGAAAGAGTTGAGCCTTCAACGTTAGTCATAGTCAAACTTGGAATACCACGCTTGTTAGCTTCCTTCAAAACAACACGTGAGTCAGCAGTTTCACCTGATTGAGTCAAGAAGATGAAGAATGGGTGCTTGCTCATCATTGGGAAGTGGTAACCAGCTTCTGAAGCATAACCAACTTCGGTAGGAATACCAGTGTAGTGTTCAAAAATAGTCTTACCTACAAGACCTGCGTGGTAACTAGTACCTGCAGCGAAGATGTAAAGACGATCAGCCTTTGAAATAGCATCAACGATCTTTGAATCGACCTTTGGTTCACCGTTTTCGTCAAGGTAGTTTTGTGACATGTGACGCATAACGCCAGGTTGTTCATCGATTTCCTTTAACATGTAGAATTCGTAAGTACCCTTTGAAGCAGCGTTTGGATCGATGTTCAAAACGTGAGGTTCACGATCAACCTTCTTACCGTCAATAGTTTCGATAGTGTATGAATCCTTGGTAATGTCACCAACGTCACCATCTTGTAAGTCAACGAAGGTCTTAGTTTGATCAAGAACTGAAATAGCATCTGAAGCAATGATGTTAAAGCCATCGCCCAAGCCAAGCATCATTGGTGACTTGTTCTTAGCGATAAATACGTGATCTGGTTCAGTGTCATCAACAAGTAAGAATGCGTATGAACCCTTAACAAGCTTCAAAGCTTCCTTAAATGCTGAAAAGGTATCTAAGTTCTGGTCACGAGCAATCTTGCTGATTAATTGAACAACAACTTCAGTATCAGTATCTGAGTGGAACTTAACACCTTGTAAGTACTTTTCTTTTAATTCGGCGTAGTTTTCAATCACACCGTTGTGAACTAAGTAGAAGCGTTTGGTTTCATCAAAGTGAGGGTGAGCGTTGTCAACAGTTGGCTTACCGTGGGTTGCCCAACGGGTATGACCAATACCAACTAAACCTTGTTCATCTGGAGTTAACTTTTCTTTCAAGTTTGAAATACGGCCAACAGCCTTGGTTAAGTATTCGTGTCCATTTAAATCGTTTAAGTAAATACCAGCTGAATCGTAGCCACGGTATTCCAAATTAGTTAATCCATTTAAAATAATATCTCTTGCAGGCTTACCTACAACTCCAACAATTCCGCACATATTTTTCTCCTTTGGTCTAGTTCAATATTTCTTAATGGACTAGTTTGTTTTTATGATTACAGTAGTCATAATAGCCTTTTTAGCCAAAGTGGTCAAGTAATAATTCACAAAATTGGTATAATACTTTTGAAGGCAAAAAAATAGCTATCAGAATCGTTATCTGATAGCTATTTTTTATGCTGTTAATCTTTATTTGTTATTAACAATACCCTTGCCTTCGTAGCAATCTTTCATTAATTGAATGATTTGGCTAATAAGTGGAGCAGTTGGGTTAGTTACAGTGTTTTGGTCACCGTATGCTTCAACAGCTAATTCGTCAACTTTCTTGTCGAATTCAGCCTTGTCAACACCGTAGCCCTTGTAAGCCATCTTGATGCCAACTGATTCAGCCAAGTCGATGATCTTTTGAACTAATCCTTCAATCAATTCTTCCTTGCTTGAACCAGTCAAGCCAATGGCCTTAGCAATATCTGCATAATCTGTATCAGCACGGTAAACAGAGTAATGAGGCCACATAGCAAGCTTTTCTGGACGCTTAGAATTGAAGCGGATAACTTGTGGTAAAGCAATAGCATCACTTACACCACTTGGAATATCAAAGGTTGAACCTACAGTATGAGCAATTGAGTGTTCCAAACCAAGGAATGCGTTTGAGTAAGCCATACCTGCAATAGTAGCGGCATCGTGCATTTGCTTACGAGCAGCAAGATTACCATCGTAAGAGTTCTTTAAGTTGGCAAAAATGATTTTAATAGCTTCAAGTGACCAACCACGAGTAAAGTCAGTAGCCATTGTTGAAACATAACTTTCAATTGCGTGGCCTAATGCTTCAAAACCTGACCAAGCGATCAAACGCTTTGGTAAAGTTTGTACGAATTGGTCATCAACAATTGAAACATCTGGAGTTAAAGCATAATCACATAAAGTGTGCTTAATACCAGTCTTAGCATCGCTAATGATAGCAATTGGTGAAACTTCTGAACCAGTACCTGAAGTAGTTGGGATACATACAAGTTGAACGCCGTTAATCTTTGGGAAGCGAACTACTCTTTTTCTGATGTCCAAAAACTTTTGGTAAGCTTCCTCAAAACTCATTTCTGGGTTTTCATAGAACAAACGCATTGCCTTAGCAGCGTCCATTACTGAACCACCACCGATAGCAATCACAACGTCTGGCTTGAAGATGTTCATTCTGCGAACACCGTCTTTAATCACGTCAGTGTTAGGATCAAGAGTTACAGCCTTGAATACTTCGTATTCCTTTTGGCCACGGCGCTTTGAAATGATGTCAGTAATTTCATCAGCAAAGCCTTGATCAGCAACACCTTCATCAGTAACGATGAAGAAACGATTTACGTTTGGCATGTGACGTAAGTAGTTAGCTGCGTTGTGTTCGAAGTAGGTCTTAGAAGGAACCTTTACCCATTGCATGTTGTCGCGACGCATAGCAACTGTTTTGATGTTAAGCAAGTCCTTAGCACCAATGTTGTGTGAGAAGGTGTTGGCACCGTAAGAACCAGTACCTAAAGTAAGTGATGGCAACATGTTGTTGTAAAGGTCACCGATACCACCAAGGGCAGCTGGTGAGTTAACCAAGATACGGCAAGCATCCATCTTCATTGCAAATTCATCAATGATCTTCTTGTCGCTTGAGTGAAGACCAGCGGTGTGACCACGACCACCGTAATCAAGAAGTTCAGAACAAATTCTGAAGGCATCGTCATGGTTCTTAGCACGGTACAAAGTGAATACTGGTGAAAGCTTTTCAGCTGAAAGTGGGAACTTTCTACCAACACCGTTGTATTCAGCAACGATTACCTTGGTGTTCTTTGGTACATCAACACCACAAAGCTTAGCAATTTCGTAAGCTGACTTACCAGCTACAGGACCTGCAACAGTACCACGTCTTGGGTCGATGAAGTGTTCTTCGAACTTCTTAATTTCTTCTTTGTTTAAGAAGTAGCAGTCCCACTTCTTGAATTCATCAACAACCTTGTCGTAAATTTCGTCGTCTACAACAACTGAATTTTCAGAAGCACAAACCATACCATTATCGAAGTTCTTTGACAAAACAATGTCATAAACAGCACGGTCGATGTTAGCTGACTTTTCAATGTAAGATGGACCGTTACCAGGACCAACACCAATAGCTGGCTTACCTGATGAATAAGCAGCCTTAACCATACCTGGACCACCAGTAGCCAAAATAGTTTGAACGCCTGGGTTATTCATTAAATCAGTAGTAGCATCTAAACTTGGTTCTTCAATCCATTGAACTGCGTCTGCTGGAGCACCAGCGGCAACAGCAGCAGCACGAATAATCTTACCAGTTTCTACACAACACTTTTGAGCTTGTGGGTGGAAGCCGAAGATAATTGTATTTCTAGTCTTTAAAGCAAGCATAGCTTTAAAAATAACAGTTGAAGTTGGGTTAGTTACTGGAGTAACACCAGCAATGACACCCTTAGGTTCAGCAATCTTGGTTAAACCTAATTCCTTGTCTTCCTCAATTACGCCAACAGTCTTTTCGTGACGTAAACTATTCCAAATATTTTCACTAGCGTACATATTCTTAGTAGTTTTGTCTTCTACCACACCACGCTTAGTTTCTTCAACGGCCATTTTAGCCAATGGATAAGCATTTTGTTCACCGGCAGTAGCAACTGCTTCACAGATCTTATCAACTTGTTCTTGTGTGAAGTTAGCCATTTGGTCTAATGCAACATGTGATTTCTTTACTAAGTTATCTACCATGTCGTAGATTTGCATTTTTCTTTTCTTCCTCTGTAAGAGTCTGTTTTTGTTGTGTCTTAGCCATTACTTATTACCTCTAAGATCTACTAATTCTTGTGAACTAATTTACAATGTCAACTATAGCACAATACTAACTAAATGTAAATGTTTTAATTTATGATAAGTCAGGTTAACAATCATTTTTAGAGCATTTATATTTTTGATTTTGCGCCAATGAAAGCGCTTGTTAAATTATTTACTTTGTGAATTACCAAACTTATAATCACATGCTTTTTATAGATTTTTTAAATTTATCTGTTAAAGCTGGTGCAACTCCTTAACAATGATAAAATATTAAGTATATATGAAAATATGGGGGACCTTATATGAATGAGAAAAAATCGCAGACTGATTCTGGCTATAAAAGAACCCTAAGCAATGCACATATTCAATTAATTGCTTTAGGTGGAACAATTGGAACCGGACTTTTTCTAGGGGTTGGTGATAGTATTCACCGCGCAGGTCCTAGCGTTATTCTGATTTATATCATTGTAGGTATTTTCCTATTCTTGCTTATGCGAGCCTTAGGCGAAATGATTATGTCTGACCTTCATAAACACACTTACATTGATTTTATTGAACAATATCTCGGTAAAAATATCGGATTTATTACCGGATATCTTTATTGGATTAGTTGGATCACTTTAGGAATGGCAGAAACAACTGCCTTAGGAATTTATTTTGAATATTGGTTTCCAAATTTAAAACCATGGATTCCAGGATTAATTACAATTGCCGTTTTGTTGATCATCAATCTAATTTCAGCTCGTGTTTTTGGTAATTTGGAATTCAGTTTTGCCATTATCAAAATCGTGACAGTAGTTGCTTTTGTTTTATTGATCGCTTATCTATTAATCACTGGTGGTAAAACATCATTTGGTCCTGTTGCCTTTGCCAACTTAGATGATCACGGTGGTTTCTTTGCTAGAGGTACTAAAGGATTTTTTCGCAAGGTTTCCAAATGGTTATCTTTAGTTTTATTGGCGTTGAACTTATTGGTTTAACTGCTGCGGAAGCCCAAAATCCTAAAACTACCTTAAAGCGAGCAATTAATCAGTTACCTTTTCGTATCATTTTGTTTTATGTAATGGCAATCTTAGGTATTTTACTAGTGATCCCTTGGTCAAAGGTATCAACTAATTCTAGTCCATTTGTACAAGCACTCGGTGCCACTGGCATTAGAAATGCAAGTTCAATCATTAACTTTGTTGTAATTTCAGCTGCAGTTTCATCAACTAACAGCTTTCTATATAGCGCTGGTCGTCTTCTTTTCTCTGTCACTTATGGTGGTCATGGAGAATGGAACCAAACCTTTGGACATCTATCTAGAAGACAATTGCCACAAAACGCTTTAATTTTATCCGCTTATTAATGGCATGTGCACCTATTATTACTCTAATCATTGGCGATCAGGCCTTTAATTTTATTTCTTCCACTTCAACTAGCATGTTTTAATCATCTGGTGTTTGATGGTTTTAACCCATATTTCCTTTAGAAGAAAAACACCTGACTCTGAATTAAATGATTTCAAGATGCCAGGTTTCCCATATATGGATTATTTAATTTTATTCTTCTTTGTTCTAATGATTATTTTGCTTTTAATCTTACCCAGCTATCGTATTCCTATGATTGCCGCCATTATCACTTTCATAGTTTTATACATCATTTCCAAAGTTTGGCACAATGAAAAAGCTGTATAACTAAAAAGCCGCGAAAAATCGCGGCTTTTTTTAATCCTTAATTTTCTTAATGATTCTTGCCGGTATATCAGCTACTACTGTGTTAGCCGGAACATTTTTACTAGCAACTGCACCTGCAGCAACTACAGCATTTTCACCAATAGTAACGCCTGGTAAAATCATTGCTTTTGCCCCAATCCACGCATTTCTCTCAATTACTACTGGTTTAAGTTCCAACTCTTTTCGCTACTTGGGCTTCAACTGATGATTTACTGAAATTAGATATGCACCTGGTCCAATTAGCACATCATCCTCAATAGTGATGCCACCTAGGTCAACCATCATTGCTCACCTAGCTTGATATTGCGTCCATAGTCAGAATAAAATGAAACTCTAATTTCCGTACTAGCTGGTACTTCCCGCCCTATAATTTCACTAACAAGTTGACATACTTCACAACTGCAATGACGCTGTGTATTCAGATTCTGAAGAAGACGTTGATTCTGCGCTATTAGTTGCGTAATAAGATCTTTATTATTTGCATCCATTTTTTATACTTCCTTTTTCTTGCTCAAATTAAGTTTAAAAGGTAAGCTAAGCAATGTTAAAAAGCTTATTAAGTATCACATATTATAATTATTTTTTTATGGTAAAAAATGGAATTACGAGTTTTTAAACTATTTTTGTTGCTACAGCAGAAGAACTAAACATGACCAGAGCTGCTCAAAAATTGTTAGTTTCTCAGCCAGCTCTATCAAGACAAATTGCTGACTTAGAAGATGAATTGGGAGTCAAATTATTCAATCGCCGGTCCCGTCATTTAACTTTGACTCCAGCTGGACAATATTTATTAGAGCAAACAAAAGAAATCTTAGCTTTAACTGCAAAGACTAAGAGTAATCTTCAATCTTCTACTGTGATTAGTGGCGATTTAACAATTGCTGCAGGTGAAAGTTACGCAATGCAAAGGATCATGGACATTTTGAGTAATATTATCCAAGATTATCCTACTGTAAAGATCCATATTTTGAGTGGCGATTATGAATTTGCAGAAAAGAAGTTAAACATTGGTACCGTTGATTTTGCGGTGATCATTGGTAATCTGAACCTTTCTAATTATGCAGCCCTGCAACTACCTGAAAAAGACGTCTGGGGCGTTCTGATGCCAGAAGATGATCCTTTAACTAAGAAAGACAAGATTACCCCAGCTGATTTGATTGGTAGAAATATTCTCAATTCTCAGCAAGCTGAACATATGCATTATTTTGATAACTGGTTTGGTAATTACAAAGATCAGGTCAACTTTATTGGTACAGTTAATTTAAACTTTAATGGAACTTTGATGGTTAAGAATAAAGCTGCTTTGTTGTTAACCTTAGATAAATTAGCGAATGTTTCAAAAGGTTCAGGTCTAACCTTTAGACCTATTACACCAGCAATAAAAGAACCCATAACAGTAATTTTGGAAAACATGGTACCAATCTATCGCCAGCTGCTAAATTATTTTTGAATCGTCTACAAGCATCTATTGCGGATAAATAAAAAAGACTCAAGATCAAAATGATCTTGAGTCTTTTTTATTTAACTTTTATTTTTTCTTACGAGTGAAACGTTGTTTTAACTGCTGCCATAGGCCTAATGCTTTACGCATATGGTCAGCTGGTACGTATTTTCTGATTGCACGCAATACCTTCTTAGGATCACGCGCAGCAAAGATAAACTTACCATTAGATTTAGTTCTAATTTCAAAACGTGGAATATAACGTCCATTGAAATGAACGTCCGCAACTACATAAGTTACTTCTTTCCATGGAATTTGAACATAGTCTTCAACATTTCTCTCGTTATAAAATTCAAAAGCTTTATCGCCGATCATAATTTTTCCATAAGATGCAATACCTCTAAACCAGGTACCATCAACGGTCAGATCGACTCTTGTGTTAATTGATTTAGCCATTTATTAAAGAATGCCCCATACGTGGAAGAGAACACCGACAACGAAGATACCGATGATAATCCAGATTGGTGAAACCTTCTTCTTCAACAACCACATACAGAAGAATGTCAAAAGAAGACCAGCTAAACCTGGGATCAATGAATCCAAGTTGTTTTGCAAAGTAGTAACCTTGGTATTGGTCAAAGCTTTACCATTACCCATGTTCCATTGCACAAGAGCTTCTTGAATACCTTTAGCACCTGATGGAAGCTTGTCCCATTCGATGTAACCACCCTTTTGGATAGGGGTTTGTGAAACGATGGGAGTAAATTTGATGTTTACCCAACGTTCAATCAAGGCACCCAAAACGAACATACCCATCATTGAAGCACCACGGGTAACTTTTTGAAGCATACCACCTGACATGTCATTAGTGATAGCTGAACCAGCGTTGTAACCAAATTCTTGTGTGTACCATAAGAAGGCAAGTCTGATTACGTTCCAGATAACGAAGAACAAGATAGGTCCCATGATGTTACCTGAAATGGCCATTGATGCACCTAAGGCACCAACAATTGGACGAACAGTGTACCAGAATACAGGGTCACCAACACCGGCCAAAGGTCCCATCATACCCACCTTAACACCTTGGATAGCGTCGTCAGTAACAGGAGCACCGTTAGCTTTATCTTCTTCCAAAGCCAAGGTAACACCAAGTACAGGTGAAGCTAAGTATGGGTGAGTGTTAAAGAATACCAAGTGTCTTTGTAAAGCAGCAGACAAATCTTTCTTGTCTGGGTATAACTTTCTCAATGCAGGAATCATTGAGTATGCGTAACCACCGTTCTGCATTCTTTCGTAGTTCCATGAACCTTGAAGGAATTGTGAGTGCCACATAACGTTAAAACGGTCACGTTTGGTTAATTTAATTTTCTTATCAGCCATTATTTAAATCCTCCTCTATGCGTTCATTTTAATAATCATCAATGATATCGCCGAGTGGATCGCCGGTACCGGCATCGCCAGAGTTGTTTGAACCTGAGCCGTTGCCACCCTTAGCTTCAAGAGCTAAGTACATCAAAGCCATTGAAAGACCGATAGCACCAAGGGCGATCAAAGTTAAGTCCTTGATAGCAGCTAAAGCGAAACCAATTGCGAAGAATGGCCATACTTCTCTACTTGCCATCATGTTGATAACCATAGCGTAACCTACAGCAACAACCATACCACCACCGATGGTCATACCATCTGATAACCATTGAGGCATCATTGCAAGCCAACCTCTAACAGTGCTTGCTGGGATAGCCAAAAGCAATGCGGCTGGGATAGCGATTCTCAAACCTTGCAAACATACAGCAATCCATTGCCATACGTTGATCATACGCCAGTTACCCTTCTTAGCTTGTGCGTCCATGATGTGAACGATAGCAGTTGAGATAGTACGTACGATCATAGTTAAGAACAAACCAGCAACAGCCAAAGGAATAGCGATACCAGTAGCAGTACCGATACCAGCAGTACCTTGACCACCTTCAACCAAGATAATAGCTGAAGCTACTGAAGCCAAAGCGGCATCTGGTGCAACAGCGGCACCAATGTTTGCCCAACCTAAGGCGATCATTTGTAATTGACCACCCAAAATAACACCTAAGTCCAGGTGACCGGTAACTAAACCGATCAAAGTACATGCAACTAATGGTTGGTGGAATTGCCATTCATCCAAGATACCTTCCATACCTGCAAGAAAGGCAACAACCACTACCAAAATCATTTGTATAGCGTTCATTTATTTACTCCTAATTAATTATTTCTTTTGTTCGTCAAGTAAGGTTTGAGCCTTCTTCAAGATAGAATCCATGTTACCTGGAGCATCTGAAGGAACCTTTCTAACATCAAACTTAACGCCCATCTTTTCAAGTTCACGGAAAGTATCAACGTCTTCTTGGTTCATTGACAATACGTTGTTGGCGTTAACGTCGCCTTCCTTGTATGACATTGAACCAACGTTGATATCCTTAAGATTAATACCGCCCTTGATAGCTCTCAAAACATCTTCTGGATTTTCAAACAAAAGAAGTGCGTGTGTGTTACCAAATCTTGGATCCTTTGCGATTTCTTCCATCTTCTTAAGTGGAACAGTGTGAGCTTTAACACCTGCAGGTGCAGCTTCACGAATCATACTCTTACGCAAGTCATCCTTAGCAACACTGTCTGAAACAACAATTACTCGATCTGGCTTCATTGCTGGAATCCAACCAGTAGCAACCTGACCGTGAAGTAAACGTGAGTCGATTCTTGCCAAAACGTACTTAATGTGACCGTCACCAATTACAGTACCTTCTGGAATTGACTTCTTACCGCCCTTAGCTGAACCCTTGTCAGCGGCTGCTGCAGGAGCAGCGGTCTTTGGCATTAAGTCAGATGGCTTAGTCTTGATACCATCCTTAGCAGGTTCAACTACCTTTGTAGCGATTTGACGTGCAGTAGCATTAGCATCCATCATACGTTCAGTTAACGCTTGAACAACCATTGGTAAATTCATACCAGCAACAATTGCCCACTTGTCATGCTTTTCAACAAGTCCGTTAGCTTGGTTAAATGGAGTACCGCCCCATAGGTCGACCAAGAACAAAACTTCATCTTGGCTATCGAATGAAGCAATTGCTTTTTCCATCTTGCCACGAATGTCATCTGGGCCTTCATTAGGCTTTAAGATAACATGAGCAAAATTATTTTGTTCGCCGAAAATCATTTGCGCAGATTGTGCAATACCATCAGCGAAGCCACCATGGCTGGCTAAAACAATTCCTACCATGTAATTTCCTCCTCTAGATCAAAAAATGAATCCGCTTTTATTATACGATAAATTAAGCCTTTAACAAAGTGTTTTTTTGAAAATAATTTCATAAGTTGATAGTTTATTTCATACTTCAGTAAAATCCTTTGTATCACAGGCTTTCTTCTAAATTGGTCTAATGAAAAAAATGACCGTTTAGAGGCCATCTAAACGGTTATTTTTTCATCATTTTTACCTTATTAAAATGATTGCTTGTTTATTATCTAACATATTCATGTTATGAAATTTATACTAAAAAAGTTTAAAGATCAAAATGAGAGCATAAAAAAGAGGCCCGGCGGCCTCCTTCTTCCGTGCTCCGGCTGTCAGACTCGAACTGACGACATCTTGATTAACAGTCAAGCGCTCTACCAACTGAGCTAAGCCGGAATATTAAAAAAGAGCACGGCAGCTTCCTTTCCTCGCAGGCAGTTGCCCACCAACTACTTTCGGCGTTAAGAAGCTTAACTTCTGTGTTCGGCATGGGAACAGGTGTATCCTTCTTGCTTTCGCCACCGTACTCTTTTGAGCTACTACGCTCAAAACTAAACATAATCTTTCGCAAAAACCTT
>ENA-OQBL01000663-OQBL01000663.1-human-gut-metagenome-genome-assembly--contig:-NODE-663-length-16846-cov-3.365512_pt1 | contig 16846 bp, 15 predicted proteins | sample MGYA00242747_ERZ504553 | MGnify/ENA primary metagenome ERZ504553 (study PRJEB26092, sample SAMD00036240) | human gut metagenome | host: Homo sapiens | study: EMG produced TPA metagenomics assembly of...
TTCCTTCATCTGATTCAGAGCATATCCCGCAAGGATCAGAGCGGATACCAGCCCGATGGCAAGTCCGATTTCCGGACGGATGGATTTGATCTTCATCGCCGCCAGACTGGCAATGATTCCAAACAGCGCCACTTGTATCAAATGCTCACCCCCATCTTTAAGAGATCGTAAAAAAGTGTCTGGACACTTTCAAACAGATCATATATGTACGGTATAACCCAGGAGAGAACGAGAATCAGTCCCGCCAGCGTCAGCAAAAATGCCTGTTCTTCTCTTCCTGAATGTTTCAGGACCTGCACGAGAATGGTCACAAGGATTCCCACTGCGGCAATCCGGAAAATAATATTTACACTCATCCCAGCCTCCTTATATTAAAATGATCACAAGCAGCAAACTAAACGACAGTCCCAGAGAACGATACATCCTGCAGTTTTTTATGACCTGATCTTTCATCTGAAAGATTACATCCTCAATCTGCTCGATTGCAAAACCAATGGTCTTTTCCTGCATTTCCTGATCCAGATATCCGATGGTCTCTCCCATGGATAACAGGATTTCCAGAAATTCAGTCTCAATGATCTGCGGCTTTAACTGATCCCGGACTGCCTGATTCCAGACTCTGGAAAAAGACTCTTCCATGATTTATGGCTATGCCTCTCTCCGATACTTTTGCGACCAAACGGAGGAAACGGAAAAGATGCTTTCTGCATTGGAGAATGGTAGAAACATTGCCTTGATTACTTTCCAGCGTATTGGAAAAACGGGGTTCATAAAGACGTGTTCTATAATATGCAGCAGCGTCAGGCGAAAGATGATGTTGCTTGTTTTTTTATATGGACATATTTGCCACGCGGAATTTTGCCTGCTTCTGTTTGCTTGCTGGCAAAAACAGTACTTGGACAGTTGGATACGCTTAGTGAAATGGTGTTGCACAAACTGCTTTTTTTCCGTTCTTGCCATCCGATGGTTAGTACTGATGAGCTATACCTACCGTATCTTTGAATTTTGTACTGGATAAGTCCGAGCAGACTTTGAAGGAGAATTTCGATTATATGGCTGTATCGGCGTTTCGAAGGCTATGTCTGGTATATGCAGACATTGCTGAACTGGCTAGCAATATGAAACGGTGATCGAGGTAGGGCAGGCGGAGCGGGTATTGGCTGGGGTGCTGGAAGAGAATGCTCCAGTCTATCTATGGGGATTTGGCTGAAAAGTTTGCCTTGAATTACTGTTTATCATCTGATGATTTCGTCTCAGCACAATATACTCCTTTTCCCGAAGAAGAATTTGGAAACGTGCATCTTGTCCATAGCCCATGCCATACTCATGCAGCCGTTAAGAGTGAAGACGGTAGCAGTGACAAGGAACAGTATCCCCGTAGGGTCGAAGGCAAATACGGGTAGAAACGCTTTGGACAGAATGGTGAAAATGGGCGAGAAAAGGAGTATGACCAACGTATTGCGTCCTATAAAGAAGGAAAGCCGCTTGGCTTGTGCCGGCAGATAATTGTAGACTGCCAACAACAGGCTGATGGAAAGCCAGGTGATGGCGACTCCTGCCAGAGTACCCCTATCCAGATTGGCGGGAAAGCAGCATAGTATTACGAATGGAACAATGGCGAAGGTTGTGGCGCGAAAGACTTGTGTAAAACGAAGCCCGCTTTGGCTCACTGTCATGCCGATAAGGAAATAGAGGGCATTGGAGAAGTTCATCAATCCTCCCCAATGGGAAAGGGCAAACAGGCAGACACCGGCCACAACCAGCCGGGAGACAACCGACAGCCGTACATAGCGGAATGTGATATAATAGATGAGGCTGCACAGAATCAGTGTATGCAGATACCAGTAAGGCCCCATCGGATGGAGGAATATCTTGTCGAGTAATATAGCAGGAGTAATGGCATCTACACTTTCGCGTACGGGCAGGAAATGCGACATCACCGTATAGGCCGCCTCCATGCAGGCATACGGAATGAAAATCCATAGAAACTTGCGGAGAAAGCTTCGGGCATCCTTCCGGTTATTGGCCAGATAGCCCGAAATAATCAGGAAAGCGGACATGTGGAACGTATAGACGATTTGTTTCGCATACGGATACTTGTCACCTATATATACAAGGTGGAAGATAATCATCAGGGTGATGAAGATGCATTTCAGATAATCTATCTCTTTGACACGGCTTTCCATATGGGGTAGTTTTCTGCGTATTGTTATTGATGGCACAAATATATATACTTCCGTAAACTTATTTATATTTTGCAAAGGGATTAAGCTTATTTTCTCTTTTACCGATTGCTTTTATGTATGGAAAATGTATATTTGTGCATGAATCACTAACTTAATGTAAAAACAACTATGATAACAAGCCAATTGCTTCACCCGGCCAGTATTGTGGTAGTGGGAGCATCTAACAATGTACACAAACCCGGAGGAGCTATCCTGAAAAATCTGCTTAGCGGCGGATATACCGGTGAGCTTCGTGCCGTGAATCCGAAAGAGACTGAAGTGCAGGGTGTTGCTGCCTTTGCGGATGTGAAGGACATTCCCGATACGGACCTTGCCATCCTTGCCATACCTGCCGCGCTTTGTCCCGATGCGGTGGAGGTGCTTGCCGCGGAGAAGCAGGTGAAGGCGTTCATTATCCTTTCTGCCGGTTTTGGTGAGGAGACCCATGAGGGTGCTGTGCTGGAAGATCGCATACTGGAAACGGTGAACCGGTATGGAGCCTCTCTGATAGGCCCCAACTGTATCGGTTTTATGAACTCGTGGCATCACAGTGTATTCAGCCAGCCCATCCCGCAACTGCATCCGCAAGGGGTAGACTTGATTTCCAGCTCCGGTGCCACAGCGGTGTTCATATTGGAGAGCGCTGTGACCAAGGGCTTGCAGTTCAACTCTGTATGGTCTGTGGGCAATGCCAAGCAAATCGGTGTGGAGGATGTATTGCAATACATGGACGAACACTTCAATCCGGAAGCGGATTCCAGAATAAAACTTCTTTATATTGAGAGTATCGGTGATCCCGACCGTCTGCTGTTTCATGCATCCTCGCTCATCAAGAAGGGCTGCAAGATTGCGGCCATCAAGGCGGGCAGTAGCGAAAGCGGCAGCCGGGCGGCGAGTTCGCATACGGGGGCCATTGCCAGTAGCGATTCGGCGGTAGAGGCCTTGTTCCGTAAGGCGGGTATTGTGCGTTGCTATTCGCGCGAGGAGCTGACAACCGTAGGTTGTATCTTTACACTGCCGGAACTGAAAGGGAAAAACTTCGCCATCATTACCCATGCCGGCGGTCCGGGAGTGATGTTGACCGATGCGTTGAGTAAGGGCGGACTGAATGTCCCGAAACTGGAAGGACCGGTGGCGGAGGAACTTAAGGGCAAGCTTTTCCCCGGTGCGGCTGTGGGGAATCCCATTGATATTCTGGCTACGGGTACGCCGGAACATCTGCGCCTCTGTCTGGAGTATTGTGAGGAGAAGTTGGACAATATTGATGCTGTAATGGCTATTTTCGGTACTCCGGGACTGGTGACCATGTTTGAAATGTATGACGTGCTGCATGAGAAGATGCAGCATTGCAAGAAGCCGATTTTTCCGATTCTTCCTTCCATCAATACGGCAGGAGCCGAGGTTGCTGCTTTTCTGGCAAAAGGCCATGTGAACTTTGCCGATGAAGTGACTTTGGGCACGGCACTTTCTCGGATAATGAATGCCCCGAGGCCTGCCAATAATGAAATCGAGCTCTTTGGAGTGGATGTTCCCCGTATCCGCCGGATTATAGATTCCATTCCTGCGGACGGTTATATCGCACCGCACTATGTGCAGGCATTGCTCAGCTCTGCAGGTATTCCTATTGTGGAGGAGTTTGTTTCGGACAACAAGGAAGAAGTGCTTGCCTTTGCACGCTGCACGGGATTCCCGGTGGTGGCAAAGGTGGTGGGGCCGGTGCATAAGTCGGATGTAGGCGGTGTTGTGCTCAATATCAAAAGTGAACAGCATTTGGCATTGGAATTCGACCGTATGATGCAGATTCCCGAAGCCAGTGCTATTATGGTGCAGCCGATGCTGAAAGGGACGGAATTGTTTATCGGTGCCAAATATGAAGAGAAGTTCGGACATGTGGTACTCTGCGGCCTGGGCGGTATTTTTGTGGAGGTGCTGAAGGATATATCTTCCGGTCTTGCACCGTTGTCCTATGAGGAGGCTTACTCCATGATTCACTCGTTGCGTGCCTATAAGATTATCAAAGGTACGCGCGGGCAGAAGGGTGTGAATGAAGATAAATTTGCCGAAATTATTGTACGGCTTTCCACCTTGCTGCGCTTTGCAACGGAAATCAAGGAGATGGATATCAATCCATTGTTGGCGACTGAAAAGCAGGTGATAGCGGTGGATGCGCGCATTCGGATAGAGAAATAAGGGTTAGAGATTAGGGATTAGAGATTAAAGGGGCTGACTGTTAATCGCTCACCGCTAATCCCTAATCCCTTTTTTCATCCTGCCCAGTCCTCCCTATCCAGATTCCTATATCCGATAGCTTCCGCCAAGTGTGCCGGCTGTATTGATTCGCAGTCTTCCAGGTCGGCGATGGTGCGTGATACTTTCAATATGCGGTCGTAGGCGCGGGCCGAAAGGTTCAGCCGGTTCATGGCAGTTTTGAGCATGGCAAGTCCTTTGTCATCCGGACGGGCGTAGCAGGCAAGCAGTTTACTGTTCATCTGGGCATTGCAATATACACCGGGAATGTCTGCATACCTTGTTTCCTGAATTTGTCGGGCATGTATCACACGCTCTCGTATTGTTGCGCTCGACTCACCCGGGCGAGTGTCTGCCATCTTTTCAAAAGGAAGTGGGGTAACTTCGATTTGCAGGTCTATGCGGTCGAGTAAAGGTCCGGATATGCGATTTAGATACTTCTGTACTTGCCCGGGACTGCAAACACAGCCTTTGGTCGGGTGGTTGTAGTATCCGCATGGGCATGGGTTCATGGAGGCTACCAGCATAAAACTGGCAGGATATTCCACATTGCATCGAATGCGTGATACAGTAATTTTTCTATCTTCCAGCGGTTGGCGGAGAACCTCCAAAACGCTGCGGTTATACTCAGGCAATTCGTCGAGGTATAGGATTCCATTATGAGCCAGACTGATTTCACCGGGTTGGGGGAAACTGCCTCCACCAGTCATGGCTACTGTGGAAATGGAATTGTGCGGATCACGGAATGGCCGTTTTGAGATAAGTCCGCCACCTTTACCGAGTTTTCCGGCAACAGAATGAATCTTGGTCGTTTCCAGGCTTTCTCCCAATGATAAAGGAGGAAGTATGGAGGGAAGACGTTTTGCCAGCATAGACTTTCCGCTACCCGGGGCCCCAATGAGAAGAATATTGTGGCTGCCTGCGGCGGCTACTTCCAGCGCTCGCTTTACATTTTCCTGCCCTTTCACTTCTGCAAAGTCCAGTTCAAAAGAGCTTTGTTGGGAGTAAAACTCTTCGCGGGTATTGACTTGTGTCGGGGATAATTTTTGTTTTCCGTTGAAGAACTCAATGACATCTTTGATATTCTCCACGCCGTAGACTTTTAGGTTGTTCACTACAGCGGCCTCATGTGCGTTCGAGCAAGGAACTATCATACCCTCAAACCCCAGCTCTCTGGCCTTAATGGCAATGGGGAGTGCTCCTTTGATAGGTTGCAGACTACCATCAAGGCTTAGTTCACCCATCAACAGATAGCGTTCCAGCTTATCGGACTGGATAACTTCGCTGGCGGCAAGTATGCCGATGGCTAAAGGTAAATCGTAAGCTGTACCTTCCTTGCGGATATCTGCCGGTGCCATGTTGATGACGATATTACTGGTAGGCATCCGGTAACCGTTGACTTGCAAAGCAGATATGATACGTTGATGGCTTTCTTTGACCGCAGAGTCCGGTAAACCGACTAAATAGAACATACAGCCTCTGGAACTGTTGACTTCAATGGTGATGAGGGTTGCGTCAATACCTTGAACAGCCGCTCCAAAAAACTTTTATGAGCACGTTTTTAGTGATTAGGGGTTAGGATGGCAGGATAGGCTACCGTCGGTTTTGTTTTTTGAGTTTTTTTTCACTCTCTTTCTTCTCTTTTTCCTTTTGCTCTATCTCCTCCAGTTTCTTCTTGATGTCTTCCTCACTCATATTCTTCCCTTCAATTTTTCCGGAAGGGCTAAGGAACAGGTTGGCAGGCAATGCTTGTATGGCGAGCTGCTTGATGGGCGCTGTGTTCCATCCGGAGAAATCACAACTCTGTTCCCACCTCAGGGTATTTCTTTTGATTGCTTCTTCCCATTCCTTTCTGTCGATGTCCAAGGAAATACCCCAGAGGGCAAATAGTTTGTTCTTTTCTTCTTTCTTGTAAATCCGGCGCAGGGCAGCGTTGGCTTCCATGCTTTGCGGGTCCCAAGATGCCCAGAAATGTATCAACAGATATTTGTCTTTAAAGCTGGTGCGACTGATTTGTGTACCTTTGGCATTGGGCAGGTTGACGTAAGGGATAGTTTTCCCGATGGATATCTTCTCTTCTTCTTGGATCAGATCAAGCAGTTCGTCCACATACGGACGGTCTTTTAAGCCTCCGGTCATGTTTGCTGTCATTTCTTTGATTAAGGCGAAGTCCGGTTGCGGTTTTTGCACGAAATATTTCTCCAGCAGATAGATACTTACCAGTGAAGAAGGATGGTTGTTGATGAAGGCTTCTGCTTTTTCTTCCAATGCTTTCTCCGAGGGAGTACTCAAGCCTTTCAACTCTTTCTGAAAGGCGGTTAGTTCTTCATTGGGGACATTTCCCGTGATTTCCAGTGAAGTAAGCTCGGCGGCAGAACCTTTTATCTTTATGTTGTCTCCTTTGTCCAGGTAAAGCGGATATTCCGTACCGTCGCTGAATTGCAACCATGTAGAGGCAAGTGTGTCGGTGGTGAGGGTTGCAGAGAACTTGTCATCCTTGACAAGCAGTGTGTCCATACGGTTATAGAACTTGTCCGTACCATATATATAAAGGGTATCATTCCCCAGCCCTTTGATTTCACCGCTTAGGTGGACTGAATTCGTGTTTTTGCTGCCGCAGGCAGACAATATAATAAGCAGAAGGTATGCAAGATAGATTTTCTTCATTCCGGTTCTTTTTCTGATACTTCGTCGCGAAAATACTTCTTTTTGGTGTGAATAAAAAGAAATGCCCGACATATTTCTATGCCGGGCACGTTCTTTTCAGTCTAACCTTTATTATTTGATGATATTCATAAAGTCAGTGTTAGTGAAGTATTTGGCGAATTCTAGGTCAGAAGCAGCTTTCTTTGCCAAAGCCGGTTCTTTTGCAATGGCATTTTTCAGACTGCTGGTTACCATAGATGTATTGTTGGTTCTTGCGCCAAGTACAGCCATCAGGTAGTCAGTGTAAGCGTCCGGCTTTTCGATAGCGGCCAATGTGCTCTTTGCTTTGTTGTAGTCCTTAGCCAGGATTTGTGCCAAAGCTGCACTGTTGGTTTTTGTATCGCCGAATGAGTTGACAGCCTTGTCGTACTGACCTTGAGCAACATACAGATTACCCAATGCCTCGTTCAGCTCCTTAGAACCGGAAGCCTTGCTCAGGTAGCCTTCTGCTGCGGTCTTGTCACCCTTGGTCAAAGCAATCAGACCAAGATTCATGTTGACTTCAGGAGCATCCTTGATAGAGAGAGCTTTCTTGAAGTAGCTTTCAGCCTTGTCAAGATCACCAGCTTGATAAGCCAGTTTACCTAAGTTGTTGTAAGCACGGAAATCGTTCGGGTAGATTTGAGTAGCTTTTGTGAAGATGGCTTCTTGTTTGGTAGCATCTTTAGTCAAGGTAGTGGCATACAGCAATTCTTCGATGTTCAACTGCTTGGCATCGCTGTCGGCGAGGCTTGCGATTTCTTCGTCAGACTTACCGATGATTTCGTAGTTCAAAGTCAGGCGTGAACGACGCAGTTGCGGCAGGATTTCGTCGGCCAAAGTCTTATAAACAGAAGAGATGTTTTTGATTTCTTGTTCTCTTTGTTCAGGATCCTGATACATGGAAAGAACGCGAAGAATCAATTCTTTGTCTTGGATGTTTGATTTGGATACCAGTTCCTGGAAACCTTCCCAGTCTTGAGCTGTATACTTGGTGTCTACTGCTGCATCGATTTTGGCTTTCTTCAAATCTTTGTTGATGATTTTAGCTGTGTTGTCCTGACGGTTTTCAGCCAATGTAGTATTCAAGTCTACACCACCATCAGGAGAAGCGTATGCGGAGATTTCGATGTTGCTGATCTTCTTGTTGGCAGCTTCGTTTATGTTCTTCACTTCTTTGCCGAATTCTTTGGCAGTCTTTAATTCGCTGGCGCGTACGTTGGCTTGTTGGATCAAGAACATGATGTTGGCGTCATGCTTTTCTTTGATGATACGTTGGAAAGCGTCGTCACCGTTGGCGGGGTTAGCGCTACCCAATGTTTGTTCCAGCATCTCAGAAGTGGAAATTACACCGTCAGCTACTTTTACAGCAGGGATGGTGACAGTCTTTTTACCGATTGTAGCCTTGAATTCCAGATACAGTTCGGATTTTGCCATTTCCGGTACATAGTCGAAAGATGTTTTCATCGTGTAGCTGCCGCCCATCTTGTAAGAGATAGTCTGGTCGTTACCTTCCACTTTTTCGCCTTGGAATACGGCAGATTGGCCCTTAGCTTCGCCACCGTTCCATTTCAATACTGGAGTCACTTCTACCACAGCCTTCTTGTTGAAGTACTTTTCGGGGAATTTTCCGTTGATTGTAGCGGGAACTTTACCACCTACAGCCTCCAGAACTTGAGGAGTTACGGTGAAATAATCAGATGACAATTCACCCATTTTTTTGCTGCATGATGTCATTAATGCAACAACCATTGCCATTAAAAACGGCAGATACAATTTCTTAGTCATTTTAGGTATAAATTAATTGTTTGTAATTGAAATTTGTCTATTCCATGTTAGTGTGCTGTTTGGGCATGAACATAACAACGCAAAGATATTAAATCCTATTACAGTTTGTTAACCCTCGCAGTAATTTTATCATAATTTAATGAATTTCCCGTTCTTTGCGATACTTTATATTGCGGGGATGGTGTTCTATGATTTCACTGCGCAATCTGTTCCGGTCGATGTGTGTGTAAATTTCTGTTGTAGCAATGGATTCGTGCCCCAGCATACTTTGTATGGCGCGTAGGTTGGCGCCTCCTTCAAGCAGGTGAGTGGCAAAGGAGTGGCGGAAGGTGTGTGGGCTGATGTTTTTGGTGATGTCGGCCTTCTCTGCCAGTTCTTTGATAAGATGGAATACCATGATGCGCGAGATGTTTTTGCCCCAGCGTGCCAGAAATACATAGTCCTCGAAGTCTTTCTTGATTTTCCAGCCTCCATTACGGTCTACGAACCAGTTCCTTATTTCTTTGATGGCACGGGACGATATAGGTACAAGGCGTTGTTTGCTGCCCTTACCTTCTACCTTGATGAAGCCTTCGTCGAAATACAAGTCGGAGATTTTCAGGTTGCACAGTTCCGATACCCGTAGGCCGCAACTGTATAGAGTCTCGAGGATGGCCCGGTTGCGTTGCCCCTCGTTTGTGCCTAGGTCAATGGCGGAGATGATGCGGTCTATCTCTTCCACCGTCAATACTTCTGGAAGCTTGAATCCGATTTTGGGACCCTCCAACAGTTCGCTGGGGTCTCCTTCCAGGTAGTCGGCTATGACTAGGAAATGGAAAAATGACTTGATGCCCGACAAGATGCGTGCCTGCGAGCGGGGATGGATGCCGATGTCGTGCAGTCCGGAGGCAAAATGCTGCAAGTCATCCAGGGTAGTGTCAAGGATAGCGATACCCTCTCCTTCCAGAAAGTGCAGCAGCTTCTGTAAGTCTGTTTGGTAAGCATCCACTGTATTGGGTGAGAGTGCTTTTTCCAGTTTCAGATACTGGTGGTACTTTCTGATTATCAGCGTTTGTTTCTCCTTATTCGTGGATTTTTCTTCTGATTTCATTTCTTTTTTCTACCTTTGCTTCGCGAAAATAGACTGCATTTCAGCAAATTGCAAATAAATTTGCATCTGCTTTCGGTTTGCACTATCTTTGCACCGCAAAGGTATAAAAAATTGTGTTATGAGGATACAGATTATTAATGGCCCCAATATAAATCTCTTGGGCAAACGTGAACCTTCCATTTACGGTAGCGTTACTTTTGAAGACTACCTTGCCGAACTCCGTAAGAAATATGCGGATGTACAGATTGACTATTTCCAGTCCAACATTGAGGGAGAGCTGATAGACAAGATTCAGCAGGTGGGTTTTGATGTGGACGGCATCATTTTGAATGCGGGTGCTTACACTCACACGTCCATCGCTCTGCAAGATGCTATCCGTTCGGTCACTTCTCCAGTGATTGAGGTGCATATCTCTAATGTACATGCCCGCGAGGCTTTTCGTCATGTGTCCATGATTTCCTGCGCTTGCAAGGGTGTCATTCTCGGTTTCGGGCTGAACTCCTACCGTCTGGCCATGGAGGCATTAAAAGATTATTAAATAAAATAGGTATATAGATTATGTTATTGAAGCAAACGAAGATTGTCGCAACGATTTCTGACCAGCGCTGTGATGTTGATTTTATAAAGCAGTTGTTCGATGCAGGTATGAATGTTGTACGTATGAATACTGCACATCTTGGCCGTGAAGGTGCCGAGAAGTTGATTAATAATGTGCGTTCGGTTTCCAACCGCATCGCTATCCTGATGGATACGAAAGGACCGGAGGTCCGTACGACGGTTCTGGCTGAGCCCATTCCTTTCAAGGCGGGCGACCGCGTGAAGGTGGTAGGCAACCCGGAGCAGGAGACTACCCGTGAATGTATCTCGGTATCCTATCCCCATTTCGTCAAAGACTTGAATGTGGACGGCCATATCCTTATTGATGACGGTGACTTAGAGTTGGTCGTTGTAGAGAAGACCCCCGACTATCTGCTCTGCGAAGTACAGAATGAGGCTACTCTGGGCAGCCGCAAGAGCGTCAACGTTCCCGGCGTCCGCATCAATCTGCCTTCTCTGACGGAGAAGGACCGCACCAATATCCTTTATGCCATTGAGAAGAACATAGACTTCATTGCCCACTCCTTTGTGCGCAATAAGCAGGATATACTCGACATCAAGGCAATTCTTGACGCTCATAACAGCGATATCCGTATTGTTGCTAAGATTGAGAACCAGGAAGGCGTTGATAATATCGATGAAATCCTGGAAGTAGCCGACGGTGTGATGATAGCTCGCGGTGACCTCGGTATTGAAGTTCCGCAGGAACGTATTCCGGGCATCCAGCGTGTGCTCATCCGCAAGTGTATTCTTGCCAAGAAGCCGGTGATTGTTGCCACACAGATGCTTCATACCATGATTTCCAATCCGCGTCCCACCCGTGCGGAGGTAACGGACATTGCCAATGCCATCTATTATCGTACGGATGCCTTGATGTTGAGCGGTGAAACCGCCTATGGAAAGTATCCGGTAGAAGCAGTGAAGACGATGACCAAGATTGCCGCCCAAGCGGAGAAAGACAAGTTGTCTGACAACGATATCCGTATTCCGCTGGACGAGAACAGCAACGACGTGACTGCGTTCCTGGCCAAACAAGCGGTAAAGGCTACCACCAAACTGAAAATCCGTGCAATCATCACCGACAGTTACAGCGGCCGCACTGCCCGTAACCTTGCCGCTTTCCGTGGCAAATATCCGGTGTTGGCCATCTGCTACAAGGAAAAGACTATGCGGCACCTTGCCCTTTCCTACGGTGTGGAAGCTATCTATATGCCCGAACTTGCCAACGGGCAGGAATATTACTTTGCAGCCTTGCGCCGCTTGTTGAAGGAAGGCCGTTTATGTCCTACGGACATGGTGGGCTACCTGAGTAGCGGTAAGGAAGGCACACAGACCTCTTTCCTTGAAATCAATGTCGTAGAAGATGCCTTGAAGCATGCTGAAGATAGTGTGTTGCCCAACAGTAACAGATACTTGTAGGATAAGGGATTAAGGATAAGGGATTAGCGGTTAATGATTAATTAATAATTGTGCGCAGAACTAACCCCTAATCCCTAACCCCTAATCCCTTATCCCTAACCTATAATCCATTAACAAAGTGACGATTGACGAATACATTTTGCAGCACATTGATGATGAGGGCGATTACCTGAAAGCGCTCTATCGCGACACGCATGTCAAGTTGCTATATCCCCGCATGGCTTCCGGACATTTGCAGGGGCGTATGCTCAAGATGTTTGTCCGGATGATTCGTCCCCGGCAGGTGCTGGAGATAGGGACTTATAGCGGATATTCCGCACTTTGCATAGCAGAAGGACTGCCGGAGGGCGGGATGCTGCATACGTTTGAAATCAACGACGAGCAGGAGGACTTCACCCGTCCGTGGCTGGAGAATTCCGATTACGCGGATAAAATCAGGTTCTACATCGGTGATGCTTTGGAACTGGTACCGCAATTGGACCTCACTTTCGACCTTGCCTTTATTGACGGAGATAAGCGTAAATACATAGAGTATTATGAAATGGTGCTCGCCCGTCTTTCCGGCGGTGGATATATCATTGCCGACAATACCTTGTGGGATGGCCATGTGCTGGAAGAACAACCCCATCGCACAGACCTGCAGACAATCAGTATCAAAGCCTTCAATGATTTGGTGGCGCGGGATGCGCGTGTGGAGAAAGTCATTCTTCCCCTGCGTGACGGATTGACGATTATCCGTAAGAAGTAACTGTTTTTCTATCTTTTTTCTCAGCAGCCGCTTGCTGAGGTATCTCACCGGATACCATACGGACAAGAAGCCTACAGTGATGACCGTTACGAATACCAGAATAATATCCGTGGCATGTACACTTACCGGATAAGCGTCTACTACAAAACTTCCGTTTCCTCCCCCCAATGAAATCAACCCGAAACGTTGCTGCAGAAAGCACAGCAACAATCCTAAAACGATGCCGGAGAGGGCGCCGAACACAGAAATCATCCTGCCTTCGAACAAGAAGATGCGCGCTATGAGCCGGTCATCGGCACCCAGGTTGCGCAGTGTCTCCACGTCCTCCCGTTTGTCCAGTATCAGCATGGACAGCGAACCGATGACATTGAAGCATGCGATACCCAGAATGAAGGTGAGGAAGAGATAAGAGATGAGTTTCTCTATTCCATGATGCGGAAAACATCGGCCTGCTGCTCGTAGCGGTTCTGTACAATGAACCGGTCGCCGAGAATGCCTGCTATTTTCTTTTGTACGGAGCCGATGTTGGAACCGGGTTTCAGTTTCATCTCGATGGCAGAGACTTCCGTGTCATAATTAAACAGACGGCGGGCAAAGTCGAGTGACGTCAGTATGTAGCGTGAATCGTATTTTTGCTGGTTGACGGCAAAGATGGCGCCGGGCGAGAAGAGATACTCCCGGTTGAAAGCCGCAGTGGGGTTGGCTATGTTTACCCGTACGTTCCGTTTGGGGGCATAGACCTGCAACGGGTCTACGAACTGAATGCCGGTGCCCAACTCGGATATAAGTTCCACACCCAGAAAACCATAGTCCACCACCGAGTCGCTCAGTAGGAACTTTCCCGTCCCATAGAGCAAGCTGTCGATGGAGGTAAGCTGTTCGAAATTGTCCTCCACTCCCTTGATGACGGCCATTGCCTGGCGGTCCTTGTACTGCACCATGGCATTCTCTTCCAGTGTTTCCGTCCACACGTCAATCTCGGACAGGGCGTGTACTTGCCGGATGCACGCTTCGTGCGGGTCGAAAACCTTACCTTCGCGGACGGTGATTTTCAGTTCCGGGTCGAAAGCTGTGAAAAAGCCTGCCACCATGTCCTGAAAACCGTTGAACACGGACAAGGTGCATACCAACGCCAACGTAGCCAATGCCACTCCACACACCGAAATACCGGAGATGATATTAATGGCATTGTGTTTCTTCTTGGAGAAGAGGTAGCGGCGGGCTATAAAGAAGGGAAGGGACATTATTTCAGCAGTTCGTCAATTCGTTCCAGATAGTCCAGTGAGTCGTCTACGAAGAACTTCAGTTCGGGGATAATGCGTAGTTGGTGGCGTACGCGGGTACCCAGTTCAAAGCGTATGGACTTCATGTTTCCGTTGATGTTCTTGACGATTTCTTCGCTTTTCTCCGAGGGGAATATACTGAGATAAGCGCGTGCCACGCTCATGTCGGGGCTGATGCGTACGGCACTGACGGAAATCAGTATGCCGGGCATGGACTTGGTTTGCAACAAGAAGATATCACTCAGTTCCTTCTGCAGGAGACGGGCTATTTTATTTTGTCTGGTAGTTTCCATACTGTTCATTTTTTTATGCTGGGTGCAGCCTGTTTTCACGTTAGCAAAGTTACTGAAATATATCGTTCTGCCGACTGTTTATAGCTTTTTTTTTCATTCTTTTCCCTATTGTAGGGTTCATTCTTTTCCGTTCTGTCGATGAGATATGCCTTTTCGTAGATTCTATTTGTTGTTCTTGTTATGCTTCCCTAACTTTGATGTCAGTTCGGAGAACTGCTGATGATGAGTGAAGAAGGAAGAGAACCATTCCGTTATAGAAGAGACTCTCTCTAAATAGCGTTTTTTCATGTATTATTGACTTGAGCCGTTTTTACCCGGGAGGGTAGAAACGGTTTTTTTGCGCATCTGACCGGGCTTTCTTGTCTCTTGCATAGGCTTCCGTTGTGTGTTACATAGGCTTCTGTTGTGTTTTGCACGGTGGTTTGTCTTGAGAAGCCTTTGGGTTTATCATGTGCGCACGGCTGTGGTACGCCTTTTCCACAGTCGTGAAGAAGACGTGCCACAGCTGTGAAGAATATGCTTCACAGCCGTGGTTTTTCATCAATATATAGGGGTTGACAGAACAGACATAAGGGAATGACAGAACAAACATGAGGGATAACGGAACGGACATAAGCACTCGACGCATTCCGCTATTCATACCCTGATACGGCATGCGTCGAGTGCTTATGGGGGAATGATATGATATTTTTTTTATGCCTTTACATACTTCCTTTTAGCTATCAGCACTGCCACGATGATACCTATCACCAGCAGTGCCAGTGCTTCCGTAGGCGATGCCTTCCGTCACGTGCAGGCTGGTGGGGTCAAAAGCGCATTTCGATGGTGTGCTGTCCGGCAGGAACATACATTGTGCGCAGGATATAGTCGGCGCGTGCCAGTTCGGCAGGCTGTCCGTCGATGGTTACGTGCCAGCCGTCCGGATAATAGATTTCGGAGAATACGGCAATACCGTCTTTGGGCATTGTTTGTTTTTCGTACGTCAGGCGGTTAGGTGCGTAACTTGTCAGGCGGATGCTGGAGAGGCTGTCTTTATAACTTTCCGTGGTACCTTTCAGTACATCCTTGAAGCGGGCATCCACTACGGCTGTCTCTGTGGGTATGATGCTGTCCAGGGCGTCAATCTCTTCGTTGGCGTTGTTCACATACTGCACCTTGTTTACAAACCATGCATTGCCGTAGGCGTGCGGGTTGAGGATGGGAACGGTTTGTCTTTGCTGCCCTGCAGGGAAGATGAAGTATTTGGTGTTCAGCATGTTCAGTACGCGGAACTTATTGGCATCTACGCTGTCCATCTCACCTCCGGCGGTGGCAATGGCCTTGTAGGCCGCCTGCATTTCGGGAGAGATATGATGCTCTATCATTTCCTGGTAGCGGCGCAGCTTGGCCGGGTGATAACCGCCGACGCTTTTGTGCCAGTAGGAGGTATTGTTGTCATCGAAGGTGCTGGTGGCAAAGTTCAACACACGATAGTCCAAGCTGGTATCTTGCAGTATCAGCTCGTCTGTATTCGTCTTGGTGAAGGTTTCCGTACGGATGGAGTGGGGCACGAACTGGGCATCATTCAGATAGCGCTTGTTGACCCCCCACATATCTGCCAGGCAGAGTATGGTGATACCTGCAATGGTCAGCGAGCTACGCAGCTTGCCGCTTGCATAGAGCCAGAGCAGGCTGCAGCCGATGCCTATGATGATGAAGCTACGCAGGGCGTCGCTGCTGACGAGTTCGGCACGCATCTCTCCCAAGTTGGCAAGGATGCCGGAGAGTTCGTTGGCGGGTATCATCTGCTGGTTGACGGCATTCTGCAGCATCTGTGCCTCTTGGGCGGGCACGTAGCCGGAGCCGATGCTGCCCGGGGCAACGGCAAGCAGCAGGGCGATGCCTGCAGTGAGCAGCAGGCTGATGCCGAGGGGCTTCTTTTCCTGCTTTAAGATTTCCGGCTCTTCGAGCAGGCGTTTCAGGGCAAAGATAGCCAGCAAAGGTATCGTGAACTCTGCTATGACAAGGATGGAGGACACGGCGCGGAACTTGTTGTACAACGGGACGTAATCGATGAAGAAATCCGTCAGCGGCATGAAGTTCTTGCCCCAGGACAAGACGATGGAGAAGAAGGTGGCTCCTATCAATGCCCACTTCAACGGTCCTTTCACGATGAAGCATCCCAGTACGAACAGAAATAAGACGAATGCTCCGACGTAGACGGGACCCGACGTCATGGGCTGGGTACCGAAATATTGTGTCAGTGAGCCGTACAGACTGCTGTACATCGGGTTTGCCTTGCTCATGGCGGTTTCACTCTGGCTGAGAGCGGCGGATGCTCCGCCTTTGAAGTTGGGCACCAGCAGAGTCAGTGTTTCGTCGATGCCGTAGCTCCACTGGGTGATGTAGTCGCGGTCCAGCCCGCTACTGGTCTGCTTAGCAGCGTCGCCGGTCTGCACCAGTTCGCTTTTGCCGCGCATGGTTTCTTTGCT
>ENA-OQBL01000664-OQBL01000664.1-human-gut-metagenome-genome-assembly--contig:-NODE-664-length-16832-cov-3.478899_pt1 | contig 16832 bp, 20 predicted proteins | sample MGYA00242747_ERZ504553 | MGnify/ENA primary metagenome ERZ504553 (study PRJEB26092, sample SAMD00036240) | human gut metagenome | host: Homo sapiens | study: EMG produced TPA metagenomics assembly of...
AACGCCGAGTTTGAGCGTAGTTCCTTTGCTTTTAGGTGATTCTGACTCTCTTAGTGTTTCTTATGGTATGGAACCTGAACAAGAAGCCTTATCTATTGTTTCCTTCAAGGACTGAGAGGCCGCTTCCCAGTTAATAAATTAAATCCCAATTTAATTAAATCCCAATTTTATGCACCTTCTCATCATCCGTAATAAATATCGCCTCCACTCCATCCATACTCTGGATCAGTTCCATTCCTTTCTCGTATCCCAGTAGAAAGCAGGTTGTGCTGAGTGCATCTGCTTTTGTAGAAGAGTCAGTGATGATCGATACGCTGTAAAGATTGTTCTCGCACGGATATCCGGTTCGTGGATCCAGGATGTGATGATATAGTTTTCCGTTTTTCTTAAAATACCGTTCATAGATTCCGGAAGTTACAACTGTCTGGTCTTTTAACTGTACAGAGGTGATAGCTTCACCGGATTCATCGAAAGGTTTCTGGATTCCGATGTTGTATTTGCTTCCGTCGGGTTTGGTGCCGATGACATCAACGTTTCCTCCAAGATTGATGATCGCATGTTTTATCCCTTGCTTTTTGAGATATGTTTTCACCTGGTCGGCAATGTATCCTTTGGCGATGGCTCCCAGATCGATGCCGGCTTCGGGATCTTCCAGTGTAACGGTGTTATCCTGAATGTCGACCTTTGTGTAATCAACGTGGCTTACGGCCTGGGCAATGGCATCGGAAGATGGAACCGTTGGTTTATCTGCCTTGAAATCCCAGAGAGCCGATACCGGTTCAATGGTGAGATCAAAGGCACCGCCGGAAAGTTCGCTGTAATGGATACCCTCCTGAATAAGATTGGCCGTTTCGGAAGAGACAGTGAAGGGCTGACCGTTTGCGTGGTTTAATTTATAAAGTTCACTGTCTGTATTAGTGGTGGAGAACATTGTGTCATATTTTTCGCAAAGTTTCTTCAGACCATCCAGAATACTTTCATCTGCAGGATCAAGGATCTGGATCTTGATGACAGTGTCAAAGAGCATGTCGGTATAAGTAAGATCCTGATCGGTCTGTGTACTGCTTTTTGCGCCGGAGCATCCGGTCAAGAGAAGAGCAGAGGCAGTGAGAACCGCACTGAGTTTTTTTATGATATTATTTTTTTGACATTTCATAATACTAATAACCTCGTAGTTGATGATTTTCTATCATGTATTTACATAACTTGTAGTATAACATGAAAAAAATCAGATGCAAACCAAACATATTTTCTTTTTTCGTTGAATGGGACAATTTCTTGTGATAGAATAGTACCGTTAGTAGACAAGGAGAGAACGTATGAATTGGAAGAAAAAAGATGCGGTTCTTATATTGACAGTTCTTTTGATTGCCGGTGCAGCTTTCGGTGTACATGAATTTGCCGGCGGGGATGGAGCTGATACCGTGACTGTGAAGGTGGATGGTAAGGTGACAGGAACCTATCCGCTCGCAAAGGATCAGAAGATTAGGATCAATGGCGGTACGAATATACTTACGATAAAGAACGGAAAAGCGAAGATGACAGATGCAGACTGTCCGGATCAGTTGTGTGTACATCAGAAAGCAGCTTCAAAGAATCATGAGAGCATTATCTGTCTGCCGAATAAAGTAGTGGTTGAGGTAGACGGAAGTGAAGAAAGTGAATTCGATGCAGTGGCAAATTAGGAGGGACATTGTGAAGAATAGAGTGGCATATTTTGGAGTGTTTACGGCACTGGCGCTGATATTCAGCTATGTGGAGACGCTGATCCCTATCAATTTTGGAATCCCGGGAGTGAAGCTCGGGCTTGCGAATCTGGTGATCGTGATCGCGTTATATAAGATGAAGCTGACGGAGGTATATCTGTTGTCTGTGGTCAGAGTACTACTGTCAGGATTCATATTTGGAAATTATTTCAGTATCATTTACAGCCTGGCCGGTGGATTGTTAAGTCTGACGGTAATGGCACTCTTGAAGAAGAGCAAAGGATTCAGTGTGATGGGAATCAGTGTGGCGGGCGGAGTGTTCCACAATGTGGGACAGCTGATCGTTGCAATGTTTGTGGTGGAGACATTCAGTGTTGGTTATTATTTCTCGGTGCTTCTGGTCGCAGGACTGATTACCGGACTGGTGATCGGGATCGTGTCGGCGGAAATGTTGAAGAGAATTAAGAATATACAGTTTTGATGGAGGAACTATGATTACATATATACGTGGAATTCTGGAAGGAATGGAAGAAGACAAAGTCATTGTAGATGTCGGCGGTGTCGGATATGGAATCTACATGGCAGGGACCGCAATGGGCAGGCTTCCGGCTCTTGGAAAAGAAGTAAAGATCCACACACATCTGCATGTTAAGGAAGATCTGATGCAGTTGTATGGTTTCCTTACCAGGGATGAACTCCGTGTGTTCCGGCTTCTGATCGGTGTCAGCGGGATCGGACCGAAAGGCGGTCTTGGGATTCTTTCGGCACTCGGACCCGATGATCTGAGATTTGCGGTTGCGTCGAATGATGTAAAGGCAATACAGGCGGCACCGGGAATTGGTAAAAAGACGGCGGAGAAGCTGATTCTGGAATTAAAAGACAAGTTGAAGCTGGAGGATGCGCTTGAGAATGCCGCGAATGCAGTGCAGAACACGGCAGATACATCTGCAGGCATGGCAAATGAGATGACAGGAGAAGCGGTACAGGCACTGGTTGCACTCGGGTATGGCAATACCGAGGCATTAAAAGCAGTCAGACAGGTAGAGATTACGGAAGAAATGAGTGTGGAAGATGTTCTCCGTCAGTCTCTGAAATATATGTTGTAGAAGGTAAGGCAGACAGATGAGCAGAAGAATTATGACGACTGAGAATCTGGAAGAAGATGTCAGGATCGAGAATCATTTAAGACCTCAGCTTCTGGAAGATTACATTGGTCAGGCAAAAGCAAAAGAAATGCTGAAGATTTATATTGAAGCGGCAAAGGCGAGGGGCGAGGCACTGGATCATCTTTTGTTCTATGGACCTCCGGGACTTGGAAAGACGACACTTGCTGGAATCATTGCCAATGAGATGAATGTAAATATGAAGATCACATCAGGACCGGCGATTGAAAAGCCGGGAGAGATGGCGGCAATCCTGAATAACCTGCAGGAAGGGGATATCCTTTTTGTAGATGAGATCCACCGCCTGAACCGTCAGGTGGAGGAAGTGCTGTATCCGGCAATGGAAGACTATGCGATCGATATTATGATCGGAAAGGGCGCTTCGGCAAGATCGATCCGTCTGGATCTCCCAAAATTCACCCTGGTAGGGGCAACGACAAGGGCAGGTATGCTGACAGCGCCTTTGCGGGACCGCTTCGGTGTGGTGACCAGGATGGAATATTATACGGTCGAAGAACTGAAGATGATCATTTTACGTTCGGCAAAGGTTCTGGAAGTCGGGATTGATGAAAATGGTGCATATGCGATGGCGAGACGTTCACGGGGGACTCCGAGACTTGCCAATCGTCTGTTAAAGCGTGTCCGGGATTTTGCCCAGGTGAAATATAACGGCTACATCACAGAAGAAGTGGCGGATTATGCACTGGATCTTCTGGATGTGGATAAGGAAGGTCTGGATCAGACGGATAGAGGGATCCTTCTGGCTATGATCGGGAAATTCGGCGGCGGCCCGGTCGGATTGGAGACGCTTGCGGCATCGATCGGAGAAGATCCGGGTACGATTGAGGATGTATATGAGCCATATTTGTTGAAGAATGGGTTTATTCAGAGAACTCCAAGAGGAAGAGTCGTGACGGATGCGGCATATGCCCATCTGGGAATTTGTAAGGAAAATGAATAAATAGTTGGTTTTTGCTTACAGATTAGTTTATAATAGTTATCAGAAATTATGAAAGTTCGAGGAGGCTTCTTATGGCATCATCAAAAAATCTATACAGAAGTATTAATAGGAGGAAAGGTTTTTACTTTAAGTGGATTTGAAAGTGAAGACTATTTACAGAAAGTTTCTACATATCTGAACCATAAGCTGGACGAATGCAGCAATAGTGAGGGATATCGCAAGCAGAGCGCAGAGACCAGAAGTATTCTGTTGGCGCTGAACATTGCGGATGATTACTTTAAGGCGAAGAAGCAGGGCGGTACACTGGAAAGTGATATCGAGGCAAAAGATAAAGAGATGTATGACTTAAAGCATGAACTGATATCCGTTCAGATCAAGCTGGAGAATGCAGAGAAAGCGATGGACAAGCTGAAGGAAGAGAATAAGGAACTTCAGATGAAGATCGTACAGCTGGAAACAGAGATTAAGAATAATAAGTAAAAATTAGGCTGTCGTATGACAGCCTTTTTTACAAGTTTGGAATAAAAAGAAAGAGTTGAAAAAGACAGGATAGGATACTATGAACAGAGATGTAGAGATATTAGCTCCGGCAGGGTCGATGGAGTGTCTGCGGGCAGCGGTGGCCGCAGGCGCGGATGCAATATACCTTGGCGGTACAAAATTTGGGGCGAGAGCATATGCACAGAATCTTTCGGAAGAAGATCTGGTGCAGGCAATTGAATATGTGCATATTCATGGAAGAAAGATTTATATGACGGTGAATACACTCCTGAAAGACAGGGAACTGAATGAACTGTATGCGTACCTGCTTCCTTATTACAAGGCAGGACTGGATGGAGTGATTGTACAGGATATCGGTGCGGTTAAGTTTATAGGAGAATATTTCCCTGAAATGCCGGTGCATGCCAGTACACAGATGACGATCACCAATACACTTGGAGCAGACTTCTTAAAAAGATACGGAATTACGAGAGTTGTACCGGCAAGAGAACTTTCTTTAAAGGAAATCCGTGATATGAAGAAACAGACAGGACTGGAGATGGAATGTTTTGTACACGGAGCCCTTTGCTATTGTTATTCCGGACAGTGTCTGCTAAGCAGCATGATTGGTGGACGAAGTGGCAACAGGGGACAGTGTGCGCAGCCATGTCGTCTGCCTTATCAGACAGAAGGAAAGAAACCGGCGGATCTTATGAGTCTGAAAGACTTGTGCACAATTGACATTTTACCGGAACTGATCGATGCCGGGATTGATTCGTTTAAAATTGAAGGAAGAATGAAACAGCCGGAATATGTATATACGGTTGTAAAAATGTATCGTAAATATGCAGATCAGTATCTGAAACTTCAGAAAGAAGGCAAAGGAAAATCCTCGTATCATGTATCAGAGGCAGACAAAAGAGAGTTACTTGCAACTTATCAGAGACGTGGTTATTGTGAAGGCTACTATTATCAGCATAACGGCAAGGACATGGTATCTTTGAAGCGTCCAAAGAATGGAAGAGATGGAAGTGCAGAGGAAAAGCCATGGCAGGATATAAAAGTACAAGAAAAAATTAATGGTATTTTAACACTTTCTGTCGGAAACCGTGCTAAACTAACAGTATCATGCGGTGATGTTACTGTAGAATGTATCGGACAGGAAGTGCAGGCGGCACTGAAGCAACCGTTAGATCCGGCAAGAATCGAAAAGCAGATGCGCAAAACCGGTAATACAGAGTTTACATTTGATAATCTGGAGATTCTGATTGAAGGAAATGTATTCCTCCCGATGCAGGCATTGAATGAACTGCGAAGAGAAGGTATTGAAGAACTGACGGAGCAGATACAGATGCAGTATAGACGGGAAGAAGCCGGTTGTGGAATGAAAAAAGCAACAGCGGGATTCGATAGCGATGCGGATGGTGTAACAGAAACAGCAGGCAAAAAAGAATGCTGTATATCTGCAAGTGTACAGAACAAAGCTCAGCTTGATACAGCGGTGAACAGCAAAATCCGGTACATCTATCTGGAGGAGGATGTAGAATTTGAACGGGAAGACGGTGTACAGTATTTCCTTGCCATGCCATATATTTTCAGAGAGAATACGATCAAAAGATATGAAAAAATGTATACAGAGATCGAGAAAAAATATGATGGTATTCTGATCCGGAACTGGGAAAGCTATGCGTGGCTGAAACGGCATGAATATCAGAAAGAAATCCGCAGTGATTATAACCTTTATATATTTAATCGGAAGACAAAAGAGGAATTGAGACGATTGGGAATTGCCCGGGGAACGGCATCAGTGGAATTGAATGACCGTGAACTGGCAAGAATTGGAATAGAGGAGCAGGTGTTTATCGCATATGGTTATCAGCCGGTGATGATCAGTGCAGGGTGTATCCAGAAGACCAGTGCTTCCTGTGATGGAAAAGGCGGTGTACTTTCGATTTCGGATCGTTATCAGAAGAAGTTTGCAGTCAGACGATATTGCAGAGACTGCTATAATGTGATGTATAATTCGGCTCCGCTGTTCCTAGCCGATAAGGCAGAAGAGGTACATGCATTGGCACCCGCAGAATTACGTCTGGACTTTACGACAGAAAGCAGCGGACAGGTGAAAGAGATCTGTCATGCATATACGCTCGCATTCGAAAAAGGGTGTAAGACAGAACCTCCGATGCAGGACTATACAAGAGGACATTTTAAAAGAGGAGTAAAGTAGGTGAAGAGTTGGTAAATATAATTGTACAGTTATCAAAATATCTGATGATTCTGATGATCACAGTGTATACATATCTGTGCTTCAGCATTTTCGGGTATTATGATCCGGATAAAAAGAAACAGTGTCTCAGAAAGCAGAATGTGTTGATGTTCGTGATGCATCTGACAGCATTTCTCGTGATGTATCTGGAAAAAAATGGACACAAAGATTCTGGCGTTATATCTGATGCAGGTAACGCTTCTTGGAGGAACCATCCTGTTATATAGTTTTATTTATCCAAAAGTATCGCGTCTGGTTGTAAATAATATGTGCATGCTTTTGAGTATTGGATTTATCATGATCACCAGATTAAATTATGATAAAGCGGCGAAGCAGTATCTGATCGCAGCAGCGGGAATTGTGCTTTGTCTTGTAATTCCGATCATCATCCGGAAGGTCCGCTTCTTATCAGAATGGAGAATCCTTTATGGAATTGTCGGAATTGTATCGCTGGCGGTGGTTGTGGTTGTCGGAAGAGTATCCTATGGTGCGATGCTTGGTTTTACGGTTGCGGGAATCAATATTCAGCCGTCGGAGCTGGTGAAGATCGTATTTGTGTTCTTTGTAGCATCCAGTTTTAAGCGTTCGACGGAATTTAAAGATCTCGTAGTGACGACGGTCGTAGCTGCTTTTCACGTGCTGATCCTGGTGGTATCGAAAGACCTTGGTGCGGCACTGATCATATTTGTGGTATATCTGGTTATGTTGTATGTGGCAACCCATCAACCACTGTATATTCTTGCCGGACTTGGCGCAGGAAGCTTAGGAGCAGTTGCAGCATATCATTTGTTTACGCACGTTAAGACGCGTGTCAATGTGTGGAGAGATCCATTCGGAACTTATGATAATGGCGGCTATCAGGTGGCACAGTCATTATTTGCCATTGGAACCGGTGGATGGTTTGGTGCGGGACTCTATCAGGGACAGCCGGATACGATTCCGGTATCTGCAGAAGACTTTATCTTTTCTGCGATTTCGGAAGAGATGGGACTGATCTATGCAATGTGCCTGATTCTGATCTGTGTAAGCTGCTATGTAATGTTTTTGAAATATTGCAATGCAGCTGCATAATCTGTTTTATAAGATGGTAGCACTGGGACTTGGGTACCTGTTACATATTCCAGGTGTTCTTGACAATCGGAGGGGCAACGAAGTTCATTCCGTCAACAGGTGTAACACTTCCGCTTGTAAGTTATGGTGGAAGTTCGCTGATCAGTACACTGATCATGTTTGCAATTATCCAGGGACTGTATATTTTAAGAGAAGACGAGGAAGAGGATATTGAGAGAGGAAGAAAGAAAGGTTACGAGCAAAGAGAAGCCGACAGGAGAATGCGGCAAGATATCGAGAGACAGAATATGACCCGCAAAGAGCGAAAAGAAGCCAAAAAAGCGCGAAAAGAAGCGGCTCAAGGCAAAGCGCGCAAGAAACAAAGAATTCGCTAGAGTTACTTATGTGTTTGTGGGACTGTTTCTGGTGCTGCTTGGATATATCGGATACTTTTCAGGTGCAAAAAGAGTCAGGATATCATACGCAGTCCATATAATGCGAGACAGAATTCCAATGCAAAGCGCGTGACCAGAGGAACGATCGTAGACAAGAATGGAAATGTGCTTGCGAAGACAGATACGGCTGCAGATGGAAGTGAGACAAGAGAGTATCCATACGGAAACGCATTTGCACATGTAGTTGGTTACAATGTGCAGGGAAAATCAGGAATCGAATCGTTGGGAAATTATGATCTTCTGACATCGGATGAGAATTTTCTGATTAAGCTTAAGAATGAATTCCAGGATAAAAAGAATATGGGAAACACGGTTGTGACTACATTGGATGCGGATCTTCAGGAAGCAGCATATCAGGCACTGGGAGATAAAAAAGGTGCGGTCGTAGCTATGGAACCAAAGACAGGAAAGATCCTTGCCATGGTATCCAAGCCGGATTTCGATCCGAATACAGTGGAAGAGAACTGGAACAGCTTAAGTTCAGGTACGAACAGTGTGCTGCTGAATCGTGCGACGCAGGGACAGTATGCACCGGGATCAACATTTAAAGTTGTAACACTTCTGGAATTTATGCGGGAGAATCCGGATTACAGCTCTTATTCTTATAACTGTACGGGTTCGATCGAGAACAGCGGAATTAAGATTCATTGTTATAATGGACATGTTCACGGACAGGTAAATCTGCAGGACAGTCTGGCATATTCGTGTAATACATCATTTTCTAATATTGGTCTTTCGTTAGACCCGTCGAAGTTTAAAAAGACGGCAGAGGAAGTTCTGTTTGATTCTAAACTGCCTTCGGATCTTCCATACAGTAAGAGCAGCTTCACACTGGATGGTTCAGCCGGGAATGGCACGAAGATGATGACGGCAATGGGACAGGGAGAGACGCAAGTGAGTCCGTATCATATGGCGTTGATTACATCTGCAATTGCAAATGGTGGAAAGCTGATGAAACCGTATCTGGTTGACAAGGTAACGAATGCATCGGGTGCAGTTATGAAAGAGACGGATCAGGAAGAGTATAAGCAGCTTATGACCGAAGAAGAAGCGTCTCAGATCAAAGAGTATATGAAGAGTGTAGTAGATTACGGTACGGCATCTGTATTAAGTGGACAGAGTTATACGGCGGCAGGAAAGACAGGTACCGCAGAATACAGTTCGGATAAAGAAAAAGATCACTCCTGGTTCATTGGAATGTCGAATGTAGAAGATCCGGAACTGGTTGTCAGCGTGATTATTGAATCTTCGGATGGAACTGCTAAAGCGGTAAATGTTGCAAAAGAGATTTTTGATTCGTATTATCGTTAGAGTTAGGATCTGGTATCGGTCAGATATCATGAGAGATATAGTTAAAAAGAAATGTATAGAAGGACGGAAAATATGCGATACTATAAGCATCTGTACCTGACAGAAGGGCTGGAAAAGAAAAAAGCAAAAAATCATCCGTAAGCTGGAAGCCGGTAAACTGCAGCCAGGTGTGCATGTGATCACACTGGCAGTCAGCGAGAGAAACCAACTCGAGATCTATCCGACGATTCAGTTTAAGCAGCCTGCATTCCTGGAGCAGGAACTGTTCGTGGTGGGGATCACGAAAGGATATGATGAAGCGGTGGAACTGGTAGAACAGATTGTACAGGAAGTATATGACCAGACAGGTACATGCGATATACGGTCTTATATATTAGAAAAAGAGCAGGGAAGATAAGATGGTGTTACATATTCTTTTGATCATTTTTAAAAATAATAGGGATCATAATTGCGGTGCTTCTCGGACTGATACTTTTACTTCTGGTGATTCTTTTGTGTGTTCCGGTCAGATACCGCATGGAGGCGTCGATGCCCGGCGAGATAAAAGAAAGTACCATACGCGGGCGCGTGACGTGGCTTTTGCGCCTGATACGGATAGATGCATCCTTTGAAGAACAGGAACTAAAATGGCGTGTAAAAATTGCATGGAAATCTTTTGGAAGTGAACCTAAAAAGGAGGTAACTCATGGAGAAGAAAATACAGATCGGGAAGAGACTCGGAAAGAACAGAGAGTGGAAAGCAGTCGCGGACTACCGAAAGTGGAAAAAGAGTCTGCAGAAGAAAAAACAATTGTGGAAAGCGGCCAGGCAGCTTCGAAGGATATGGAAGAAAGGTCCGGAAAAAAGACTGAAAAAAGCCCAGAAAGCATTTTACGAAAAAACTCATGAGAGACCTGAAAAAGTTCAACCCGAAAAAAACAGTGAAAAACCGGAGAAGACGGATAAGATAGAAAAAAAGGAAGAAAAAACCGGAAGATTTGAGAAGATCAAATGTACAATTGTAAAGTTCTGTGATAAGATAAAGCATACAGTCGGACATGCGGAAGAAAAGCTGGAGAGTTTGTCGGAAAAGAAAGATAAGATCATAAAAGAACTGGAAGATCCGGTACATCAGAAAGCTTTTTCAAAGGCCAAAAAGAAACAGGGAAACTGCTGAAACGCTGGAAACCAAAAGTGATAAAAGGTACCGTTCGTTTTGGATTCGAGGATCCATGCCATACAGGGCAGGCACTTGCAGCTTTCAGTATAATCTATCCATTTATTGGAGAATTTTTATCGATAGAACCGAATTTTGAAAGAAGGATCCTGAAAGGGGATATAAAGGTCCGCGGAGGATTCCGCATGGTGCCTCTGGTTTGTTTCCTGTGGAATCTGGTGTGGTGCAGGGAAATCCGAAAGACTTACCATGATATCCGGGAGTTTCAATTATAATCCGATGATAGATCAGACGAATATAAACAGAACAAGTATAGATTAGACAGTGCAAGTCGATAGTACGAGGAGGAAAAAAGATGGCTGAAAATAATTTTAAGGGAACCGTAGAGGCGCTGTTCCATGGGATGGATGCAGTTGTGTCATCCAAGACGGTAGTAGGAGATGCAATCCATATCGGAGATACGATCATCTTACCGCTGGTGGATGTGTCATTTGCGGTAGGTGCGGGCGCGTTCAATGCAGATAAGAAAGAAAAAGGTGCCGGAGGTATCGGTGGAAAGATGACACCAAGTGCAGTGCTGGTGATTCAAAATGGTCACACCAAGCTTGTGAATATCAAGAATCAGGATACGATCACTAAGCTTTTGGATATGGTTCCGGATGTGATGGATCGTTTCACATCCAGAAAAGAAGACAATGTTACAGAAGACGATGTGAATAAGATCCTGGACGAAGCAGAAAAATAACCGGAATTTTTTGAAGCAGCATACATATAATGTACAAAAAGCAGGTGTGTGTCTGTGAAGAGAATCGTAGGATTTGCGTTGTTCTGGGTGGCAGCAGGAATGGTTTTGGCTCTGGTCTTACCGGGCTTATTCTGCCAGATCCTGTGTATTATTCTGTGTATTGCGGTGGGATATTGCCTGTTTTGCTGCTAAAAATAAAATGTAAACAAAAAAATATTAAATAACTCTTGCAATTCTTGCAACAGTCTGCTAGAATAACTATTGTTGCGAGTTCGGACAAAGAACTTATTATGAGCGTTAGGAGGTGCAGTCATGGCAAAATGTGCTATTTGTGAAAAGGGTGCTCACTTTGGAAACAATGTCAGCCACTCTCATAGAAAATCACCAAAGATGTGGAAATCAAATGTAAAATCTGTTCGCGTGAAAACAGAAAACGGAGCTACAAAGAAGATGTATGTTTGTACTTCTTGTTTGAAATCAGGAAAAGTTGAGCGTGCATAAGATGTATTGAAACTCAGATTTCGCTGTGTGGAATCTGAGTTTTTTTTGCGCAACAAGAACTATTGTAATTGAAGATAGAACAGGGTATAATAAAATATATTGTGTTTTGATTTTGATAGATAATGAAAGAAGTGGAGGTTTTGGCTATGAAAGGATGTATGAGTACAGATTTAGGAATTATTACGATCGATCCTGAAGTAATTGCAAAATATGCAGGAACAGTAGCTGTAGAATGCTTTGGTATAGTAGGAATGGCAGCTGTGAATATGAAAGATGGACTGGTTCATCTGTTAAAGAAGGAAAGCCTGACAAGAGGAATCCATGTAAATATAAGTGATGATAACCATATCAGTATTGACTTCCACATTATTGTGGCATACGGCGTAAGTATTTCCGCTGTAACAGACAATCTGATCAGTGATGTAAAATACAGAGTGGAAGAATTCTCCGGTATGCAGGTAGATAAGATCAACGTCTATATTGAAGGCGTCAGAGTCATTGATTAGTTTGTGGATTTAAGGAGGAACGTAAGAAGTGGCTACGAAAACGATTAATGTGGACGTACTTGCAAAGATGTTTCTTGCAGGTGCTCAGAACATTGAAGCGAAAAAAGATTATATTAACGAATTAAATGTATTCCCGGTGCCGGATGGTGATACGGGAACCAATATGTCTATGACGATTATGTCAGCGGCAAAAGAAGTAACAGCATTAAACAAACCGGCTATGAAAGATCTTGCAAAGGCGATTTCTTCAGGATCTCTGCGTGGTGCAAGAGGTAACTCCGGGGTTATCCTTTCACAGCTTTTAAGAGGATTTACAAAAGCAATCAAAGAAGAAAAAGAGATTGATGTACTTGCACTTGCAGCAGCATGCCAGAGAGCAAGAGATACAGCTTACAAGGCCGTTATGAAGCCGAAAGAGGGAACAATTCTTACTGTTGCCAGTGGAATTGCGACAAAGGCAGCAGAGATGGCAGAAGAAACAGATGATCTGGAAGTGTTTATCCCGGCTGTTATTGAGCATGCACAGGATGTATTGAACCAGACACCGGAGATGCTTCCGGTATTAAAAGAAGCAGGTGTAGTAGATTCCGGTGGACAGGGACTTCTGGAAGTGATCAAAGGAGCATATGATGCATTCCTTGGTAAAGAGATTGATTACAGTGTAATTGAACCAAGCACAGGTGTAACGGTAAATAAAGTAAATGCAGAAGATACCGCAGATATCAAATTCGGTTATTGTACAGAATTTATCATTCTGACAGAGAAAGAATTTACGGAGGACGATGAGCGTGAATTCAAGAAATTCTTAAGTTCTATCGGAGATTCTATCGTATGTGTTGCAGATGATGATGTGGTCAAGATTCATGTACACACGAATGATCCGGGACTTGCGATCCAGAAAGCACTTACTTATGGACAGCTTTCCAAGATGAAGATTGATAATATGCGTGAAGAACATCAGGAGAAGCTGATCCGTGATGCAGAGAAACTTGCCGAACAGCAGGCAAATGAAGAAGCAGCACACGAAGAAAAGAAGCCTGCAGAGCCGAGAAAGGCGATGGGATTTATCGCAGTTTCTATCGGAGCAGGTATGAATGAGATATTCAAAGAACTGGGAGCGGATTATATCATCGAAGGTGGACAGACCATGAACCCTAGTACAGAGGACATGTTAAATGCCATCGATCGGGTAAATGCTGACACTGTATTTATTCTCCCGAATAATAAGAATATTGTACTGGCAGCGAACCAGGCAAAATCACTGGTAGAAGAAAAAGAGATTATTGTAATCCCTACAAAGACAGTTCCACAGGGAATTACAGCAATCATTAATTTCATGCCGGACGCAGATGCCAAGACAAATGAAGAGGCAATGCTGGAAGAGATCAAGAATGTAAAGACCGGACAGGTAACATACGCAGTCAGAGATACACACATTGATGATAAAGAAATCCATGAAGGAGATATCATGGGTATCGGTGACAGCGGAATTCTTGCAGTTGGAAAAGATCTGGAAGAGACTACAAAAGAATTGATCGCTAATCTGGTAGATGAAGATTCAGAACTGATCAGTATCTATTATGGTGAAGAAGTATCAGAAGAAGATGCTGAGAAATTTACAGAAGAGATCACAGAACTGTATCCGGATGTAGATGTGGATATTCAGTTTGGCGGACAGCCGATCTATTATTATGTTCTTGCTGTAGAGTAAGCAAGGTGCAGAATTATAAATGAACAAAATCTGTTCAGTTTTATAATTGGAACAGATATGTATAGAACCGAATTTATATACCGGGAGTGACAATGCTTTAGGTGTATGGGTTCGGTTCTCTGCATACATGAACCGGAAGTGATTTTGCAATGTGAGATTGTAGTTATAAGATAGGAGAAGTAAGAAGGGTATGATAGAAAAGACAGACATCGGAGATTTAAAAGGAATCGGAGAGAAGACGAAGAAGCTTTTTGAAAAGATTAATGTTCATACAGTAGGCGACCTGATCCGCTATTATCCGCATGGATACGATGTATATGAGGAAGCAGTACCCATCAGTGAGCTGGAGGAGGATAAGATTCAGACAGTTACCGGTGCGATCTATGGACGTGTACAGGTATCCGGAAGCAGCCGGATGCAGGTAACGACACTTCATGTAAAAGATCTTACCGGAACGTTAAAAGTAATCTGGTTCCGTATGCCCTTCCTTAGAAATACGTTATCCGGCGGAGGCGTGATCACACTGCGTGGAAGAGTCGTCCGTAAGAAAACAGGCGATCTGGTCATGGAACATCCGGAGATCTTCTATCCTTCTGCAAAATACGAAGAGAAGCTGCATACATTACAGCCTGTATATGGTCTGACGGCCGGATTATCCAACAACATGGTTATGAAGGCCATGAAGCAGGCACTGGATGGTCTGGATCTTACAAGAGAGATCCTGCCGGATTCACTGCGTTTGAAATATGGTCTGGCAGAATACAATTATGCGGTGAGAGGAATACATTTTCCTGAAGATAAGGAAGTCTTTTATCATGCAAGAGAGCGCCTGGTATTCGAAGAATTTCTGGAATTCATTTTGTCGATCCGAAGACTAAAGGAGAAAAATGAACGTCTGGACAATAATTATCCGATGCAGTCCCGGCCGGAGGTACAGAAATTTCTGGAAAATCTGCCTTTTGAACTGACCGGTGCACAGCAAAAAGTCTGGAAAGAGATTGAGAAAGATCTTGGTTCGGACAAGACAATGTCAAGACTGGTACAGGGGGATGTCGGTTCCGGTAAGACGATCGTTGCGGTACTTGCGCTGATGAATGCGGCATTCAATGGTTATCAGGGGGCAATGATGGCACCGACAGAGGTGCTTGCAAGGCAGCATTATGAGAATATAACGAAGATGTTCGAAGATTATGATATCCCGATCAAGGTTGAACTGCTTACGGGTTCTATGACAGCGAAAGAAAAACGGCGTGCATATGACCGGATTGAATGCGGACTGGCGAAAATTATTATCGGAACGCATGCATTGATCCAGGGGGCTGTAAGCTATGATAACCTCGGGCTTGTCATAACTGATGAACAACACAGATTTGGAGTAAAACAGCGGGAAACATTTGCATTAAAGGGTGGAGAACCTCACGTATTGGTTATGAGTGCGACGCCGATCCCAAGAACGCTTGCGATTATTTTATATGGTGATCTGGATATATCAGTGATTGACGAACTTCCGGCGAACCGTCTTCCGATTAAAAACTGTGTGGTAGATACCGGATATCGCAATAAAGCCTATAATTTCATGAAAAACAGATCGCAGAAGGACGCCAGTGCTATGTGATCTGTCCGATGGTAGAAGAAAGCGAGACAATGGAAGCTGAAAATGTAACGGATTATACAGTAGCACTTCAAGAAGAGATGGGTGATCAGATCCAGGTGGCCTGTCTGCATGGAAAGATGAAGCAGGCACAGAAAGACGATATTATGGGACCGGTTCGGAAGAAATGAGATTCAGATTCTGGTGTCAACCACAGTTATCGAAGTTGGAATCGACGTGTCAAATGCAACCGTCATGATGATCGAAATGCCGAACGATTTGGTCTGGCGCAGCTTCATCAGTTAAGGGGACGTGTGGGACGTGGAAAATATCAGTCTTAACTGTATCTTCATGAGTGCCTCAAAAATCAAAGGAAACGAAAGAGCGGCTGGATATTCTAAATCACTCAAATGATGGATTCAAGATTGCAAGCGAGGATTTTAAGACTACGTGGTCCCGGAGACCTTTTGGTATCCGCCAGAGCGGACTTATGAATTTCAAGCTTGGAGATATCTATCAGGATGCGAAGATCCTTCAGATGGCAAATGAGGCCGCAGATCAGCTTACGGAAGAAGATGAAGAATGGATCAGAAAACTGCCGAATTATGAGAATGCGGCAGGAGTTGTGATATAACATAACGGGGGAAATCACTGCAGATGGATCCGGCGGATATAACAAAGAAGCCGCAATGTGCAGACTCTGTGAATATAACAAAAAATTAATCAACACATGACAACTTTGTAATAATAGAAATCATGTGTTGATTTTTTGGCAATTTTACCAGTCTGCGTTTCTAGCTTTTGCAGGCGGTGTCAGACTATTTGCCTGCCATCTGTTTTTTACCTGCTGTTCAATCATTTTCTTAACCATATAACCGCCGACAGATCCGTTCTGTCTTGATGTCAGGTCTCCGTTGTAGCCGTCTGATAACGGAACTCCAAGTTCGCTTGCTACCTCATACTTGAATTTTGTCTAATGCACCCTTTGCCTCAGGTACGGCTGCTTTGTTTGATGAACGATTTGCCATTTTCATACTCCTCCTTCTGGTAACTTTGTAACTTTTTCCTTGTTGTTACATCCATAGTATGTGGAGAAATATAATTAATACACTAGAAGTGTTTTCATAATCTGGAAGAAATTTCAGATTCAAAAATTTTATACACAGGTTATTCGTCCCAGCCTTCGTAGAAGCGGATGTTCATGGAGATATTGCGGACGATCTCACCGTC
>ENA-OQBL01000665-OQBL01000665.1-human-gut-metagenome-genome-assembly--contig:-NODE-665-length-16826-cov-2.517995_pt1 | contig 16826 bp, 19 predicted proteins | sample MGYA00242747_ERZ504553 | MGnify/ENA primary metagenome ERZ504553 (study PRJEB26092, sample SAMD00036240) | human gut metagenome | host: Homo sapiens | study: EMG produced TPA metagenomics assembly of...
TTGAAAGTAGGTGAATGCGCTCCATGAATCTAAAGCCGGAAGAAATCAGCTCAGTAATAAAGGAGCAGATTAAAAGATACGCTTCCCAGCTCGAAGTCGCTGATGTAGGAACAGTCATTCAGGTGGCGGACGGCATTGCACGTATCCATGGACTGGAAAATGCGATGCAGGGAGAATTGTTAGAATTTCCGGGAGAGGTATACGGTATGGTACTGAACCTGGAGGAAGATAATGTCGGTGCGGTACTTCTCGGAAGTCAGCACAATATCAATGAGGGAGATACGGTTAAAACAACCGGACGTGTGGTAGAAGTGCCGGTAGGAAATGCACTGCTCGGACGTGTTGTGAATGCGCTCGGACAGCCGATTGACGGAAAGGGACCGATCACAACGGATAAATACCGTCCGGTAGAACGTGTGGCATCCGGTGTCATTTCCAGAAAGGGAGTGGATACACCACTGCAGACCGGTATCAAAGCCATTGATTCCATGGTGCCGATCGGAAGAGGACAGCGAGAACTGATCATCGGAGACCGTCAGACCGGAAAGACCGCGATTGCAATTGACACGGTTATTAATCAGAAAGGGCAGGGGGTAAAGTGTATTTATGTGGCAATCGGCCAGAAAGCTTCTACCGTTGCCAATATTGTCCAGACACTCGAAGAGTATGGAGCTTTCAGTTATACAACCGTTGTTGCGGCTACGGCAAGTGAACTTGCGCCTTTGCAGTATCTTGCTCCGTATTCCGGCTGTGCAATCGGCGAAGAGTGGATGGAGAATGGCGAAGATGTACTTGTTATCTACGATGATTTGAGCAAACATGCCATGGCATACCGGACCCTGTCGCTGCTGTTAAAGCGTGCACCGGGCCGTGAGGCTTATCCGGGTGATGTCTTTTACCTGCATTCACGTCTGCTTGAGCGTGCGGCACGTCTGTCGGACAAAACTGGGAGGAGGTTCCCTGACGGCATTACCGATCATTGAAACGCAGGCGGGAGATGTATCTGCATATATTCCGACAAATGTAATCTCTATCACAGATGGGCAGATTTATCTGGAGACGGAGATGTTTAATGCAGGTTTCCGCCCCGGCAATCAATGCAGGACTTTCCGGTTTCCCGTGTAGGAGGAGCCGCACAGATCAAGGCTATGAAAAAGATTGCGGCGCCTATCCGTACAGAACTGGCACAGTACCGGGAATTGGCTGCATTTGCACAGTTCGGTTCCGAACTGGATGCAGACACGAGTGAGAAACTGGCACAGGGAGAACGATTAAAAGAAATCTTAAAACAGCCGCAGTATCAGCCGATGCCGGTTGCAAAACAGATCGTTATCATCTATGCGGCAGTGAAAAAGTATCTTATGGACATTCCGGTAGAGGAAATTCTGCATTTTCAGGATGCGTTACTCGAACTTATTGATACCAGATATCCGGAGATTACCGGAAAGATTACAGAAACCCAGGTTATCGATGAGGAGACAGAGCAGAAACTGATAGCAGCCATTCAGGAAACGAAAAAGGAATACCTGGCGTAAAGGTATGATAACAGGGGGTGATAACACATGGCGTCTATGAGGGATATAAAAAGACGAAAAGGAAGTATCCAGAGCACACAGCAGATTACCAAAGCCATGAAACTTGTTTCTACCGTAAAACTCCAGAAAGCCAAAGGGCGGGCAGAACAGACAGATCCCTATTTTCAGTATATGTACCGGACGGTAAGTTCCATTTTAGCACACAGCGGCAATATTGATCATCCATACTTAAGAAGCGGGGAATCCAAAAAGAAAGCGATTGTTGTACTGACTTCGAATCGTGGACTTGCAGGAGGATATAATGCGAATGTGGTGAAACTGATCACAGAAAGTGATGATGTTGCCAAAGAGGATGTCGTGATCTATGCAGTTGGCAGAAAAGGAATTGAGATACTGGAGCGAAAAGGATATCACATCGAGGTAGATGCCTCGGAAATTATGGAAAATCCGACATATCCGGATGCAGCAGCACTCTGTAAGAGAGTGCTCGACGATTTCGCGGAAGGAAAAATAGGAGAGATCTATCTGGCATATACGCACTTTTGAAAAATACCGTTAGTCAGGAAGCGCAGCTGATCCGTATGCTTCCGGTGGAAGTAAGTGAACCTTCGGAGGAAAAGTCTTCCAGAGAAATTCTTATGAATTATGAGCCAAACGAACAGGAGGCTCTGAATCAGATTATTCCAAAATATGTGACAAGTCTGTTTTATGGGGCACTGGTAGAAGCCGTGGCAAGTGAAAACGGTGCCCGCATGCAGGCCATGGATTCCGCAACAAGCAATGCGGAAGAGATGATAGAGGATCTTTCCTTAAAATATAACCGTGCAAGACAGGGATCTATCACACAGGAATTGACGGAAATTATTGCGGGAGCAAATGCGATAGAGTGACGTAATAAAGGAGAAGAAACATGGAAAATAAAGGAGCAATAGGAAAGATCACGCAGGTGATCAGTGCCGTGCTCGATATCAAATTTCCGGAAGGACATCTTCCGGAGATCAATGATGCAATCCGTATTCCTTTAAAAAAGGGCGGAGAACTGATCGTTGAAGTAGCACAGCATCTGGGGGATGATACCGTGCGTTGTATTGCACTCGGACCGACGGACGGACTTGTCCGCGGTATGGATGCTATAGCGACGGGAGGACCAATTTCGGTACCGGTAGGAGAAAAAACACTTGGCCGTTTGTTTAATGTGCTGGGAGAGCCAATCGATGAAATTGCACCTCCGCAGACCAAGGAGCACTGGCCGATTCATCGGAAGGCACCTTCGTTTGAGGAACAGGCAACTTCCCAGGAAATGTTAGAGACAGGAATTAAAGTTGTCGATCTGCTCTGCCCATATCAGAAAGGTGGAAAAATCGGATTGTTTGGAGGAGCCGGTGTAGGAAAAACCGTGCTGATCCAGGAACTGATCCACAACATTGCTACAGAGCATGGTGGATATTCGGTATTTACCGGAGTCGGAGAGCGTACCCGTGAGGGAAACGATCTGTATTATGAAATGAAAGAGTCGGGAGTTATCGATAAGACAACCATGGTGTTCGGACAGATGAACGAACCGCCTGGGGCACGTATGCGTGTAGCACTTACCGGGCTTACGATGGCAGAATATTTCCGTGATAAAGGCGGAAAAGATGTTCTGTTATTTATTGATAATATTTTCCGTTTTACACAGGCAGGATCGGAAGTGTCTGCCCTGCTCGGACGATGCCGTCCGCAGTAGGTTATCAGCCGACCTTGCAGACAGAGATGGGTGCACTACAGGAGCGGATTACATCCACAAAGAACGGATCTATCACTTCCGTACAGGCGGTATATGTGCCGGCCGACGATCTGACAGACCCGGCACCGGCCACAACGTTTGCACATCTGGATGCCACAACGGTACTGGATCGTTCCATCGTGGAACTTGGAATATATCCGGCTGTGGACCCGCTGGCTTCTACTTCGCGTATCCTTGATCCGAGAATTGTCGGGGAAGAACATTTTAAGGTTGCGCGTGGAGTACAGGAGATTTTGCAGAAATATAAAGAACTGCAGGATATCATCGCAATCCTCGGTATGGATGAGTTGTCGGAGGATGATAAGCTTGTTGTCAGCCGGGCACGTAAAGTACAAAGATTCCTGTCGCAGCCGTTTTCCGTGGCAGTACAGTTTACCGGACTGGAAGGCAAATATGTTCCGGTGGAAGAGACCATCCGCGGATTCCGTGAGATTCTGGATGGAAACTGGATGACGTGCCGGAAAGTTATTTCCTGAATGCCGGAACAATTGATGAGGTAAAGGCGGCATATGCAGGGTAATGTGTGTGCCGGCTGGAGGAAACAGAGATGGAAAAGACATTTGATGTAGAAATCATCACGCCGGACCGCGTTTTTTATAAGGGAACTGCGGATCTGCTGGAGTTTAATACGGAATCCGGCGAGATCGGTGTATATCGTGATCACATTCCACTTACAACGGTACTGGAACCGGGGCTTGTCACGATCCATCATGGGGATGAAGAACAGGTGGCAGCAGTGCATGCCGGATTTGCCTGGAGATTCTGGGGAGATAAGGTAACACTTCTGGCAGAACTGGCAGAATGGCCGGAAGAGATTGACTGGAGCGTGCGGAAGCCGCAAGAGAGCGGGCAGAGGAGCGGATTCACAACAGAAATGACAATCTGGATCTGAAGCGCGCGGAATTTGCATTGCATAAGGCTCTGATCCGTATTAATCTTGCAGAGTATCGATAAGTGAAAATGGAAATAAAAGGGAGGGTATTTGGAATATCCTCCCTCTTTTATGGACTTTTACACCGGAGTTTGGTACAATCATAGTAGTAAGTTTGTATACAAATGAGGAGATATTGTGTACCGAAAGAATGAAAAACAATTGGGTAAAGCATCTGGATTTTATGATTCTGGATCTGATTTGCCTGCAGGTGGCACTTTTTTTTAGCCTATACATTACGACATAGAACTGTCAATCTATATACCAATTACATATATGCAAATTTGTCTATCGTTCTGATACCTGATAGATGTTTGTCTTCTAATTTTCCTGAATACACTTAAAATGTATTAAAACGTGGATATCTGGTAGAGGTTTATCGCAACCATTAAGCATGTGGCGATTGTGGGGCTGGTAGCAGTTCTGTATCTGTTTTCGGTAAAAGATGCGGGAAATTTTTCGCGAATCACGTCTTTCTCATGGCATTATTCTATGGATTGCTTACCTATGGAACAAGACTTCGTGGCAAAAAACATATTCTTCGCACGCTGCATCTGAAGCAGAACAAGTCCGTACTGGTTATCACAAATTTTGACCGGCTGTCTCAGGTGGAAAAGGATATCCGGGCGAAACGTTATGTGATGTTTCAGATATCGGGAGTGGCTGTGACAGGAAACATGCCAGAGGATCATCCAACGGAAATTGCAGGGATTCCTCTGGTTGCAGCAGGTGATTACGTGGTGGAATATCTCTGCAGGGAATGGGTGGATGAAGTATTTGTAAATCTGCCATTGCAGAGTGCCCAGCTGGATGATCTTGTCCGGCAGTTAAACGAGATGGGAATTACGGTGCATATTCAGCTGGCAGATAAACTGATGGTCGGAACACAGCGGCAGTTTGTGGAGCGTCTTGGGGGATACACCGTGTTAACCACAAGCATCAATACGATTTCCACCGGAGAACTGTTTGTAAAACGTCTGTTTGATATTATCGGGGGACTGGTGGGATGTGTACTCACCGGTATTCTGTTTCTGTTTCTGGCTCCCGCCATTAAGATTCAGTCACCCGGACCGGTATTCTTTTCCCAGATCCGTGTGGGAAAAAACGGAAAGAAGTTTAAGCTGTACAAGTTCCGGAGTATGTATACTGACGCGGAAGAACGCAAGGCACAGCTTGCCACAGAAAACAGAGTCACAGACGGGCTGATGTTTAAGCTGGATTTTGACCCACGCATCATCGGCTGCAGACAGCTGCCGGATGGAACGGTGAAGAAAGGAATCGGGAACTTTATCCGTGACTGGTCTTTCGATGAGTTTCCGCAGTTCTGGAATGTCTTAAAGGGGGACATGTCTCTGGTAGGGACGAGACCGCCTACAGAGGATGAGTGGGTCAGATACGAACTGCACCACAGAAGCCGTCTGGCCATCAAACCGGGAATCACCGGAATGTGGCAGGTGAGCGGCCGCAGCAATATTACGGATTTTGAAAAGTTGTGGAACTGGACCGGTATTACATTTTAAACTGGAGTCTGGGACTGGATGTGAAAATACTTTTCCGGACGGTACCGGAAGTCGTGAAAAAGAACGGGTCTATGTAGGCAACTTCCCGGTTGCAGCAATAAATAGTTTGAGAAGGCGTATCGCATAATTCCTTTGGGAGGCGGGCGCCTTTTCGATTATGTGGATCAGTGTCATTGCATCTTTTTTGCTGCCATTCCCGCTCCGTTTCAGAGATTTCTCCAAACATCATATAATCTAAATTCATATCTAACGATTTGGCAATCGCCAGCATGGTTTCCACAGACATACCACACATCCCTCGTTCAATATCGGAACAGTATTTTGTTGCCCGGTTGATCCGCACCGCCAGTTCATCCTGCGAGAGTCCAAGTTGTATCCGCTTATGGCGAATCCGTTCGCCAACTGCAATTCTATCATAAGGTTCCCGTTTCTTATTCATTTCGTAATCCTCTGTATTCCCAAAAATTACCAATTTTCCTATATAAAGATAGTATCAGTTATTAAAATATAATAAACACTTTTCAAACGTAAAATATAGGCGCGTTTAGGACTTGAGTATTTGTGCGTTTACAAACGGAAAAAACGGGAAAATTCGCCAATTTTCGCGGGTAAACCTACTGTGAGAAGACCAGGATATGGAGTAAAATATTTTTGTCGCAAATATAATTATAGAATAATTATGAACAGCAAAGAGAAAAAATGCCGATTGATTTTCACACACATATTCTTCCGGGAATAGATGACGGAAGCCGGAATGTAGAAATGTCACTAAGAATGTTAGCAGCGCAGAGGGAGCAGCAGGTTGATGAAATCGTAGCAACTCCCCATTTTTATGCACAGAAGGATTCTGTGGAGGAATTTTTGCTGCGCAGACAGCGAAGCTATGAAAAATTAAAAACTGCGATGGAAGAAAATGGTTTTGACCAGAAGCTGTATCTGGCAGCGGAAGTTTACTATTTTCAAGGAATCGGAAGTGCTGGAATGATCCCGAAGCTTTGTGTGGAAGGAACACAGACACTTCTTCTGGAAATGCCGTTTGCCCAGTGGGATTCTGCCATTTATGCAGATGTGGAGAAACTGGTACGGCACCAGAAACTGAAAGTTGTCCTTGCCCATATTGAGCGTTATTACGAATTCCAGAAGAAAAAAGAAATCTGGGATGCCGTCATGGAACTTCCGTTATACAGGCAGATGAATGCAGGCGTATTTCTGAACTGGAAAAAGAGGCATAAAGCGTTTCAGCTTGCAAAAGAAGCCACAACCATTATTCTTGGCAGTGATTGTCACAACATGGATACCCGGCATCCAAATCTTGCCGAGGGACGCATTGTGCTTGTGAAGAAATTTGGCGAAGCGTTCCTCCAGAAAACGGATCGCCTGACCAGGGAGGTACTGCAGTGAACGGGAAAAAGAAGACCATGCGTGCAGTTATAGAAATTATCATTGCCGTACTTGTAATCATTGCTGTATATTTTATCATCCGTGGGATGGATCGGCACGACGTGTGTATCCGGCAGGCAGCCACAGAAAATGAAACGCAGCGTGTCTGGAAAGAATTTCAGGAAAAACCCGTCTCGATCAAGCTGCATAAAAAGACCTGGAAATTTGCCCATCCGGTTCAGACGTATCTCTTTATCGGAACGGACAAAAGCGGAAACGAAGATGCCGAGGGAGAAGAATATCATGGCTCGATGGCAGATGCACTGATGCTTGTTGTTGTGGACAAAGAAGAAAAAACATATGGAATTTTGCAGCTGAACCGGGACACCATCACGGAAGTGCCAATGCTTTTGCAAGACGGAAGTGCCAATGCCAGTGCACAGATGCAGCTTTGTACGGCACACTGGTATGGAAAGGACAAGGCTGCAAGCTGTGACAATACGGTTGAGACCGTATCCAAAATGCTTGGGGGGCTGCCTATTGATGGATACTATGCATTAAAAATGGATGCGATGCCACTTCTGAATCATGAGGTGGGGGGAGTAACCGTTACACTAGAAGATGATATGACCAAGCTGGATCCGGCTATGAAGAAAGGTGCAACGCTTACCTTGACGGACCGGCAGGCAGAACTGCTCATGCAGTCCCGGTATGCCATGGATGACGATCGCAATACGCAGCGTATGCGCCGCCAGCAGATCTTTTTAAACGCATTCATGAAAAGATAAAAAAACAGAATGCGGGGGATGTCAATGCGACCGTGAAATTATATGACCGGCTGCGCCCGTATGCGACGACAGATATTAAGATGAATGATCTAACTGCCCTGTTAAAGGATATGCAGGGATATACAGACAAAGGAATTATCACAATCGACGGTACATCCAAAATTGGAGAAAAGCTGCACGATGGGAAAAAGCACTGGGAGTTTTATATGGATGAAGATTCACTGGAGACATCCATGAAACAACTGTATCCACTGGTGCAAGAGAAAGGAAAGTAACGAATGAACCAGGAAAACCAATTGACAGAGCAGAACAGCGAAGAAACCGAAATTGATCTGCTTGAAATTTTTTATCTGCTGCGGGCAAAGCTGGTATGGCTGATTCTCGCATTTGTGATCGGGGGAGTGATTGCAGGCTCCATCACACATTTTCTGATCACACCAAAATATACGGCAACTGCAAAAATGTATATGATTTCCGCATCCAGTGGAAGTGTGCTTGATCTGTCGGATTTCAATATCGGAACATCCCTTTCCCAGGACTATACCGAATTGATCAAAATCCGTCCCGTGTTCAATGAAGTGATTGATAACCTGAATCTGGATATGGAATATGAAGATCTTTTGAAGAAAGTAAGCATCTCGGTTGTTGGAGATTCACGGTTACTTGCCGTGTCGGTGGAGGACAATGATCCAAAACTTGCACAGTCGATGGTCAATGAACTTGTAGATACAGCGGTAACCTATATTCCGAAAGTTATGAATGCATCTGAGAATGCACAGCCGACCATTGCGGAATATGCAGTGGTTCCAGATGAACCGAGTTCGCCGAACCTTGCCAAAATATTATTCTCGGAGCGGTTGTTGCAATGCTTCTTGTAGCTGTGATCTTCGTGGTACGTATGCTTATGGACGACAGCTTAAATACGGCAGAGGATGTCGAAAAAGAATTTGGTATCATGCCGTTTACCGTTATTCCGGAGGGGGATATCGAAGAAATTTCTGATGAGGTAGCAAAAAGCGATCAGTAAAGAGCAAAAAGAAAAGAAGGAAGAAAAAGTAATGGAATTTACACCGAAAAACCGTGCGACCGTCCAGAATATGCCGAAACTTCCGTATGCGGTAGAGGAAGCACTGAACCGTCTGCGCGTCAATGTGAGCTTTCTTGGAAGCAAAGTGAAAAAAATCATGGTGATATCTAGCGCTCCGGATGAGGGAAAAAGTTTTATTGCCATGCAGCTGTGGCGTCAGATGGCAGAAGCCGGCAGCAAGAGCATTCTTGTGGACATGGATCTGCGCAAGAGTGTTATGGTTGACAAATATCAGATTGTCCGGGAAGACAATGGAAAAATTCTGGGAACTTCCGATTATCTGGCAAGTGACGATACGTTGGACAAATATGTGTTGCGTACCAATATCGGAGCGGGAGATCTCCTTCCGAATAAAGAAAATATTATTAACCCGTCCATGCTTCTCGAAGGACAGAAACTGGCAAGTACATTTGAGGAACTGGATGAAAATTATCGTTATACGTTTATTGATGCTCCACCATTGAATCTGGTATCGGATGGAGAAAAGATTGGCTCGCTGTGTGATGGCGCACTGCTGGTTGTCCGCGCAGGAGAAACGCCAAAGGCAATGGTTCGTAATTCGATCCGCCAGTTGGAGCGTGCCGGGTGTCCGGTTGTCGGCATTGCACTCAGCCGTGCCAAAGGCGCTGCAAATGGATATTATCACAAATATGGCAACTACTATGGCAAGAGTTATTATGGAAAAGGCTATGGCTACTATGGAAAACATGGATATTATGGCTATGGCACAGAGCAGAAATAGGTGATTCCCCGAAAGGGTTTTCACATAAATAATCAGGGAAGGAGGATTATATCCCAATGAACAAATTAATCAAGAAGGTGCTGGTAGGTATTACCGCTGCTACTATGATGTTTGGATCTGTTTGTACTGCTTATGCTGCAACAGATTCTGCAACAGTAGCTCCAGCTCCGGAAAAACAGACAAACGTCAAGGCTGATAATGGCGCAAAGGTAAGTACCGCAGCAAACGGTACAGCAACCGTAAAGGCTTTACCAAAGACAACAAAGAAGAGTGTTACAGTAGCTTCTAAGGTTGTTGTAGATGGAGTCTCTTACAAGGTTACAGCAATTGGAGCAAAGGCTTTTGCAAATGCTACAAAAGCTACAACTGTTACACTTCCAGCCAGCATCAAGACCATTGGCGCTCAGGCATTTACAGGTGCAAAGTCTGTAAAGACAATCGTCATCAAGTCTGCTTCCGTAAAGGTTGACAAGACTGCATTTAAGGGTGTAGACACCAAAAAGATGACAATCAAGGTTTCCGGTATGTCTGCAAAGCAGCTGAAAGCATTCAAGGCTCAGCTGAAGAAAGCCGGATTCAAAGGAACCGTAAAGAAAGTTTCTAAATAATCTTGGGTTCTTGAAAAGGGCGCACAGAGTTGATTCTGCTGTGCCCTTTCCCATAGAAAAAATTGGGAATGAACAAAAGTAATAAGAATCATAAAAATGAAAGAAAGGAGACATCATGTATCAGAAAGCAAAAACAGCTGGATCAAACACATTGATTTTGTGATACTGGATATTCTGTGTCTGCAGGTTTCTTTTTTCCTGGCATATCTCGTCAGACACCGGAATCTGAATTTATATTCCAATTCCGTGTATGGAAACCTTGCCATCGTGTTGATCCTGATTGATGTATGCATGATGTTCTTTTTAAATACATGTAAGAACGTTCTGAAACGTGGACTGCTCATAGAACTGGCGGCAACCATGCGTCAGGTCAGCCTGGTGATACTGTTTGCCGTGTTTTATCTGTTCTTTGTGAAAGATGCGGGTGATTTTTCTCGTATTACACTGTTTCTGACCGCTATCTTTTATGCTATAATCAGTTATGGGACAAGAATTCTCTGGAAACGGCATGTATTGCGGAATCTGCGGCTTGGAAGAAAGAATTCTATCGTGATATTGACAGACTGGGCCAATCTTCCACAGGTGCGGGAAGATATTCAACATCACAGCTATGAACTGTTTCAGATTCGAGGAATCGCTGTGATCGATGTCAATGAAAAGAAAACACTTCCCGAAAAACTGGGGGACATCCCATTTGTGGCAGAGGGAGAATCTGTTATGGATTACTTGTGCCATGCATGGGTGGATGAAGTATTTATCGATCTGCAGCCAAATGATCCGCGGGTAGACAGATGGATCGACCAGCTGACGGAAATGGGAGTAACGGTACATCTGAAACTTGCCAACCGGATGGAGCTGGCGGCGAACAAACAGTTTGTGGAAAAACTGGGACGATACACGGTGCTGACCACAAGCATCCGCACCGTGAGTACCTGGGAACTGTTTCTCAAACGGCTGATGGATATTCTCGGAGGCATCGTCGGCTGCATCCTCACTGGAATTCTGTTTCTGATCCTTGCACCGATGATCTATCATGAATCGCCCGGTCCGATCTTCTTCGGACAGACCAGAGTCGGAAAGAATGGCAAGAAATTTACGTGCTATAAATTCCGCAGTATGTATCTGGATGCGGAGGAACGCAAAGCGGCACTTGCTGCAGAAAACCGTGTATCGGACGGAATGATGTTTAAACTGGATTTTGACCCGCGCATCATCGGCAGCAGGCGTCTGCCGGACGGGACGATAAAAAACGGGGCTTGGAAATAAGATCCGTGACTGGTCCATCGATGAGTTTCCACAGTTCTGGAATGTACTCAAAGGGGATATGTCTCTGGTAGGTACACGTCCACCAACGGAAGATGAGTGGGTGAAATACGAGTTGCACCACAGAAGCCGCCTGGCAATCAAACCGGGGATCACCGGGATGTGGCAGGTAAGCGGGCGCAGTGAGATTACGGATTTTGAACAGGTGGTAGCACTTGATCGCAGTTATATTGCGAACTGGAGCCTGGGACTTGATGTGAAAAATATTGTGCAAAAACAGTGGGAGTCGTGCTGAGACATGAAGGTGCGATGTGAGCGGTAAAATATGGAAAAAAATGATGAAAAATTGTTTGATGTGTACCATGGAAAAAAACAATAATTGGCAGTCATGCATTAGCTATCTACGGATATTTGCAACAATTTGTGTAATTTATCTTCATACATGTAGTACGTTAAGTGAAAATCAAGAACTATTTGATTTGAGCAAAATGCAAAAGATTTTCTTTAATGCATCATATCAAATGATGTATTGGGCAGTACCGGTATTTTTTATGATAACGGGAATGCTGTTTTTGAGAAAAGAAATGCATGTTAAATCCAGTGAGTGGCTCTTTAAGTATTCAAGGAGAATTTTGCTTGCTCTTGTTGTATTTGGTATTCCGTATGCTGCATTAAAATTAGTAATGGCAGATGGACTATCAATTAGCTTATTGGATAAGGCTATTTTAGCTTTCTTATCAGATACAGGTTTTGGACATCTTTGGTATTTATAGCTTTAATCGGAATTTATTTAATAATGCCCGTGTTAAAGAAATTTGTTGATAATGCTTCAGAGGGAGAAATACAATTAGTACTTTGTGCACTATTTGTTCTTGATTTTTGTTTTCCGTTATTTTCTCGATTAAGTAATTTGAAAATTGCTTTTAACAGCCAGTTTTTATATCCGGTTTTTTATGTCTTGTTGGGACATTGGTTATTCAAAAATAAAGAGAAAGTTAATAGAAAACTAATCGGAATAATTGCAATAATTTGTGTGGCATTGATTTGGATTTTAAATAGCATGAGTTGGAATCCAAAAGTTTGGACTTCATATGACAGTCCAGTAATTGGTGTGTTAGCAGCTGTAGTATTTTTGATGTTTGTATCTAAGGAATGGAGTGAGAAATTCTGGCTTTGGAGAGTAGATAGATTATGTTTTGGGGCTTATTTAATACATCCTTTATTTATTCAGTTTGTGTATCGATTCCTAAAGATTACACCAATTCGTTTTTAAAATTTATCCAGTGATGACACTGTTATTTTGTTTGATTTTTGTATGTTTATCATTTTTAGCATCCTGGATCATGCGAAAATAAAATTTTAAAAAAATTATGTATTGTAAAAATGGAATTATATTAATGAGTGAATATTCAGTTAAAATTGTTGTAGCAACTCATAAAAAATTATAAAATGCCGTCAGACGCGATGTATATTCCTTTGCATGTTGGTGCGGAGGGGAAAAAAGATTCCGATGGAAATGAGTTGGATTTGGGATATATCAAGGAATAACACTGGAGAAAATATTTCAATATTGAATCCATCATTTTGTGAATTAACAGGTTTATATTGGGCATGGAAAAATTTGAGATTCTGATTATATCGGTTTGGTACATTACAGACGCTATTTTGGAACAAAAAAAAGGAATCCGTTTGACGGGATTTTAACTTATAGGCAATTAAAACCAATGCTGGAATGTTACCAGATATTTGTTCCAAAGAAAAGAAAATATTATATTGAAACTTTGTATTCGCATTATGCACATACACATTATGCTGAACAATTGGATTTGACAAAAGAAATTTTAAAGGAAAGTATCCAGAATATGTGAATACATTTGATGCCGTTGTAAATCGCACCTATGGTTATATGTTTAATATGTGTATTATGAGCAGACAACTTATGAATGAATATTGCACATGGTTGTTTGATATTTGTTTACATTGAAACAGAAAATAGGAGAAGATAATCTTTCTTCTTTTCAAAGCAGATTTTATGGAAGAGTGAGCGAGATTAATTTTTAATGTTTGGTTGGAACAGCAGGTAAGGGACAAAAAGGTAGAGAAAGATCAGATAAAAGAACTTTCTTATCTATATACGGAAAAAATTAATTGGAAAAGGAAAATTGTTTCTTTTATAGAGGCAAAATTTATTGGAAAAAAATATGAAGAAAGTTTTTGAAAAAAACATCTGTGAAAAAATTTGTCACCATATTATCAGTTTGGAATCGATTATTTTGGACCATTTCTCTATGGATTTACCAAATGGTTGTATACAAGTCTGAAAAAGGCACAGATACATCGCGTTTAGTTTTTTTTTCCAGAGATGGATATATGATGGATCTGGCATTTCAGCAATTAGGATACGATGCGGAGTTTGACACACAATATGTCCAATTTTTCACGCAAAAGTCTGAGACAAGCGTTGCTGTGTACAACAAGTGGGTATCAGGATTCGTTGCAGTATTTGGGATGGGAGAAATATGTTACACTTTCTAAATTATTGGAATATTATGGATACGACGCAACAGAGAGAAAACATCTGGCGGAATTGCATAAGTGGGAACTGTCAAAAGATTATGCATATGATGGATTGAAAAATAATAAAGAAGTTGAACAAATTTATATATGTCTGAAAGAACAAATTTACGAAAAATCACAGCAACAAAGGCAATTGCTGCTAGCTTATATTGAACAAATTGGAATGAAAGGATCTTGTGCAATTGTTGATATTGGCTGGCATGGGTCAATGCAGTATGTTTAGAACAGATTGCAAAATATAATGGATTGGATTTAAAAATTTATGGATATTATATTGGAATCTCTCCTCAAATTTCCAATTTGTGGAATTTTGTAGTGGATATTTATATAATCCACAAAATCTAAAACAAAGAAAGAGTGTTTATGTTCCTTAGGGATCATGGAAAGAATGTTACAGAGTACCAAAGGCTCAACGGACAGTTATAGGCAAGTAGGAGATAAGATTTGGCCGGTTTACGCCCACTATGAATATGAAGAAGAACAGAAACTGGTGTGTTGTATTAAGGAATGGCAGCAGGGGGCTCTTGATTATATTGAACAAAAGAAAAATTATTTAAAAGAGGATGAGGATTATGTAAAGTTTGCACAACCGTTGATTGCCATTGGGAAAAATCCTACATTAAAAATGGTTAAATTGTTTTCATTTTTTTACAATACAGATGGGGAAAAAGAATATTATGTGAGTCAGAAAAAGTTAGTACAATACAAACCGAGGGAGTTAATGCATGCGTTAAGCAATAGTGTATGGAAAACTGGATTTCTCAAATCTGTGTTCAAGATACCGTTTCCTTATTTTTATATTTACAGGATATTTAGAAAATGAATCAAGTAATTGCCGCTTATATTTTAACACATTTTGATACGATAAGTTTTGATATATTTGATACCCTGATTGAACGCAGCGTATCAAAACCAACTGATATATTTGAAATTGTTGGGGAGAAAGTTTTGGGAAAAGAACATCGCCGGGAATTTCTCGAAAACAGGATACGTGCAGAAAAAAAGGCCCGAGAGAAATCTTGTGAGATTACATTAGATCAAATTTAATCAGGAGTTGGTTGATACATATAAGTCTGATATAGTAGAATTGTTACAAAAGACAGAAGTGCAAATAGAATTGGAAAACTGCCATAAGAAAGAAACAATATTTCCTTTTTATGAGCAGTGCATACAAAAAGGAAAGAGAGTTCTGCTTATTTCAGATATGTATCTTCCGGAAACCGTGATTGTATCAATGTTACAAAGGTGCGGGATCAATGACTATGAGAAACTATATGTATCAAACACATATGGAGAAAATAAGTTATCAGGGAAATTATTTCAAATTGCGTGTAAGGACTGGCAAATAGATTTAAAATCCATGATTCACATCGGAGATAGTATCAAAGCAGATATGATAGGTGCGCATAAAGCGGGGATTCATGTGTGGCTTGTGGGAAGGAAAAACAGAATAGAAAGGCTGATACAAAGAATATGAGCGATAAGGTATTGGAAGTAAATGTCGATGATTTGTATTTGGGAGGAGTGTTTTCTTTAGTAAAAAATGTTGTAAAAAATAAGCCGAAGGATATGCAGATTGATATAGCTGCAATCGAAAAGTTTACGGATAAAGAAAATATACAAAGTTTTGAAAAATGTGGTTCAAAGGTATACTATGTGGGATATGATGGAAATAAGTGGCTTAAGCAATTCATTTGTTTTTTTGCATTTGAAAAAACTGATTCGTGAACAAAATTATACCTGTGTACATATTCATGCAGATGTGGCGAATAAGCTGATGGTATCTGGAATGGCTGCAAGAACTGCGGGAGTCACTAAAATTATATTACATTCGCATGCAGCAGGTGTTGATGGAAATCATCGATGGTTAAAGGCGTGGATTCACAGACGATGTCGCAGATTGCTTAAATGGATCGGGACAGATTATGTGGCATGTTCTGATATTGCTGCAGAATGGATGTTTCCAAATATTGCCGCAAAAGAGATTACTTTGATACAAAATGGAATTGATTTACAGAAATTTCGCTTTTCACAGACTGTACGTGAAATGGTGCGTAAACAATTACAAATTAGTGACGAATTATTGATCGGTCACGTTGGAAGGTTTTGTTATCAGAAAAATCATGACTTCTTTCTGGAAATTTTGAAACAAATTCGGGAGCGCGGTTTACATGCAAAATTGTTGTTGGTCGGAGAAGGACCAAATGAAAAAGCTTTTCGGGAGAAAGTACATGCCTGTGGTTTGGACTCTTACGTCATTTATTATGGTGTTAGTAAGAAGGTTCATGAATTGTTTATGGCGATGGATTTATTTGCATTACCGTCCCATTTTGAGGGACTTCCAATTGTTGGAGTGGAAGCACAGGCATCTGGATTGCCTGTTATCTTTTCGGATACGATTACGAGGGAAGCAAAAATTACACAGGCGGTAAGTTATCTTGGAATTGATGCCCGTGATGTGTCAAAATGGTTGGATACCATTATTCATTATGGGAAAGAAAAAAAGAGATCGAATAAAGGCTTATGATATTCTGAAAAATGCAAAATTTGATATTGTAGATACGGTAAATGGTTTTATGAAACTATATAGAGGATAATAGGAGTCTAAT
>ENA-OQBL01000667-OQBL01000667.1-human-gut-metagenome-genome-assembly--contig:-NODE-667-length-16805-cov-7.764900_pt1 | contig 16805 bp, 13 predicted proteins | sample MGYA00242747_ERZ504553 | MGnify/ENA primary metagenome ERZ504553 (study PRJEB26092, sample SAMD00036240) | human gut metagenome | host: Homo sapiens | study: EMG produced TPA metagenomics assembly of...
CCGTGAAGCCGGTTCTGTACCCCTAAAGCAACAAGATGATGGGACAGAAACTGAGAATCAGGATGACGAGTTGGACGAAACGCTGACGGGCATGGACTATATTCCTTACACCCAACAGAACGCCGAATCCTTCTTCCAGCAGCTGGAGCAGTGGAACGACGAGGATGAGTACACCCGCTGTATCCAGGCACTGAATGCCATCCCGGAGAACTGGAGGAACTACCGCACCGCCTACGCCCTGGCCCGTGCACTGGAGAACTACGCCATCATCGGGGACCATGACGAAGGTACTTTGAAATCCAAGGGAGACAAAGCCCTTCTGAGGGCCATTGAGGTGCTGGAGTCCGTCCGGGAGGAAGGCCAGGACAAGGCGGAGTGGAACATGCGGATGGCCTATGGCTATCAGTATCTCTATGGTCAGGAGGAAAAGGCCATCCCCTACGCCGAGCGGTGGGCGGAGCTGGACCCCGAGGACGAAAATGCCCCGGCAGTAATTCGGGAGTGTAAGGCGGAGATCCGGAAACGCCAGCGCAGCCGGAAGAAGAAGGCCAAATTCGTGCCCGGTGATACCCCATTTGAGGGCTTCGACCTCACCAACTTCTGGGATGATAATTGGTATGCACTGAAAGAATATGTCAGTGATCCGCCTTCCGATGAGCTGATCGCCAGCGTGGAGGAGGAACTGGGCTACAAGCTGCCCGCTGCCTACATCTGGCTGATGAAGCAGCACAACGGCGGCATTCCGGTGAACACCTGCTATCCCTGCGATGAGCCTACCTGTTGGCCAGATGATCATGTGGCCATCACCGGCATTTTCGGCATCGGACGAGAAAAGAGCTGCTCCCTCTGTGGAGAGCTGGGCAGCCAGTTTATGATCGATGAGTGGGAGTATCCTGCCATCGGCGTGGCCATCTGCGACTGTCCAAGCGCCGGACACGATATGATTTTCCTGGACTACCGGGCTTGCGGTCCCCAGGGAGAGCCTGCGGTAGTCCATGTGGATCAGGAAAATGACTATAAAATTACCCATCTGGCAGATAGATTTGAGGAATTTATCCGCGGACTGGAGCATGAATCCCTCTATGATCCGGATGAAGATGTAGAGGGTCTTGAGGATGACGCCGACGAGGAGGAAACCGACCATAAGGGTTCCTTTGCCGGATCTGTGCTCCTCTCCAAAGCAGAGTGGGACAAGGAGCAGTTGATCCGAGATCTGCGGGAAGAATGGGGTATCGTAGATGAGGAGCCGGATGAGGGCGACGAAGATGTTGAGAACAGCGATGACGCTGTGGTAATGCGGGTCGGCGGCATGATGCTGATCGTGACACTCTTCCACGGTCACATCCCGGACAATGAAGCGGAGATCAACGCCGAAAACAACTATATGTGGCCAGAGGCCGTAGAGGTGGCCAAAGCGCACAAGGCCCATATCGTGGTGGCTGTATTGGGCGAGGAGGAAAAACTGCTGGAACGGGGTAAGCTATTCACTAAGGCGATGGCAGTGTGCTGCAAGCAGAAATATGCCACCGGTGTCTACACCAGCGGCGTGGTATTTGAGCCTCGTTTCTATGAGGGCCTTGCCGATATGCTCAAAGAGGACGAACTGCCCATCTTCAACTGGGTTTGGTTCGGCCTGTACCGGAGCGAGGGGGGCCTAAACGGCTACACCTACGGCATGGATGTGTTTGGCAAGGAGGAAATGGAGGTGTTGAACACCGACGCTGAGCCGGAGGAACTGCGGGACTTTTTGGCCAGCCTTGCCTCCTATGTGCTGGCGTGTGATGTGACGCTGCAAGACGGCGAGACCATCGGTTTTTCTGCGGACGATAAGCACACCATCACCCGCAGCCCCGGCATCTCTCTGCCAGAAGAACAGATGACCCTGAAGATCGGTTACGAGCCTATAAAGGGAGATCCAGAGGATGACAGCTGCGACCACTCAGACAATGATGACACGCAGGATGAGGAAGAATTCAGTAATCCCGAAGTCTACACAGAGGAGGAGATGGAGGCCGTCGAGGGTCACATTGAGCAGTATTTCGGTAAGGTCGAGAATGTGTTCCACGAGTTGGTCTCCCCGGACATCCATGTGGACATCTGCGTGGTGCCGCCCTCTGAGGAGCGGGACTACTGCACCCTGGTCACCATGGGCATGGGCGCTCACCGGATGAATGTGCCGGAGGAACTGGCGGAATATAAGCTGGAGCGGGCGGAGCTGGCCATTGCCCTGCCTGCGGACTGGAAGCTGGATCAGGAGTCCATGAAAGACGAAAAGTGGTACTGGCCCATCCGCCTGCTGAAATCCTTGGCCCGCCTTCCCATTGCCAGCGATACCTGGCTGGGCTTTGGACATACCATGGATAACAAGGAGAACTTTGCGGAAAATATGAAGCTGTGTGCCGCCATTCTCACCGGCCCCCAAAGTACAGAGGAGGGCGGCGAGGTCTGCACCCTGCCGGGCGGCGAGGAGGTCAACTTCTATCAGGTCATTCCGCTTTATGAGGACGAGTTGGACTATAAACTGGAACATGATGTAGACGCTCTGCTGAACAAGATGAGGGGGATCAGTTTTGTTGTAAACCCCACTCGTCAGAATGCGATCACCCGTGGCACCCTTTCCAATGATAATTTTGACGGTGAGATGGACGACGCTTCCTATCACCTTGAGAGCATTGAGGAGAAGGAACTGCCTATTGACCCCATCAATGCTTATAACCACATGGCCATCTACTTGCGCTGGTGCATGGAGCACGACCTGATGGGCGAGGACTTCCTGAAAGAATACAGCGAAGTGGCCAAACAGGTCAAAGCCGACCCTGCCAGCGTGGATCTGCGGGAGTTTATCCGGGATGAGCTGGACGGCTGTCTGTTCTTTGTGCTGTTCAATCAGCAAGGCCGTGCCTTTGCAGGCTATTACTACGGAGAGGGCGACAGCCCCTACTATCCTGCCGACATTGATGACTATGCCCTGAAATATTTTGGTCCGTCCCGATACCACTCCAATGAATTTCAACAGGAGGCATACTTATTCATCCCATTTGATGAGAAATACTATCAGACCATGGCTCAAGTGATTGAGGAACGCTTTGAAAACTGGCAGGGACAGGACTTCGACGAGGACACGCTGGAGCCTTCCGAAGTGGCTCATGCCATCATGGAGTATCTGGACTGCGAGTGTACCTATTTCCCATCCATGGCAGATGATGACCCCATCATGTCGGCATACAGCTACGCCCAGCGGCTGGGGGTACGGGAGGGCTTTGTTCCCGTACTTATCCAGGCGGATGATGAAACGCTGTTGGAATGTCTGGTAATGAACGCCGACCCGGAGCATGATGCGGACTGCTATGAATTTGACCTCAAAACGGTAGAGGAGTACCGGAAGAAGATGCTCTCCGCTCCTGTTAAGGACGGAAAGGCGATTTTGGAGGAATTGACCGGCCAGCGCAAGGAAGAAGCCGAGGACGATGATCTGGACTGGGAGGAGGAAGTCCTGGGCGAGATGGAGGGCGGAGAACCCAACGACCGCTTCGCAAACTATTGGAACGATGATACCGGAATGACATATCCGCTCATTCTGGCTAAAATTCCGGTAAAGAACCCCTGGGAGATCTTCGCCTACCTGCCCTTTGGAAATTGGAATGAGTGTCCCGACACACCGGACCTGATGGCAGTGGCGAAATACTGGTTCGAGCAACATGGTGCCATCCCTGCCGCCATGAGCCACGATGAATTGGAGTTTGAACTTCCAACTCCGATCTCCAAGGAAAGAGCTATGGAGGTGGCTGTGGAGCAATATGGTTTCTGCCCAGATCTGGATCAGAATGAGGATGGAAGCATTGGCTCCTTGGCAGATGTCCTGTGGCAGTCCACCGTCTGGTATTTCTGGTGGGATTGATGGGAGATTGTGACCATGAACGAATACCTGAAGCAATATATTGAACTCCAAAAGCAGTTTCGGGAGACAGAAGGAGATCCGGACAGTGTCCGTGCTCTCTATACCTTCAAGGAGAAACTGGAGCTGTCGGAAGACAAGCAGGCCAAGGAAGTGCTGGTGGATGTGTATGATCTGCTGGACTTCAAGAAGGATGCCTACGAACTGCTCTGCCAAATCGGAAATCGTTCCGACAAGAAGACCCTCAAGCGGCTGGGCATCTTGAAGGACTATGCGGAAAACTGGGGCAATCATTATGCCCTCCCCAGGCCCAAAACGCCGGAGGAGAAGCAGAAAGAGAAGGAGCGGCAGGCCCAGCTGGGCCTGCCCGCCTTCCGGTATCACCCCAATCCTCTGGAAACTGGGGCTTTTGAGGAATCCGCAGACGGCGTTGTCTGCGACTGCTGCGGCAAGACGACCCATATTTTCTATACAGCCCCCTTTTACGCCGTGGAGGATATTGCATATCTGTGCCCAGAGTGCATCGCCAACGGCGAAGCAGCCCGGAAATATGACGGTAGTTTTCAAGATGATTTCTCTGTGGATGATGGTGTAGACGATCCGGAGAAGCTGGACGAGCTGATCCACCGCACCCCCGGCTACTCCGGCTGGCAGCAGGAATACTGGCGCGCCCACTGCGGCGACTACTGCGCCTACCTGGGCCATGTGGGTGCCAGAGAACTGCGGGCCCTGGGTGTGCTGGAGGAGGTACTGGACGATCCGATGTGGGACGATGAGCAAAAAGAAATGATCCGGGAATCTGTCAATGGCGGGCATCTGCAATGCTATCTGTTCCAGTGCCTCCACTGCGGAAAACACCTGGTCTGGATGGATTTTGATTGAGGTGGCAACATGGAGAAGAAGGATTTTCCCAAGGGAACCAAGCCCCGTGAGATCTTCGTCTATACCTGTGAGCGGATCGCGGAGCCTTTGAACCCGCTGGGCTACAAATACCGCAAGAGCAAAAATGACATCTACAAAAAAGACGGCATCTTTGTGTTCTCCTTTTACTTTTCCCCCTCCATCCGCTTTGGCTCCACCACTTTTACTGCCTTCTTCGATGTGAGTTCCCCGGTGATTGCCCAGTGGCGCAGTGAGCAGGAAGGGACGGAGGAAACCTATGATGGTATCGTGGGTACCTCCATCGCCCGGCTGACCCACCGGTATGATGACTTCCCCCGCTATGAGGTATCTACTCTGCTGGAGCGGGAACGCTCTATCCAGGAAATTTCCGGGCAGATCCAGGACTATGCACTACCATTCTTTGCCCGGTTTTCCAATCTGCCCAAGCTGCTGGACGATGTGGAACAGGAGGGGTTCTTCCCCCATCGGAAGGGGTTCGATGTCCCTAAGCGGAATCGGGAGTTCATCGAATGCTTCCGGGAGTATCTCCAAAAGCAGTAGGAATCAGCAGAAAGGAAACAACACCTATGTCAAACAGTAGAGTATCCACTTGGAGTGGAATCCGGAACAAATTGGAGAATGACTACCTGTGCCCGGCACTCCGGGGCCACATCCAGTATTTTGCCACCAGTTACAGCAAAAGCGCCGACCATGAGGGCCGGGCCGCCATTCGTGTGGACGGCGTGGAAGTGCTGCGGAGCAACTACTACACCTATTTTGAAAATGTGTGGACGAAATTTCATCACTTGCGCTCCACCACGCTGAAAGATCACGACTCCGCAAAAGAGGCCATCAATCAGGCTCATGCCTATGCGCTGGAGCAGGGCACCTTTGACCAAAAGGTGTTCTATGAGGCGTTTGGGATCTTTGACAACCAGAGCATCGAGAAAAGCCTTGTCAGCGAGAATCCCCTTGTCCGTATCTTTGCCCTTCTGGATCGCAGGCTTGGCAAGCGCCGCCTGCTGGCTTTGGAGGACTCCATGGAGCAGGAACTGGACTGGGTGCGGGCTTTCTATGTGATCCGGTTGCAGGCCGAAGGGCTGATGGAAGCGAATAACATTTAGGAGGAACCACCATGTCACAGATCGCGTCCTTTTATCTGATAAAAAATAACCAGCGGCAGGAGTTGTCCGACGGTGACTGCTCCGGCGCGGTCTATATGGCCATCTGGGACTGGTGTGAGAGCGAACTGGATCTGGATGTCCGTTTTCCTGCTCCCCAGACGGAAGACACCCTGGACTGCGCTCTGCTGGAGGGAGAGCTGGCGTCTCAACTGCTGGCAGCTCTGCGGGAGCAGGATCTCCCGGAGCTGGCCGCTGAAATTGCCCCGGACTGGGATCTGCCCACCGAGGCGGTGCAAAGCGGGCTTAATACGCTGCGCTCCCATCTGGAACTGGTGCAGGGCGATGCTGCTCTGCTGTATGAAATGACATGAGAACGGAGGGATACCATGCTGGCAAAGCGGTTTGAACACATTTTACATGATCTGGGCATGGCTGGGCTGGAACACCCTCTGTTCTACCATGCACCGGTGGGCATTCGTTTTAAGATCGGCGGGGAGGAACCAATCTATCTGGATAGGCGTGCGGCGAAGCTGAAAACCAACCCCGCTTATGTTCAGGGGGCGCTGGACCGAGCCGCCGCGATCTATCGGGCACTTCCGGCGGTGCCGGACCTTCTGCGGATCGACGGGTATCCCGATGAAGAACCCGCCGAGTCCCTGCTGACCGTTATCCGGCAGCGAGTGGGCCTCCCAGTTCCCGATGAACAACTTTCGGCCACAGAGCAGGATGAAGATGGGGATACCCATGCACAAGTGCAGTTTTACTGGGATCTCAGCAAGATCAGCTTTCAACCAGAGCTGCTTCTTCGGGAAATCATTCTGGGGGACATCGGCGGCTGGAACGGCTTTGTGTCCAGCGTCTATCTGGCTGGGCCGGGGCCGTTCCTCTACCATTTGTACGATGACCGTGGGCTGGATGTGCTGGGCGGCTCACAGAAGCTGCTATCACGCTTTTCAAAGAACGAGCCGGAGTTGCGCGCAGCGCGCAGATAATCCCGGCAGTTAAACAAAATCTAATCAAGGTTGAGAGCTTTTTCTTCAGCCTTCGTCTTTGCCATGGCGTTTTTCTCCAATCTGAAAATTACAAATTGCGGACAAAAAGGACGCATTGTTGTGGCAAGCAGTGCAAGCTGGTACCAACTTGCAATTTTTGAATCCGATTTCTAAAAATCAAATTCAAAATGCTTGTTGGGCTGTGCCCAAACCCCTTGTGTTCTGCATCCAGTGGATGCAGGCTGCACATTTTTGAAAAATGCTTTTTAATCTGAGTGCCGATGCCTGTGGTATCGGCACTTTTTTGCACAGATGGATTCCCGGAAGCAGAAAATAGTGCTATGCAGCACATCCGGGATTGTGCTATACTTGATTTACATAAAGTAACCGTCAAATCTCCCGGCGGATGGACACCCATGGGATAATAGTAGTGGAACGTTTCGCGACGTTCCACTACTATTAACATCAGGGAGGACACCATGACATCAACAGAGCTAAAGCACCAGGCACGACAACAGAAATGGGTGGCAGCGATTCAGAATTGCAGAAGCAGCGGTCTTCCGGTACGGCAGTGGTGCAAGCAAAGAGGAATCACACCATCTACATACTATCGTTGGGAACGGGAAGTGCTGTCCATCGCAGATGCGGCACCGGAATTCCCCGGGGCACCTGCGTTTGCAGAGTTACCAGCACCGAAACAGCAGGATCGGAACGTTTCAGAATGTTCCGCCACGCTGCGGATCGGCAATAGCAGCATTGACTTCTATCAAGAGCTGAGTCCGGACCTGCTGAAAGCCCTGGTCGAGGCGCTGCGGCCATGCTGAACGATTTTTCCGGAGCGGATCGGGTCTATATCGCCTGTGGCTATACCGATCTGCGTAAAGGCATAGACGGTTTGGCCCGGATGGTGCAGCAGCAGTTTGAATTGGATCCGTTCACCAACACGCTGTTCCTGTTCTGTGGGCGGCGCAGAGACCGGATCAAGGGACTATACTGGGAAAAGGACGGGTTTATTCTGCTCTACAAGCGGCTGGAACAGGGTGCATACCAGTGGCCGAGAAGTGAATCTGAAGTACGGTCACTAACGCCGCAGCAGTACCGCTGGCTGATGGAAGGCTTACAGATCGAGCAGCCAAAAGCCCACCGCCCAGTATCTGGGCTGAGCATAATATAAGGCAGATTAAATTTCCGAAAAGCATCGAAAACACTGGCTTTTTGACACTTTTTGTGGTATAATTTTCACATGGAAAACGAGAAGAGAATTGCCACAAGTAACGCTGAAATGGTGACCATTTCACGCGCGGAATATGAATCTCAGCAAACTCAGCTCACTGAACTCAAGCTCCAGAACCAATGGCTTCTGGAGCAGTTGGGTCTTGCGAAAAAGCGGCAATTCGGCTCCTCCTCCGAGAAGTTGCAGGAGGGCCTGATGGATCAGCTTTCGCTAAGCTTCAATGAGCTTGAAGCCTACGCCTATGGCACCAAATCCGCTACGCCGGAGCAGGTTGCCGTGAAAGCCCATGCGCGCAAGAAGCAGTCCGGCAGCGTGACCGAGATCGTTCCGGAGGGCACACCCACTGAAGTGGTGGAGCACCGTCTGAGCGAAGAAGAGCTGATCTGCTCCGCCTGCGGCAGCAAAATGGAGGAGATCGGCAAAGAGGTCCGCCGGAGCCTGCAAATGGAGCCTGCCCGGTTCTGGATTCGAGAGGATGTCTACTATACCTACGCCTGCAGGAAGTGCGAGCAGGACAGCGGCGAGGCCAACATCCTGAAAACACCGAAGGAGCCTGCGCTGCTGCCCGGCAGCTATGCTTCCGCGGAGGCGGTAGCGCATATTGCGGTACAGAAGTTTGTGATGTATTCCCCGCTGTACCGGCTGGAGCAGGAGTTTCACCGCCAGGGATTGAAGCTCTCCCGGCAGACCATGTCCAACTGGCTGCTGAATGTCTCTGATACCTGGCTGCAGCCCATCTACGAGGTGCTGCACCGGCAGCTCTGCAGGGAGAAAGTTCTCCATGGCGATGAGACGACGCTGCAGGTACTGAAAGAACCCGGGAAGGCGGCGACCAGCAAGTCCTACATGTGGCTGTACAGGACCAGCGGCTGTACGGAGCATCCGATTGTCCTGTATGAATACCAGCCGAACCGGAAGGCAGAGCACGCGGAGGAGTTCTTAAAGGGCTTCTCCGGCTGGCTCCATGCGGATGGATACCATGGTTACCACAGGCTGCCGGAGAATATCCGGGTGGTTGGCTGCTGGGCCCACGCGCGGCGAAAATTTGATGAGGCGCTGCAGACGCTACTGCAGGAAAAGCGAAAAGATTCTCTGGCAGCGGCCGGCGAGTGCTACTGCTCAAGGCTGTTCCAGTTGGAAAAGTCTTTCGCAGAACTGACACCAGAAGAACGACATGCTAAGCGGCTGGAACAGGAAAAACCGGTTCTGGACGCTCTATTGGCGTGGGCAAATGCGGCCAGCGGCAAGGCGGCACCAAAGTCCGCTCTGGGTAGGGCGCTGCACTATCTGCTGGAGCAGTGGCCATACCTGATCCGTTATCTGGAGGATGGGCGGCTGGAACTGAGCAACAACCGTGCTGAACGCAGCATAAAGCCTTTTGTTATGGGCCGCAAGAATTGGCTGTTTGCCAATACACCGGGCGGCGCACAGTCCAGCAGTGTGATCTACAGCCTGATTGAGACAGCGAAAGAAAACGGATTAGATCCGTACCGTTACTTGCTCTGGGTTCTGCGGAATGCTCCCGCTATGAGCCAGATGGACGAGGCTTGGGCCGAACAACTCTTGCCTGCCAGTGCACCCCAGGAATGCAGAATACCAAAAGAATGAACATCTCTGGCCCAGCTGCGGTTGCTAAGCCAGAGATGCTTTTTTATGCGCCGGGAGATTTGACGGTTACTACATAAACTTGTTTGTCCTAAAAAGTTGGAGGTGTTCATGGCAACACGAACCATTTGTTTTCCCATATCCGGCTATCCCTATTGCAGAGAACAGCCGGTGACATTCACATGGATAAAAGGCAGCAAGCGGCAGAATATCCGTGCCGTCCATGATGCCGTCCATACAACAGACCCTGATGTTTCGATTCTGGAAGTCAGCTCTGCATCCGTTCAGCCGGAGGGTGAAGCTGTTTCTTCTCTGCGGCTTTTGCTGCATCTGGATTCTGTTGCGCAGGATGTACCCATCAGCACGGTTTTTGAAGCCACCAAAGTGTTTGAACATGGTGGGCCATTCGCTGACCTTCTGACCTGTGAGCCACCCAAAGTCCATAAGGACACTCGGCTGCGAACCAGTGGAGAGCTGCTACGTTACTCTCTGGAAGGAAACGAGTATCCGACAGAGCCGTACATGGATTCGTTCTTTGAGTGGCTCTACTGCCGTGCGTTGAAGCAGTTCCCGGAAAAGGCGGAGCCGCTGAGCAGATATAATGCTTTTTCTGATATTGCTGCCGCAGCGGATTCTAAAAAGTATTATGGCGATTCCTCACGGGCGGCTGCGATTTATGTGGGACTTGCAGCGGCAGGAAAACTTTCGTGCATCGATTCCTATGAATTATTTATTGCTGAGGTCTATACGGAGCCGAAACCTTTGCCCAAGTCTGGAAAATCTGAGGCTGCTTCAAAAATGACACCCGAAGTTTCTGCACCAGCAAAGGAGACTCCGGCAGACGAATTGCCGCAGCCCGATAACGCAAATGCGGAAGTGATTCCGGACACTGCGCAGATGGAGCATATCCTTAAGCTGCCCAAAGCGACCTGTCTGCTTCTCTCTTTGGCAAAAAAGTGCTGGCCTTTCTGCAAATAGTTCCAGTGAGCTGACATATAAGGGAAAGGAATTCCTTCTTGACGCTTATCAGATAGCGCTGAAAAATAAAACGCTCCAAATCAATATCCAAAAGAACAAAATCACATTTCCGATGGAGGAACCGGACAGCGGATTTCATGCAGTTGGTGTGTTGACCCGTTCGCCTGCTTGGGAATACGGATGGAAGTTTAACTATCTGACTGAGAATACATCCGGTGCAGAAAAGTCCGAAGTTAAAGAAAAAATCCCTCCGAAGCCTTTGACCGCATTGGAGCATCTGGAACGCTGTGGGTATAGAATCGTTCAGCAGGTCGTACCGAAAAAACTTCCGCCGATTGCCGTTCAGCGGATGGCATGGAAAACAGGCGAAGCTCTTTGCGACCCGGTAGTGGTGGATTTCTTGCAGTTTATTCGGACACATATGCAGAGTGACGGCTCTTTTTCGTTTCGTATCCCAAAGGGTACTTCCAAGAATTCGTTTGCCACACTTTCGGAAATCGCTCAGACGTGGGATAAAATGGGACTTTTTGCATCCATTGTGATCTATCCGCAGAATATCGTCTATGAGCTTGCGCAAAATGAGACTGTCCGGCATTTCCTGAGCGGGAAGTGGCTGGAACTTTTTGTGGAGCATCAGGTTCAGCAGATTTTGAATCGCTATCAGGAGGAGCAGGGCGCAGAAGTTTCGCTTTGCTCCAATGTGATTCTTTCAGAAGCGGCATCCGCAGGGAGCACGCATGAACTGGATGTTGCGTTTTCCATCAACGGAAAATTCTTCTGGGTGGAAGCCAAATCGTCCAGCCGAAGCATTGATTATGGAAAATATGCTGCTCTGTGCGAAAAGCTGAAAGTAACCTCCGACCGACTGCTTTTGGTCAACAGCGATTTGTCCGTTGAGGAGTGTGAAGGCGTTTCTTACTTCTGGAATTATCGTGTTGCAAATTGTGCAACGATTACGGGGGAATTGGAAAATATGGTTGCCAAACAAATTGAAACTGCCGGAAAAGCCGTTCCAAGTACAGACTGAGCAATAAGCAAAAAAGACCCTGAGAACCCTGCCGGATAAGCGGCAAAGTTCTCAGGGACTGTTTTATCGGATCTGCTCGACTTGCTTGGAGTCCTTTTCCTCCGCAAAGAACAGTTCCACATTCTTCTGTGCTTTTACGATTTCCTGCATCTCATCCCGTGTCTTTCGGTACTCTGGGTAGAGTGCTTTTTTCTTGGTGAGCAAAGCCGAATACTCTGCATTCAGGTCTTTCACTTTGGGCAGCTTTTTCAGGCCGGATTCATTGAAAGCGGCTTTCGCCGTCTTATGCAGCGTGACTTCTTCCCGGTGCGCTTCCAAAAATTTGGAGCTGTACCCGGATTTGCGGTAAGCATCGTATACAGGCCGGGTCTTGGCATAGTTGACGATGTGCGCCCGGAGGACGGCGATTTCTGCCATACGCTTCTCGGCGGCCTTGATGGAATCGCCCAGTTTGTGATAGCGAGAAAGTGCAGCATCAGCACGCTCTTTCAGGTCATCCGCACTGCCGATTTTCTGCTCCTGCAAAAAAATCAGCGTTTTGGACATCTCTTTCAAGTTGTACTTCTTCGCCCAGCGTTCGTAGCCGCCACCTTTGCCCTCGGCAAGTTTTGCTTGAATGTCAACCAGCAACTGGAACGGCTGCTCTTTGGGAGGTTGCTTCTGATGTGGGCGGTGTTCGGCTTTTCCGGCAATGACTGCTTTGATTTCATCCTCGCTGTACCCGGCACCCAGTGTCTTTAACCGGATAAAGCGTTTCTGCCGTGCGCCTTTAACGGAAGTGTATTTGCCGCGTTTGATTTCATAGCCCTGCTGTTCCAGCTTTTGCAGAAAATCTTCGTAGTCGGTGGGCTTCTGCTGCAAAATCTCGTCGATTACACTGCACAGCCGGTCGCGGTTGCTCTCCTTTGGTGGGTAAGTGATGCGCTTCTGCCGTTCCCGGTAAGGCTTCTTTTCAATGACTGACAGCTGATGCTCCAGACAAATCAGGTCGCTCAACCGCTGCACTGCCAGACCGGAAAAGAAAAAATCCCGGAATTTTCTTGTGCCGTCCAGAGTGGTCGAGTTATAGATAATGTGATTGTGAATGTGTTCCCGATCGGTATGCGTTGCAACGATAAAAGCGTGTTTGCCTTTCAGAAACCGGGAGGCCAACTCATAACCGATGCGGTTTGCTTCTTCAGCCGTAATTTCACCAGGTCGGAAAGATTGCCGTATCTGATAGGCGATAATGTTACTTTTTTGGCTGCGCCCGGTGGCCTGCTCGTACAGCTTTTTTGTGAGCATGAACTCCTCGTCCACAGTAAGCGGGCTGCATTGATAGCTGCTGACAAGTTCGCCTTTTTCAGTCTTGTCGGGATTCTGCGCATAATCAGTGCGGTCTTTCAGGCAGGCGGCGATAGATTTTCCTTTGTGCTGATGCAGTGCGATCAGACGAGTAGCAGCCAGAGCAGATCACCTCCTAAATGAAAAAGCCGCCCGAAGGCGGCAAGAAGATTCAAAATCAAATCAGGTCCCGGAGCCAACCGCTGAATTTCTCAACGCCCTCCACCATTGCAGTTGCGCCGACAAAAAGGACAAAGCAGAGAAATTCGGCAACCAGCAGAATCAGAAATTGATCCCAAGTCTGGCGGTAGACGGTGTAGATGCCGCAGCCAAAGATATACAGCATCAACGGCGCGACAACATAGCTGGACAGAGTAAGCAGCCACTTTGCCATCAGAGCCAGAAAAGCCACGAACAGAGAGATCGGGGCAAGCATCATCTTGAATAAAAACCTCATATCAAACACCAGCCTTTCTTTTTCGCCCCTATTATAAAGGTATCGCCCCTTGCCTTGCAAGGGTGTCAACCGTTATGTAAACCCGCAGCCTCCTACTGCGGGAAAATTTTTTTAGAGTTCGGTGAGTTTGGCGAGAAGTTGCTTGCCAATAGCTATCAGCTCATCCAACCGACTACGCAAGTCCTCTAAATCGGCGGCATAGAGCTGCCCGCTTTCACTGGCCCGTTTCGCCACCTGATTCAGGTTGTTGCTGCAATTCTGAAGAAGGTACGCCATCCGACGCAGCTGTGGTAAATCAAGATTCAGGCAGTAACCATCCAGAGCCATTTTTTCGCAGATAAGAGCCAATGCTCAAAATACCGCAACTTTCCATCTTCTGACGAATGCGTTCCAGTTCGACTTTGCTGACACGAAAATGGATCTGCTGGTCACGGTGCTCCGTCACCGGGCATCACCATCCTTATCCAAGTAAGATTTGAATGGTCGGACAGGCTCCACTTTATCAGCCTTTTCTTCCAGAGCTGCCAGCACAGAGGGGCGGGCATCCGGCTTTTCTTCCGCTTCGGGTTCTGTCCGGCTGGACTGATGCTCCATGTTCAACAGCGCATCCAATTCTGCAAGGCGGGCAGATTTGGTTTGCAGTTCTTCCTCCTGCGCAAACGGCTTGGCGATTTCAACCTCTGCGGCCTGCTTCTGCTGTTCCAGAGAATCCAGTGCGGCATCAGCATCGGCAATGCGGTCGGCAAAATTGCCGATGGCATTGTCCAGACGGACGATGTTGCCGCGAGGGTCATCGCCCAGCGGTACCGGATAACTCAGCTCGCCGCGGAGAACGATTTGATGCTCATTCTTGAAACTGTCAAAGCGAATGTTCAGCTCAAAGCCGCGATAGGTGCCCAGCAGCATCATATCCGCATTCGGCATCTCCTTGCAGGCGAGCATCAGCCGCTCACCAGCGGCTTTTTTCTCATCGAACACCATGCCCTTGATCGTCATGCCGCAGAAGTTCTCCTTATCCTGCGGGTGTGCGTCTGCGATTTGGGCATCGTTTTTCAGAGCCGCAATACGGTTCTTCGCTTTCTGAATTTCCTCCGGGTAATGCTTGAGCAGCTTATCTTCCAGACGATATTTCTGGTTCTGGTAATCCGAGCGCAGCACCTTGAGCTTTGCTACCTGCACATCCAGATCCATCTTTTCCCGGATGCGCGGGTCGCCTGCGCATAGGGCCTTGACCTCGGCATACGAAAGAGCCTGCTCATCCACATCATCACAGGAGCGCATCGGAGATTTGCTCGTCATGATCTGCGAAATAAACTTCTGCTTGTTTTCCAGCGTTTGCCAGAGGTAGGCGTCGAATGTCCCCTCCGTGACGTAATTATAGACGTAAACTTGTTTGTTTTTGTTGCCCTGACGGATGATTCGGCCGTTGCGTTGGGTCATATCGGACGGTCGCCAGCCTACATCCAGATGATGCACGGCCACCAGCAGGGTCTGGACATTGGTGCCTGCGCCCATCTTTGCAGTGCTGCCCAGCAGGACACGCACCTTGCCGCTGCGGACTTTGGAGAACAAATCCGCTTTCTTACCTTCAGTATCAGCGTTGTGGATGAACTCGACCTCCGATTCCGGCACCCCGGCGGCAAGCAGCTTTGTGCGAATATCATCGTAGACATTGAACGAGCCGTCTCCCTTGGGCGTGGACATATCGCAGAAAATCAGCTGCGTCAGATTATCCTCTTTGGTTTCGTTCCAGATACGCAGAACATTGTCGACGCAGGCATTCAGCTTGCTGTCCGGGTCATCCGGGGTGAGCGGATTCATCAGCCGCTGGTCAAGGCCGGTTTTACGTCCGTCCGAGGTGATCTTCAGCATATTGTCCACCGAGGGGTCAACCGCACCGCTATGCACCTCAGCAGCACGTTCGCTCAGGGATTTCACCATGTCCTGCTGGATCTCCGAGGGTTTGACCACGACAGTTTCAAACTTGGCTTCCGGATGGGAGACGACGGCGAGCGCAGAGCCACCATCCTCGGCGGAGGCCTCTTCGCCTTCCTCCCACTGCGGCAGCTGGGCCACGCGCCAGTTGCCGGCCTGGTCAGGAGCGCCGTTCATAAGATTGATCGGCATCCAGCCTCCGATGGTCAGCGAGGCGATGGTGCCGTCGTTGAGCTCGCGGTTCCAGTCGTCGGACCAGTTGGCGGTCTTGGTGTCGATAAGGTCTTCGTCGATGAGCTTCTGCTGGAACTCGATGTACTTCTTCATGCCGGAATCCTTGGTCATGTCAATGGTGAGGTTTTCGCCGTCGACCTTCCAAGGCTGGGCGCCGGCCTGCCAGGCTTGCGCGGTGAAGGGCTGGTATTCCATGCTGGAGCCGGAATTGTTGGTCATGTAGGAGCCGATGGCCCTGACCTTCTTGGCCGCCTCGTAGTAGTCGTCCCAGGTCTTGATTTGAGTGCCATCGACACCGGCCTTCTTGAATACCGCATCGTTATAGAAGAACATTTCCGGACCGGAATCGATTGGCAGCGCGTACGGCTTGCCGCCGTACTGCAGCTTGTTCCATGGACCGGCGGAGAAATCGTCGGCGAGCTTATCGGCACCGAATTGGCTCAGATCCGCCAAATCTCCGGTTACCGCGAATTGCGTGACGGTCGGGTCCTCGAGCATGACCACGTCGGGGGCGCCCTTCCCCGCCGCGATGGCATTGCTCAGTGCGGTCTGCGTGTGCAGATGCGGTGCCGGTGTTGTTGACTTCACGGTAATGCCGGGATTTGCCTTCTGGAAGTCTTTGATGAGGTCGCTCATGGTATGGCCGGTATCCCAGCCCCCAGAACACGAGTTCCGCCTTGTCGGCGTCACCGGCGTTGCCATTGCTGGCGTTTGCATTGCCACAAGCGGCCAGACCGGTGAGGGTCATCACCGTGGCCAGAGCCGCAAGAACCTTCTGAGAGTTACGCATGTTTCCTCCTTCGAGAGCCAGCATCAGACCGTCTTCGTCCGATACGATCAGGAGCCTCATCCCACTCTGCCGCCCGTTTTGATATACCGCTGTACCAATGATGATGACAGTCGGTACGCCCTCTTACGGACAGCCTGGGATTGCTTCTGTTTGACTCGTTTCCTTCCTGATACAGCTGTGTATCATTGACTCTTATGATACACAGCTGTATCAACATGTCAATCCAGTCGAACATCCCCTTTCCGATATCCGTTCGTCAATCGATTGACTCTTGATTTCCAGGCGTTTCGCATTCACTTCGTGACAGATCGACTTTCCTGCAGTCGTAT
>ENA-OQBL01000669-OQBL01000669.1-human-gut-metagenome-genome-assembly--contig:-NODE-669-length-16766-cov-2.550574_pt1 | contig 16766 bp, 19 predicted proteins | sample MGYA00242747_ERZ504553 | MGnify/ENA primary metagenome ERZ504553 (study PRJEB26092, sample SAMD00036240) | human gut metagenome | host: Homo sapiens | study: EMG produced TPA metagenomics assembly of...
GGAGGAAAAACCGATGGAAGCATCGACCGTCTACTATACCGATTTCCGCTGTCCCGTAGGTACCAGCCTCACCGATAAGCTGCGCCGCCTGTGCATCGCGGCAGGCATCAAGAACATCGACATGGAGGGCAAGTTCGTCGCCATCAAGATGCATTTCGGCGAGCTGGGCAACCTGGCCTATCTGCGCCCCAACTACGCCAAGGTGGTGGCCGACCTGTGCAAGGAGCAGGGCGGTATGCCCTTCCTGACCGACTGCAATACCCTGTATCCGGGCAGCCGAAAGAACGCCCTCGAGCACCTGACCTGCGCCCAGCTGAACGGCTTCTGGCCCATGACCACCGGCTGTCAGGTCATCATCGCCGACGGCCTGCGCGGCACCGATGAGGTGGAGGTGCCTGTGCCGAACGGCGAATACTGCAAGACTGCTAAGATCGGCCGCGCTATCATGGACGCCGACATCTTCATCAGCCTGAGCCACTTCAAGGGCCACGAGTCCACCGGCTTTGGCGGTGCCATCAAGAACATCGGCATGGGCTGCGGCTCCCGCGCCGGCAAGATGGAGCAGCACGCCTCCGGCCACCCGGCGGTGCAGGAAGACCTCTGCCGCGGCTGCCACCGCTGCGCCAAGGAGTGCGGCTCCGACGCCATCAGCTACAACGAGAAGAACAAGGCCATCATCAATCAGGACAAGTGCAAGGGCTGCGGCCGCTGCATCGGTGCCTGCAACTTCGACGCCATCTATGCCCTGTGCGACAGCGCCAACGAGATGCTGGACCGCAAGATGGCCGAGTATGCCGCTGCCGTCTGCGCAGGCCGCCCCTGCTTCCACATCAGCCTGGTGCAGGACATCAGCCCCAACTGCGACTGCCACGGCGAGAACGACGCGCCCATCCTGCCGGACATCGGCATGTTCGCCTCCTTCGACCCGGTGGCCCTCGACCAGGCTTGTGCCGACGCCTGCCTGAACGCCGCTCCGCTGCCCAACAGCCAGCTGGGCCAGAACCTCGCCACCCCGGGCTGGAACTGCCACCACGACAACTTCAAGGACTCTAACCCAACATCGAGTGGAAAGCCACCCTCGAGCAGGCCGAGAAGATCGGCATGGGTACCCGCGCCTACACCCTCAAGAAAGTCTGATCCCGATAAAACAAAGGCCGGACGCCTCCCGCATCAAAGCGGAAAGGCGTCCGGCCTTTTCTCTGTGATTTAATACTCGCCCTTTGCCTCCGGCACGAGGGGGTCAACGACATCCTCAAGGGCGTTCCAGTCCTTCTCGGAGAAGGTCAACTTCTTGGCGTCGAGGCCCACGTCCTCCAGACGGCCTGCCATGGCGTTCTTGTCTTCCAGCAGGGCAGCGGCATCGTCCTTTATCATGGGCCATGCCTCGGCGAAGCCCTCCTGCTCCGAGTCGGAGAGGTTGTCGTACCACTGGGTGTAGGCGTCCTCAATGGCCGTTTCCGTGCGGGCAGAGAGGTTTGCCTCGTCGGCCCAGACCAGCAGGGTGGCTGCGGCCTGCACGCTCTTGAGGGAGCAGCCGGACACGCCGGGACCCCAGCCGAGGCTGGGCTCAAAGGCGGCTGCAGTGCCGTCTACGCTGAACAGTGAGTTCTCGTCGAAATCTTTGTTGAACAGCCCGGAGGTGTCGGCCTGCGCGGTGCTGCTGGGGGCGCTCTCGCTGCTGACGCTGGACGGCTCAGAAGCCGAAGAGCTTGCGTGGGAGGCGTCGCCGTTTGTATTGGAGCAGCCTGCCAGCAGGCCGCACAGCAGGGCAGCACTCACAAGGAGCGAAAAGGATGTGCGTTTTGAGTCATAGGGGATGTCCTCCTTCTATCTGCGCCCGGCCCGCAGGCCGGGGAAAATATCTCTCTGAGACTAGTATACTGTTCTGCCGCGCGGTTGTCAATCGGCCTTGCCACGAACAAATTTTAAGGGGCCGTGCAGTGGGGCCGGATTGACCTTTCCGGCGCAGCGGGCTATAATAAAGGGTACATGAATCGTTAAAATACCAAGGAGAAAATAACCATGAAGAATGCAGCTTTTTCGATAGAGGAACTTTTCCGTTTTCTGGACGCCGGCGTCAGTGCTTTCCACTCTACGGCTGCTGCGTCCGCCATTCTGGAAGCCGAGGGCTATGTGAACTGCCCCGAGAGCGCCGCGTGGGAGCTGGCCCCCGGCGGCAAGTATTACACCACCCGCAACGGCTCTGCCGTGCTGGCATGGCGTATGCCCAAGGGTGAGCTGACCGGCTGGCACGCAGCCGCCAGCCACAGCGACTCGCCCACCTGGCGCATCAAGCAGTTCGACACGGAGGACAAGGTCTTCGCCAAGGCCGAGGTCGAGGGCTACGGCGGCATGATCATGCCCTCCTGGCTCGACCGTCCGCTGACCGTGGCAGGCCGTCTGCTGGTGCGCACCGAGAGCGGCATCGAGAGCCGTCTGGTCTGCCCCGACCGTGCGCTGGCCTGCATCCCCAACCTCTGCATCCACTTCAGCCGCGACCTGAACAACGGCATGAAGTATAACCCGCAGGTCGATCTGCAGCCCATCTTCGGCGGCAAGGGCGGAAACCTGAAAGAGGTCCTGGCCGCGGAGGCCGGCGTGAAGGCCGAGGACATCCTCGACGCTGACCTTGTCCTCGCCACCCGTGAGAAGGCTGTCCGCATGGGCCTGAACGGCGAGTATTTCATGTCCGGCCGCATCGACGACCTCGAGTGCGCCTACACCACTCTGTGGGGCTTTCTGCAGGGCCGCGGCGAAGAGGAAGGCCGCGGAGACATCTGGGTCATGTTCGACAACGAAGAGGTCGGCTCTTCCAGCCGTCAGGGCGCGCAGGGTACCCTCATGGCCGATGTGCTGGCCCGCATCGAGGAGAGCATGGGCGTCAGCAGAGAGCAGAGCACTCCGCCGCCCGCACCACCAACTCGTCTGGTGCTGAGCGCCGACAACGGCCACGCCACCCATCCCAACACCCCGAAAAGAGCGACCCCGCCAACCCCGTCGTGATGGGCGGCGGCGTCCTGCTGAAGTATAATGCCCGCCAGACCTATACCACCAGCGGATTCACCGGTGCAGCCTTCACCGCCATCTGCAAGAAGGCCGGTGTGCCGGTGCAGGTGTTCGCAAACCGCGCCGATGTGCCGGGCGGCTCCACGCTGGGCAATCTGCTGGGCCATCAGATCCTGATGCCTATGGTGGACATCGGTCTGGGCCAGCTGGCCATGCACTCCGCCATGGAGACGGCAAGCTGCGCCGACGCCGAGTACATGGCAAAGGCCGTGGCAGAGTATTACAACACCCCCATCTTCCAGCCGAGGACGGGGAGTGGAAGCTGGGCCTGTGAGCGCTGTCGTCGGGCGGTTCGACCCCCAGCCCCAGTGGGCGGCTCCATCTGGGCAACCTCGCGTGCAGCCTCCTTGCATGGCTGAGCGCCAGGAGCCGGGGCGGGCGAATCGTTCTCCGCATCGAGGATTTGGACGCGGAGCGCTGCCCCCGCAAGTACGCCGACCAGCTAGAAGAAGACCTTGGGTGGCTGGGCCTTTTCTGGGATGAGGGCGGCAGCAAGGGCGGCCCCCATGAGCCATATTACCAGAGCGAGTGCAGCGGCATCTACACCGAGAGCTACAAAAAGCTGGAAGCCATGGGGCTTGTCTATCCCTGCTTCTGCTCCCGCAGCCAGCTCCATGCCGCCAGTGCGCCCCACACCTCGGACGGCAACGTCATCTATCCCGGCACCTGCCGGGGGCTGACAGCCGAAGAAATCGCCGAAAAGCGGAAAAAGAAAGCTCCGGCCTACCGCCTCATGGTGCCGGACGAGAACATCACCTTCACCGACGGCTGTATGGGCGAACATACAGAAAACCTTCTGCGCGACTGTGGCGACTTTTACCTCCGCCGCGCCGACGGCGTATTTGCGTATCAGCTGGCCGTCGTGGTGGACGACGCCCGGATGGGTGTCACCGAAGTCGTGCGCGGGGCCGACCTGCTTTCCTCTACGGCGCGGCAGCTCTATCTGTACCGGCTTCTGGGTCTGCCTGCACCGAAGTTCGCCCACTGCCCGCTGCTGCTGGCGTCGGACGGGCGGCGGCTCTCCAAGCGGGACGGCGACCAGAGCCTTGAGAACCTCCGCGCCCGCTATACGGCCGAGGACATCGTGGGCCGTCTGGCCTATGCCTACGGCCTGCAGGAAGAGCCTGCACCTCGGACGCCGGAAAGCCTCATCAAAGACTTTTCGTGGGATAAGGTGCCGAAGAAGGATATTTGTCTGCCGGAAGGGCTGTTTTAGCGCAGCGTAACACCCTCGGCGAAGCCGTAAATCGGAGAAACGAGAAAAAAGCGTTTAGCGAAGCGGCTAGCATTTTTGGGCTTCGACTTCTTCTTTGGGGTCTGAAAGGGGCGAGCAGCCCCTTTCTCGTGGGTCCAGCGCGTCGAAATCGCTGGTGGTTTTCTGGTTCTCTTTTGCCAGCAAAAGAGAACATTAGCCTTAATGAAAAGCGCTTTACCCCGCGCCACCAGCGCGCAAAGAACTTCATCTTCAATACACAAAAAGACCTTCAAGTTCTCTTCATGAAAACTTGAAGGTCTTTTCTGCTTTCAGAAAGGGGTACGGCATTGCCGACGGTGTTACGCCATTAGAGTCGCTGCGGAATGCGGCGCATCTCTCCCGAGCGCTCGAGGCTGCTGGCGGCAGCATCCAGCGCAAAGGCCAGCGCTGCGCCCAGCACCACGTCGATGCAGCTGTGCTGCTTGAGCAGCATGGTGGACAGGATGATGGCCATGCCCAGAACATTCGCAGCAGGCCGCATCCAGCGGCGGCCCGGCTGGTCGAAGCAGCGGCTCCGGCGGTAGCCGATCATCAGGGTCACCGAGTTGAAAACGTGGATGGAGGGGCAGACATTCTTGGAGCTGTCAACGGCATAGAGCATCCGCACCAGACGGGCGAAGATGTCGCTGCCATACACCCGGTAAGGCCGCAGAGCAAGCCCTGTGGGCAGAAGGACATAACAGCTCAGTGCGATGGTCATGCCGGCGAAGAGGCACAGGCAGACCCGCCAGAAGTCGCTGCGCTCGCCGTGCCGCAGCAGATAGAACAGGGTAAAGGGGATCCACGCGAACCATGCAAAATAGGGGACGATGGCGTACTTGCAGAAGGGGATGACATCGTCCAGCTGGCAGTGTACCCAGATGGCAGGGACGGTGATATTCACCTCGAGCCAGTGGAACGCGGTCAGATAAAATACAGTGTAAAGAGCCATGAAAGAGATGGGATGGCGTGCAAACCAGCTGCGCATCAGTAACACTTCCTTTTAGGGGCAGTATTCCATTTCGCCCCGGCTTCATAGCATTATACGCCCCAATCATGAACAAAACAAGACAAAAATTTGACAATCTTACTAAAACACCCTGCGGAAAAACTGTGCAGATAGTCGAGCTGTTTTTAAACAAAAACAAGCCGCTGCCAACTGGCAGCGGCTTGTTGCTGAAGTTCAAGCAATGCCGTCCGGAATGGGTGCACTCAGACGGCGGCGAAACTCAGGTGAGTATGCCGGGCTGTTATGCAGCCTTCTTCTGGGTATTCTTCTTGGTCGCGTGCAGGAAGATGGCCAGCATTGCGATGGCGAAGATGACGCCGAAGGGATATGCAACAGCGGTGTTGTAGATGGTAGCGCCCTCAGCGGTCTTGCTGTTGAGGAGGCTGCCAAGGCACTCAGGAGCCAGAATGAAGTAAGTAGAAGAAACTGCGCTCATGAAGGTAGCAGGCACAGCGGTGATCCAGTAGTTCTTCTTCTCCTGGAAGAGGTACATGGAAGCTGCCCACAGAACGATCATAGCCAGAGTCTGGTTGGTCCAGCTGAAGTAGCGCCAGATCACGGTGTAGTTGATGAAGCCCAGTGCGTTGCCGATGCCCAGGAAAGCACCAACGCCCAGAACCGGGATGCAGAGCTTCAGGCGGTTTGCGTAGCTGTCCTGATCGATCTTGAACCAGTCGGCCAGGGTCAGACGAGCGGAACGGAACGCGGTATCGCCGGAGGTGATGGGGCACACCACAACGCCGACCATTGCCAGTGCGATGCCCACGCCGCCCATGGTCTTGGAGCAGACGTCGTAGATAGCAGCGGACTGGCCCTCAGCCAGAGCAGCTGCCAGACCGGTGTTCAGACCGCCGGTGATCTCGTACAGGGAGCAGCCAGCTGCGGCCCAGATCAGAGCGATGACGCCCTCGCAGACCATTGCGCCGTAGAACACGAAGTGGCCCTGCTTCTCACTCTTCATGCAGCGAGCCATCAGAGGCGACTGAGTGGAGTGGAAACCGGAGATAGCGCCGCAGGCAACGGTGATGAACATGAAGCTCCAGATCGGAGTTCCGGAGGGATGCATGCTGCCGAAGTGCTGCCAGATCTCGGGGATGGTGTAGGCGGGGTTGGTGAAGATGCCAAAGATAACGCCGACGGCCATGATGATCAGGCAGATGCCGAAGATGGGGTAGATCTTACCGATGACGGCGTCGATGGAGATGAAGGTCGCAATGAAGTAGTAGACCAGAATGATGATCAGCCAGAACAGGGTAGTGGTCAAAACACCGGACATACCGCTGTTCTTGCACAGGGTGACGATCAGGCCGGCAGGGCCGACTGCAAACACGGTACCGACCATGATCAGCAGCACGACGGAGAACACACGCATGACGTTCTGCATCACAGGGCCGAGGTATTTGCCGGTGATCTCTGCGATAGAGCCGCCGTCATTACGCTCGCTCATCATGCCGGAGAAGTAGTCGTGGACACCACCTGCAAAGATGGTGCCGAAGGTGATCCACAGGAACACCACGGGACCCCACAGAGCACCCTGCAGTGCGCCGAAGATGGGGCCGAGGCCCGCGATGTTCAGCAGCTGGACGAGAAACAGCTTCCACTGGGGCATCACGACATAGTCAACACCGTCGTTGATGCGGACAGCGGGAGTTTCACGGTCATCGGGTCCGAACGTGTTGTCAACGATCTTGCCATAGACGAAGTAACCGCCGATCAGGATCGCTAAACAGAGTAAGAAACTAATCATACCAGAAACCTCCTTTTTGATTTCTGCAGCCGACCCCATTCTGCCGACTGCCAAAATCATCCTTGGCCTTATGTTAACACATTCTTCATAAAATGAATAATATACTTCTGGTATGGGTCATATATCAAAAAAATATATGGTCTGGCGCCCTGTTTGTGGGATGTCTGGCCATATTTTAACGAAGGCACGATTGAATTTCGATAACGTTTCTCTTTGAAACGATTCCAGGAATGTCCAGAAGGCAGTTTGCCAAAAATTTTAGTGCGTTTTTGTGCAGAGTGCTGAGAGAGGGCGCTTTTTTGCCTTTTTCCGTGGCTTTTCTGCATAAAATGGCGAGAGCTGGAAACAGGACCTTATTTTACCGTGAGGGCGGCTTCCCGGTGGAGCAGGTCGATGAATGCCTGTTCTTCGGGCCGGAGCGCACCGTGGTCGGGGTAGACCAGCACGTCCCGCATGACCTGACACTGGGCGGGGCATTTTTTGAGCACCAGATGGAACTGGTCCAGCGCCCGCTGGGGCATGGGGGAGGCCCACATATAAGCTGAGGGCAGCTGTTGCAAGATAGAAAACTGGCTGCACCGCTCGTAGACATGGATGCGGCGGCTGTCGTTGACGTGCCAGCGCACGCCGTCGCCGCCGTCTTCGCCGGGGAGCTGGAAATCGTCGTGCATGATCTCCATATAATGGTTCAGCTCCGAGAGGTCTTTCACCTCGTGCTTGGCCAGTGGGCCGTCCCGGTTGGTGAGCAGGCGGTACTCGAACTCCATCACCGGCTCCATTTTCAGGCCCCGGCGGGCGCAGTAGTGGATGTAGTGGTCGTCGTCCTCGGCGGCATACCGCAGCAGCGCCAGGTGATAACCCCGGCGCAGCACGAAGTCCAGCGCCTCCATGGAGCCGCCCTCCCGGATGTGGATGCGGAGCTGGTCGGCCCCGGCGGCTTCTTTCAGGAAATCCACCGCCGCATAGGAGGCGTAGGTGGCGTGGGGGATCATCACCCGCAGCTCGGCGCAGCGCTCCCGGGCGTGGTGGGCATCTTCGGTCAGGCGGTCTACCTCTTCCAGCACCCGCGCGGCCTGCTCGATGAACCGCCGCCCCTGCTCGGTGGGGATCATGCCGGTGGACGAGCGCTCAAAGATGCGCAGACCGTATTCCTCTTCCAGATTCTTCAGCGCTTTGCTGACGTTGGGCTGGGCGGCGTAGAGCTGCTTTGCCGCAGCGCTCACCGAGCCCCATTTCTTAATGGCAACGAGATAACGCAGTTCTGTGATGTTCAAAGCTCTTCTCCCCCGGTCAATGCAGATTCTCCTTTATTTTATCAGCCCGGCGGCAGACGTGTCAAGCCGCGGTTGACGCCTCGGAGAGCGGGGCTTATAATAAAGAAAAACGCCCCGGGAGGTGGAAGCTATGGAGCGTTACCGCGTTGTGCGCATCGAAGAGCAGATGTACGGCTGCGAAGAGCTGCCCGAAGGGGCCGAGGTCTGCTGTGATGTGACGGTAGAAGCAGCGGACGGCACCCGGAAGACCCTGTCCTGCCCCGACGCCGAGCTGACACGGCAGGGCATCGACGAGGGAGATACCGTGCTCTGGGACGGCACAGCCCTGCGCAGAGCCTGAATTTGGAAAAGAGCTGGAAAAGGAGAGGAACATCATGAAAAAAATCGAGACTTCTGCCCTCATCGGCCTGGGTGCGCTGGGCATCCTCTTTGGCCGGAAGATGCCCGGCGTGAAGGTCATTGCGGATGCGGAGCGTATTGCCCGCTACTCGGCCCAGCCGGTGGTCTGCAATGGCAAAGAGTGCCGCTTCGATTATGTCACGCCGGAGCAGGGCCAGCCGGTCGACCTGGTCCTCGTGGCCGTCAAGGCTACGGTGCTCGAGCAGGCCATCAAGGACATCAAAAAGTTCGTCGGCCCCGACACCATCATCATCAGCGTGCTCAACGGCATTACCAGTGAGAATGACATCGAAGCTGTCTATCCCGGCCACTGCCTGTGGAGCGTCGCCATCGGGATGGACGCCACCCGCGTGGGCCGCAGCCTGACGTTCGGTGCCGAAGGCCGCATCCAGTTCGGCGAGAAGAGCGGCGAGATGACCGACCGCGTAAAAGCGGTGGACGAATACCTCACCGCCTGCGGCATCGCCAGCGAGCCCTGCAATGACATCCTCTTCAAGCAGTGGAGCAAGCTGATGGTCAACGACGGCCTCAATCAGGCGGCCGCTGCTTTTGACCTGCCCTACGGCGGCCTGACCAAGCCCGGCCCGGCCTATGATAAGATGCTCGAGGCCATGCAGGAAGTCATTGATCTGTCGGTGCTGGAAGGCGTCGATCTGCCTGTCGACAACCACAAAGCCTTCCTCGAATCCATGGCCCCCACCTTCAATCCCGACGGAATGCCCAGTATGCGGCAGGACGTCCTCGCCAAGCGCCCCACCGAGGTGGAGCAGTTTGCAGGTGTCGTCCGCCGTCTGGCCCAAAAGGCACGGGATGCCCACTCCGGCCAACGATTTCTTCTATGAGAAGATCCAGGAGATCGAGGCCAATTATAATAAATAAGGAGACACCATGCACAGCATTTATTTTGCCCGCCACGGCGAGACGGTCTGGAACGTGGAGAATAAGATCTGCGGCATGACCGACAGCCCCCTCACCGAAAAAGGGCCGTCAGCAGGCCCGGGAGCTGGGCCAGAAGGTCAAGGAAAGCGGCGTCCACATCGACGAGATATTGTATTCACCCCTGAGCCGCGCCGCCGACACCGCAAAGGCCGTGGCCGAGGCCACCGGCCTGCCCGCCCGCTGTGAGCCCCGCCTGCGGGAGCAGTGCTTTGGCAAATACGAAGGCACGCCCCGGGATGGCGCAGAGTTCCGCATCTCCAAGACCTGCTTTGCCGACCGCTACGACGGCGGCGAGAGCATGATGCAGCTGGCCCAGCGCATCTATAATCTGCTGGACGAGCTGCGGCAGGATGAGAACAAGACCTATCTTCTCGTGGCCCACAACGGCATCGCCCGTGTGGTCGAGTCCTATTTCCACGACATGACCAACGAGGAGTATTCCGCCGCCGGCATCAAAAACTGTGAGTTGGTGAAATAACCGGTTCGAATAACAGCGAAAAAGGGGCTGTTGCAAAATAAAAGTGCGATAGCAACTTGTACAAAGAAATAGTGCGAAAGCAGAAACCCGGAACCCATTTTTGAGCCGTTTTTGGCCCTGTAAAAGGTTCCGGGTTTTGTGTATTAATTTTTTCATGAAGCTATTTTGCAACAGCCTCTTAGAAGATCCGAGTTCGATTTTACACCATTGCAGACACCACTGCCACGGCCAGCACCACAAGGCCGAGGGCGATGCGGTAGATGCCGAAGAAGGTGAAGTTGTGGCGCTTGACGTAATCCATCAGGAAGCGGATGGCCGCCAGGCTGACCACGAAGGCCACCACGCAGCCCACCGTCAGCACAGCCACCTCGGTGCCGGTGATGGCGACACCGGAGACGGCGAATTTGAGCACCTTGAGCAGGGATGCACCCGCCATGACCGGGATGGCGAGGTAGAAGGTGAACTCCGCCACGCAGGCGCGGGAGAGGCCCAGCAGCAGGCCGCCCACGATGGTCGCGCCGGAACGGGAGGTACCGGGGATGATGGCCAGCATCTGCCAGACGCCGATGATGAGGGCGTCACGGTAAGTGATCTGTTCCAGATGGGTGACGTGGGGCGCAGTGCGGCGGCTCTCCACCACAAGGAACAGCACACCGTAGAGGATGAGCATTGCGGCCACGGTGATGTAGTTGTAGAAGTGAGCCTCCATCCAGTCGTCCAACGGACTGATGACCAGCACCGGCAGGGTGGCGGCGACCACCTTGAACCAGAGCTGCCAGACGCTGGGCTTGGAGATGACGCGGCCATGCCGCAGGCCGAAGGGCCACAGCTTGCCCCAGAACAGCACCACCACTGCAAGGATGGCACCCAGCTGGATGACCACGCGGAACATGGACATGAACTCTTCACTGGCGTTGAACTTTACCACCTGTTCCAGCAAGATCATATGGCCTGTGGACGAGATGGGCAGCCACTCGGTGATGCCCTCCACGATGCCCATCAAAATCGCTTTGATGATCTCAAGAAACATATAAGCACTCCTCCTGCCGCACGGGCTTTTGTGATCCTTATCATCATACTGTTTCAGTATACCATATTCCGACTCTCTGCGCACCAGGAATTCAAAAATTTTATCTCTGGAATCCCCTACAGCTTTTCTATTTATCTGCAGGGGGAAAATATGCTATACTGGGATGTAGATTTATCGGAGACGAAGTTCCATATATATTTTACAGCGAGGTAATTCCATGAACATTCTTGTAATCGGCTGCGACCAGGTGGGCGCATCGCTGGTGCGGGACCTGGAGCGCATCGGCCACGACATCTCCATCATCGAAAAGGACTCCGAACAACTCAAGCGTCTGGACTCCTTCGACGACTATACCTTCAGCGGCAACGCCCTTGTGGGCGACCCCACCGACCCCGACGTACTGCGTCAGGGCGGCATCGAGAACTGCGACGCCGTGGCCGCCGTCAGCGAGGACGACTCCCTCAACCTGATGGCCGCGCAGATCGCCAAGAGCCTCTTTCAGCGCGAAAAGGTCATCTGCCGCGTCTCCGACCCCCACCTGCAGGTACTCTACCACAAGGCTTACGAACTGGACACCATCTGCCCCACCGTCCTCACCGAGCAGGCCGTGTTCCGTTCTCTCTCCAAATAACCGATACCATTCGCATAATGAGGTAGTATTATGAAAGTTTGTATTGCCGGCGGCGGGCGTGTGGGCCGGTATCTGGCCCAGAGCCTGCTGGCCAACCGCCACGAAATCGTCATCATCGAGCCAGTGGAGAGCCAGTGCCGGATGCTGGCCGATATGCTGGACATCCCGGTCATCTGCGGCGACTCCATCAGCGTGGACACTCTGCGCACCGCCGACGTCGCCAGCTGCGACGCCTTTGTGGCTGTGACCGGCTCTGACGAAGACAACCTCGTGGCCTGCCAGATCGCCAAGCGGGAGTTCGGCGTAGACCGCACGTGGCCCGGGCCTCCAACCCCAAGAACCGCGAACTGCTCCACACTCTCGGCGTGGACACCGTGGTCTGCGGCACCGACAACCTGAGCCATATTCTCGAGCGGGAGATCGAGACGGATACCATCCGCCAGCTCCTCTCTCTGGGCGGCGGCACGGCCAGCCTGAACGAGATCTTGCTGCCCGAGAATTTCCTCTACGCGGGCAAGGCCATCATGGACATCCCCATCCCGGGCGACACCATCCTGATCAGCATCACCCGCGACACCGAGTTCATCATCCCCCACGGCAGCACGATCCTGCTGCCCTGGGACCACATCCTCTGCCTGACCCGTGACGACAGCCTGCACGAGCTGACCGAGGCCTGGGGCCTCAGCGATAAGTGACGGAGCAGGAGCTGCGGCGCACCGCCGTCATCATCCCGCCCACTGGCCGGGCCGTCCTCTGCGTCTGGGCGGCGGTGCCGGGGCTGTTCGCTGCGCCCTTCGTGTTCTGGCAGAGCGTCGCCGCCGGAGCGGGTTTCTGCCTGCTCTGGGGCTTTCTGGTCTACTGCCTCTGGGCGCGGGCCTGCAGCTTCGCTGCTGTGCTGGGGGAACGGACCGTAACGGTCTACTCCGGCGTTGCGCTGCCGGTGCGGCAGGTGCTTCCCCGCCGGGCCGTTACCAGCGTCCGGCTGCTCCGGACGCCCCTGCTGCGGCTGGGCGGCGTCTCGCTGCTCATCGTGGCAGGCCCCCGGGCGCGAAGCTCTTTCTGCCCGCCATCCCGGCCCAGCAGGCCGGGCTCTTGGCTCACATTCTGGCGGAGGATGCACCATGACCCGACAACGGCATTACCACCCCCTCGCCGCCCTCCGCTTCCTGCGCAAGGCGGTCGTCGTCTGCCTGCTGCCGCTGGCGAATGCCCTGCTGGAATTCAGCCTGAACGCTCTGCTCACAGCTCTGCGGCAGGACGCCGCGCTTCTGCTCTTCCTCTGCGGGGCCAGCTCCATCCTGCTGGAAGCCAGCAGCTGGGCGCTGGATGAGGCTGGTGTGCTCCGGCTGCAGTGGGCGTTCATCTCCAAGCGGGAGCGCATCATCCCGGGGCGAAGCTCTGGCCGCACTGACCATCGAGCGGCCGCTCTTCTTTCGGCTGCTCGGGGCCAGCCGGGTGGTGCTCTACCCGGTGGGCCAGCCTGCCAGGCGAGCCGTCACCCTTTATTTGCACAAAGAAGACGCGCAGGAGCTTGCTGACCGCCTGATGCCGGTCCGGGACCCGGTCTGCCACCGCCCTGCCGGGGGCGAGCGGGCCGCGCTGGTGGTTTTGGGTGCCAACGGTCTGTCCACGCTGGCGCTGACCTATCTGGCCATCCGGCAGAGCCGACCATTTCCCCTCACCGCCGAGGCGGTAGCCCTCTCCCGGCTGAACATCCTCGTCCGGTTCGCGGCCCACTGGCTGCCCGCCGGTGCGGCGTGGATGCTGGTGCTGGCCGGGGCGCTCTTCGGCATCAGTCTGGCCCGCAGTTTTGTCCAGACCGTCCATTATACGGTCTGGCACACTGCCGACCAGCTGGGCAGCCGGGGCGGCTGGCTGTCCCGATTCGAGTTTCGGGTGCGGAGCAGTGAGATAAGCTACGCGGACGTCCGCGTCTCCCCCATCGCCCGGCTCATGAAGCGCTGGCCGGTATTCGTGGTGGCAGGCAGCTGCCGCCCGGAACTGCCGCTTTTCGTCTACCGCTCCGGGCAGGAAGAGCTGTTCCGGGAGCTGCTGCCCGAGTTCCGGATGCCGCCCGACACCCGGCACGACCTCACCCACCGCAGCGCCGTTTTCTTTGCGCCTGCCGGCATCCCGTTCGGGCTGTGCCTGCTGCTGGTGCTGGTCTCCCGCAGCGTCCTGCCTGCCCTCACGGGGACACTGCTCATCCCGACGGCGGCATTTGCCGTCTTTCTGGCGGGCGGCCTGATGGGCTGGCTGAAAGAGGGCATCTGGCTCCGGGAGGGCCGGTTCACCCTGCGGCGGCAGAAGGGTGTTTATCTCCACTGCATCTGTGTGTTCCACCCAGATGTCTGCCTGCGCACCTTCCAATCGCCCTGGGCGGCACGTTATCAGCGCATGACGCTGACGCTGGCTCTGCCCGGGCAGGTGCGGCTCAAGGTGCGCAGCATCCCCATGCGGGACGCTGCGCCCTGTCTCAACGCTTTGGAGCAGGAAATATAAAACAAAAGGAAGTCTGATTCTCATGATAAAAACCATTCTCTTCGATTTGGACGGCACCTTACTGAACACCATCGACGACCTGGCCGACGCAGCCAACTGGGTCTGCACCCAGCACGGCTGGCCGACCTTTCCAGTAGAGACCTACAAGCACTTCGTGGGCAACGGCATCCCGAAGCTGGTAGAGCGCTTTTCCCCGGAAAACGCCAGGACGCCCGAACAGCTTGCCGCCACGCTGGCCGAGTTCTCGGCCCGGTATGACGCCCACAAGGAAGACAAAACGGCCCCCTATCCCGGCATCCTGGAACTGCTGGCCGCGCTGAAGGTCGAGGGCGTCCAGACCGCCGTTTTTTCCAACAAAGCGGACGCTTTTTGTGGAAAGATCATCGAGCACTACTTCGGCTCGGACAGCTTTTCGCTGGTGCGAGGCAGCCGCCCCGGTGTTCCCACCAAACCCGACCCGGCTGGCGTCTACTCCCTGATGGCTGACCTCGGCGCAGACCCGCAGAGCACCCTTTTCGTGGGCGACAGCGACGTAGACATCCTTACGGGACACAATGCCGGTCTGCCCGCTCTGGGCGTTCTCTGGGGCTTCCGGGGCGAAGCAGAGCTGACCGCCGCCGGTGCCGATGCTCTGGCCGCAAAGCCGGAAGATATTCTGACGTATCTCCACCAGCACTGAAAAACAAAAGCACGGCCCTGCCGGGACGCAGAAATGCATCCTGGCAGGGCCGTAGTTTTTGCAAAAGGAACTGATGGAAAATACCGCGAGTGAGCGTCTGAGCCATTTCTCAAGCAAAGAAAAAGCGATTCAAAAGAGCTATTTTACAATTTTCCGCTTTTCTGCTATACTCGAGCTATAGAACGACCCCCGGCAGAACACCGAGGGACATTGAAACAGGAGGTTGCAACTTATGGGCTTTTTAACTGGTAAAACCGCCATCATTACCGGCGCAGGGCGCGCTGTCCTGAAGGATGGGGGCTGCGGCTCCATCGGCTACGGCATCGCCACCGCATACGCCAAGGAGGGCGCGAACCTCGTCATCACAGGCCGCAATGTCAAGAAGCTGGAAGCAGCCAAGCAGGAGCTGGAAAGCCTCTACGGCATCAAGGTGCTGACCGTGCAGGCCGATGTCTGCGCGGGCGGCGACAACGAGGCCACTGTGGCAAATGTGGTCAAGCAGGCCGTCGATACCTTCGGCGGCATTCAGGTGCTCATCAACAATGCACAGGCTTCGGCCTCCGGCGTGCCGCTGGCAGAGCACACCACCGAGCAGTTCGATTTGGCCATCTACTCCGGCCTCTACGCCGCTTTCTACTACATGAAGGCCTGCTACCCCTATCTGGCTGAGTCTCACGGCAGCGTCATCAACTTCGCTTCCGGTGCCGGCCTCTTCGGCAACTTCGGCCAGTCGGCCTATGCTGCCGCCAAGGAGGGCATCCGCGGTATGTCCCGCGTCGCCGCCACCGAGTGGGGCAAAGACGGCATCAACGTCAACGTGGTCTGCCCGCTGGCATGGACGGCCAAGCTCGAGCAGTTCAGGGACGCCTACCCCGACGCTTTCAAGGCCAACGTCAAGATGCCCCCCATGGGCCACTACGGCAACGCTGAGACGGAGATCGGCCGTGTCTGCGTCCAGCTGGCCATGCCGGACTTCAAGTATCTGTCCGGCGAGACCCTCACGCTGGAGGGCGGCATGGGCCAGAGACCGTAAAACGACATCATCTGCTTCCTTGCATAACGAACCCCCGCCTGCCGGATGGTGCAGGCGGGGGAATTTTTGCTCTGATTCCCGTTCGGGTCAAACGAAGCGGCAGCAACCACGGTAGACATTCCTGAAGATTGGGACCCGCGGGCTAAGCAACAGCCCACTGGGCTGATTGCTTACGGCGCTGCGCGCCGCCGCCCTGCCGGGTTGTGGCTCCCAGCCATACCGCCTTCGTGCCTTGGGCGGCGCTCGCGTCTCGCTGGCCACAGCCCCAACAATGACTCCCTGTTTCTGCCGCAGGCAGCGGTCGTCATTGTTGCAATTCCCGTACGGGTCAAATAAAATGTAAACCTGAACATTAGCAACCACGGTAGACATTCCTGAAGATTGGGACCCGAACACTAAAAAAGAGCCCACCGGGCTCTTTTTTGCCGCCTGCGGGCGGCCGTGTTCCTTCGATTCCTCGTTAGGTCAGTTTACAAGGAACTACACGCAGACCACGAAACGGGGCTGCTGACAACAAATAAAGGCTGAATATCAAGCACCGGGGAAGTGCGAGATATTCAGCCTGTTTTGTTGTCCGGGGTTTCCAAAGGGGCTTTCCCTTTGGCACACGACTTTGCTTGCAAAAGTGTAAGTGTGTTATACGCTCTGTCGGCGTTGCTGCAAAATGAGGTTGCCGCCGGGGAGGGCAAGGGCAATTTGAAGCAGCAGGAAAACAGGGCTGTGATTGCGTGGCGTGAAGCCGCAA
>ENA-OQBL01000670-OQBL01000670.1-human-gut-metagenome-genome-assembly--contig:-NODE-670-length-16724-cov-2.531542_pt1 | contig 16724 bp, 18 predicted proteins | sample MGYA00242747_ERZ504553 | MGnify/ENA primary metagenome ERZ504553 (study PRJEB26092, sample SAMD00036240) | human gut metagenome | host: Homo sapiens | study: EMG produced TPA metagenomics assembly of...
TTGCAAAATAACGCATCGTATTCTCTACCGTCTGTGCATGCAGGAGATGAAATTCATCCTGGTTATATTCGGTTAATAATTCCCATGCTTCTTCTCTTGTCATATGGCAGTCCTCCGTTTATTTCATGTTATTTTTGTGTTCCTTTATTATATGAACATAGATTTCTTTCTTTTCCTATATGTTTTATATGATATCACAGAACTGCCATTTGTCAATCAGATATTGGATCTACTTTATTTTATACAGAGAATACATTGCAATGGAATCACTTAGTTTTTGTCAGAAATTTTTTGTAACTGCTATCAATCGCAAATGCTCCAAGCGGTGCAGTCAGTACAATTGCTAGCACTGCTACCGTCAGAACCACATCGCCACACGCAAATCCAAGCGCCAGTGGAATTCCTCCGATTGCAGCCTGTACAGTTGCTTTCGGTGTGTATGCCATCATCGTAAATAACTTTTCTTTTCCATTCATATCCGTTCCAAGCAGACATACAAAGACCCCTGTCATTCGGAAGATCAGTGCGCCACAGATTAAAACGACTGCCTTGAGTCCTACATGCGATAGATATCCGATATTTACAGTCGCACCAACCAGTACGAATAAGAATACCTCCGCTGCCACCCACATCTTTCCACATTTTACTGCAATCCTTTTTGCAGCCACTTCCCTGTATTTCTGTAAGCCCACTCCCAGAAACATCACTGCAATTAACGCCGAGAACGTAATTGCAGTTGTCATATGATCTTCTGCCACTACCAGTAAAAATGAAATACTGAGTAAGATTAATACCTTTACGGTATCCCGGATATGTACTTTCTCAAAATACCGTGCAAGAAGCCATCCGGCAAGTAATCCAATGATCATTCCCAGGATAATAGATATCGGAATATTCAGGAAACTCATAACCGATACGCTTTTTCCCTGCATAATCCCTGAAAAGGTCGTAAATAATACGATGACATATACATCATCTACCGAAGCGCCCGCAAGAATCAACTGTGGGATTCCTTTTTCCGTTCCATAGCCTTCTTCCATCAATCTTACCATACGCGGCACGACAACCGCCGGTGAAACCGCCGCAAGTACAGATCCTAATATTGCCGCTTCCAGCACAGAAAGTCCCAGTAACCTTGGTGCCAGCACTAACATTCCCAACAGCTCAAAACTCGCCGGTACAAAGCACATCATTACCGCCGGACGCCCGATTTTTTTCAAACCGGAAATGTCAAGCCCTAATCCGCCCCTCATCAGAATAATGATCAGTGCCATCTTCCTAAGTTCCGATGAAATATTTAACAGATTTTCATCCAGAAGATTCAGCACATACGGTCCCAGAACGATACCGGTGAGAAGCATTCCCAGAAGCCCCGGCAGTTTTAATTTTTTACAGATCCAGCTCATCCCCATACCACAGAGCAGGATCAGCGCAACGCTTAGTAACATTTTATATTCCTCCTTATCTACAGAATCTGCCACTGGCAGTTTCTTTCAACCGCATAGCGATCTATAAACGCAAAAAAATGCTGAGACTTTCTGCGTCATTATTCGCAGAAGTCATCAGCTTTATAAGCGGTTCTAGTATGATCACTAAGGGAGAACTTCATTCCCTTCTAAAAGTTATAACATACCTGTATGGTATTTTGCAACTGTAGTTTCAATTTTAATGCCTGTCCATCTCCTTATCACCGTCATTTTCTTTCTTAAACCAGGATAACAGATCTCTCCTCATCAGCTTTTCCATCAGGTTCAGATTCGGATCGGAATGCTCCAGTTCTCTGGAATAACGATATACGGTATCTATCACATCCTCCATCTCCAGTGTCTTCTCATTCTTCAGCCACTGTGCCAGCAGAAGTTCGTGGATCAAAAGTACACTGACAACCGCCATCTGTACCTTCACATATCCATCTCCATCATAGACTGCACCGCAGAAATAGGTGCTGATGAAATATACCAGGAGCTGTTCATACTGAATCTCATAGTCCGGCATATATGTGTTCAGCCACGTGTGGAATTCTTGTTTGTTCTTTGTATACTGTTCTTTGTACTTTGTACATTGTTCTTCACTTCCACTACAGACGGCATCTCCGTAAAGCAAGCTCTCCGCCTCCAGAAGATACGGTTCCCAGTCATCCCGTAACCGTTCCATCAGATATTGATTCTGGAACATTTTCTTAATAAATGCATAGTCTTCATCTTCTGATAATTTTGCTTCAACGAATTGCACCGCCTTCTCCGTCTGATATTTTTCAAATACATCATCAATGGAAAAGATATCTTCTCTTTTGATCCGCACCTGCAAGTCATGTGCGATCGCCAGCACCAGACCAACCCGCAGATCCAGTCTCTTACTTCTGTCCTGAAGGATATTGATCATCACTTTTCTTGCATCTACCAATTTTGAATACAAGAATGGATCAAAATCATCATATTCTTCTTCCTTGTTGCTTTCATATGTCAGAAAGCGCACCGGTTCCTTTTTACCAAGCAGAATTCTTGCCACCTCCGGACAGGATACAGACAACGTCATCTCTCGGACATCTTCAAATTCTTCTACGTGTCTTGGATACATCTTACAAGTCCGGCACAGACTTTTTTACACCGAGTGCTGTATACATATCACAGAGATTTTCATCATTTAAAAAAGGGCACAGCGCTTATTCTTGTCCTGCTTAAATGTTCCCTCTTTCCAGTTAATGGACCGTCTTAATCTTTTTCTGAAAGATCCGGTTACTTTTTTCGTATTTTTCCAGTGCCGCCTCATCTTGCTACGATCTGCCAGCCGGCACAGCAGGTGTCGGGACAGGCACCTGCAATACAGGAAAACTCTTTATAATAATCAGGTCTTGTAATCTCCATAAAAAACCTCCTGGTAACAGTGATCAGTATATTTCAAATACAACTATTGTAACGGTATTTCAAAGCTGTGTAAATCCTCTGGACAAAAAAATATAGATGGTTGACATTAATGCGGCGGACTGTTAAACTCATATAGGTAAAGTTAGGATCGGAAAGAACTTAGGCAGCTATTGACCAGTCCGCGAACGATAGCTTTCTGATACCTGCACTGCGATAATTAAATCTTGACAGTTCTGTTGAAATTTCCAAAACAAATTAAGAATTTCAGACCGAAGAAAAATTCACACGAAACGACAGAAAATATCAGGACATGATAGCACCCATATTATAAAAGCTGGTCAGCTTAACAGTAAAACGGAAACTGGGCGGTGGGGGGGGGTACCTGCACCAGCGAGGGAAATTATAAAATGAGTGAAGTTATAACTAAACAAAAGATTCTTATAGCGGATGATTCAGAAATGAACCGCGAACTTTTAGCTGCAATTCTGGAAGAGGAATATGAGATCATACAGGCGAACGACGGTGTGCAGGCAGTTGACTGCCTTCAGAGGCATGCCGAGGAGATTTCTCTGCTTCTTTTGGATATTGTTATGCCCCACATGGATGGTTTCGAGGTTCTTTCTTATATGAATAAAGAACACTGGATTGATTCTATTCCAGTTGTGATTATTTCGTCAGAAAATTCACCTATTTTACATAAAACGTGGGTATGATCTGGGCGCTACTGATTTTATCGAAAAGCCCTTTGATGCAAATATGGTATTACGCCGTTCGGCCAATGCCATACTTCTGGGAGCTAAGCAGCGCCGAATGACCAGTATTGTTTCTAATCAGATTTACGAGAGAGAAAAAAAGCAGCAAGCTGATGATCAATATCCTCTCTCATATAGTGGAGTTCCGCAATGGGGAGAGCGGACTTCATGTGCTGCACATTCAGACAATTACAGAAATGCTGCTTCGCCAGCTGGTTCAGAAGGAAAATAACAGATATGCCCTGAGCAAGGAGCAGATCCGGATGATTACCACAGCCTCTGCGCTTCATGACATTGGCAAGATCAGTATTCCGGATGAAATCCTGAATAAGCCAGGCAGACTTACAGCCGAAGAATTTGCAGTAATAAAGGGACATTCCATGGCAGGAGCCAATATGCTGTCAGAACTGCCACTTGACCAGAAGGAGGAGCCTCTTGTCAAGACTGCATACGAGATCTGCCGCTGGCATCATGAGCGCTACGATGGGGGCGGATACCCGGATGGATTAAAAGGGGAAGAAATCCCTGTTTCAGCACAGGTTGTGGCGCTAGCTGACGTATATGATGCATTGACCAGTGAGAGATGCTATAAAGATGCTTATTCCCATGAAAAGGCCATCGAAATGATACTGGCAGGACAGTGCGGTGCATTTAATCCGTTGATGCTGGAGTGCCTTCTGGATATTTCTTCTTCCCTGAAGAAAAAAATGGGCTATAAATCTAAGGAAAGGTATGAACAGACAGATCTTTCTGATATTGCCAGCAGATTTCACGATTTTGAGATGGATTCCTCAGAGAAAATTGTGCAGCAGCTGGAATTTGAGAGAATGCGCTATAATTTTCTGGCAGAGGGCAGCAGAAAATATTGTTTTTTACTTATACCATTTCACCGCCGCTACTCACCTTTAACCAGGCTGGCTGTAAACGAAGCGGGATTACAGAACCTTCATTTTCCCCGTTGCAGAGCGGTGTGCTGAAAGACCTTGTGGAGGAGCAATCCCTGAAACGGCTTATCCGGAAGATTACCCAGGCCACCCCGGGAAACGCCGGACGTGACAAGCAATCTTTTTCTCACAGATGGAAAAAATCCCTGCCACTACCGGTGCCAATGCAGGGTAATCTGGACTGATGGTGCTGAAAAAGGCTATACAGGCGTTGTTGGAAAGCTGACAGATATTACGGATGACTATATGGTTATGGAAAACGTCCGGGAGGAAGGTTTGAAAGTCCTGGAAAAAAGACCGCAGCGCAGAATTTTCCGGTTTTTATGACCGGTTTAAGAAATGCGGCTTCTCTACAGATGGAACGGAAGCGTGGCTTCTGCTTCAGTACCTGCAGATACCCTATGATCTGGTCCGATATGTAGATCCTATAACGAATAAGGTTATCCATATAGAAAAAGACGGAAAAATGTGGGAGAGTGAAACTGCCTGCTCGACATATGGAATTGCCTGGAAAAATGCAGCAACTGTATTTCCAGACTCAGCATGCAGACCGGGAAGCGCATGACAAAGCTTGAGGTTGCAGGGGAGGATCCGTATCAGGTGGTATCCATGTATGTGGAGATTGACGGGAAGCCTTGCTGTCTGGAGATGGCTTCCAGGATAGATGGTGATTTTATGCCCGATGGGTATTCCAGGGATGAGATCTTGTCATCTGTAAGTTCAATAAGGAAAAGGTTTATATAGACCCGGTAAACCGGAGTTTATAATAAACGCTATTATGTGGAGAAGCTGAGCAAAATGGACAATGCAGCAGCTCTTATGTTTGCGGATATTAAGAACTTTAAAAGGATCAATGAGAATTTCGGACATCAGGCTGGAGATGATGTGCTGCGCCAGGTTGCAGGTGTGCTTCGGGATGTTGCGGCTGGTAAAGGCGATGTGCTCAGATATTCCGGCGATGATTTTGTGACAGTATTTTTTAAGGCTACGGAAGAGGAGCTTTCCGAAATCCAGAAGGAAATGTGCAGAAGAGTAGAGGCCCTGAGATTTCCGGAGCTGCCTGGAGTGCAGCTGAAGCTTGTTACTGCCGGTACCAGTATACCAGGCAGGGTAGAGGAAATGCTGGAGCAGGTAAGAATATAAGAAGAAAGTCCCGGCGGGCAAAACCGCTCGGGACTTTTGTTTTTCCTAAGTGTGTTTGATTTTCCAAACAGGTTCTGGAATGCAATATTTACAGAATATCTCTTCTCTTAATGTATCCAGGAAGTGCCGGATCTGAGACAACCTCCTTCACATGAAGGATTTTGACCATCTTGTCTACTACCTGATTCTCTACATGTACGCCCTCACCAATTTCAGCACCGGAAAGAACTACACGTTTTTAGATCACGGCATTCTTGTGAATAATGCAGCCACGGCCGAGAATGGAATTCTCAATGGTTCCCTCCACCTGACAGCCGTTGGAAAACGACAGAGTTGCGGATCTGGGCGGTTTCATAATAGTGAGTCGGACAGGAATCATTGGTACGGGTATAAATTGGCCATTCCGGATCGAAAATGTGTCTGTGCAGCCTTGATATCGATCAGATCCATATTGGCGTTGTAATAGCTCTGGAAATCTGTGATGGAAGCGAAGAAGCCGCGGTGGGAAACTCCTCTTACATCCAGCTCATTATGCAGCTCATTGATAATGTCTGCAAGAGTAAAGGCTGAAGAAATTGCCTTTGCCTTGCGGATCAGCTCGATAAACAGATCCTTTTTCATAATGTAGGTGTCCATGAAATATTGCGGTCTTGGCATTCCGTGGTTTGGCTCAATGGAGAGCACAACCCCTTCTGCTTGTTCAGATTCAGGATATTACAGTTCAGATAAGCATCCTTCGCATTGTCTACTGCGTGATAAAGCAAGGTAATGTCAGCCTCAGACTGGATATGCTGCTCGATCAGCTTGGAAAAATCAGCGGTATAAACCATGTAATCTGGTGTGATTACCACATATGGATGATGCATTTCTTCGATGCATTCCATATTTTCGTAATAGGAAGCAATATCGGTGTTGTAGATATTGTTTCTCTGGTCGCTGTCAGTGAAAAGAACCTGCAGCCGTCCGCTCTTTGAGTTAATGTTATAATGACGTCCGGTGCCGATATGAGAAACCAGAGTTCTTGGTTTCTCTTTCACGTAGACCTGAATGCGGTCAATGCCGCTGTTGCTCAGGTTGGAAATCGGGAAGTCGACCATACGGTATCTGCCCAGGAATGAGAAAGCTCCGATTGGACGGTAGTCCTCAAGTCCCTCTACACGGATGTTTCTGGATGATGAGTTTACAATTCCAAATGCTTTATACATATTATTCGGCCCCCTTTACTCGTTTCGCGATCAGCTCGATGTGCTCACTGTCAGCACTTCCTGCAAGAGCACCCTTGCCGATGTTTACGCCATTGGCAACAAGGGCACGTATTACGACAGCACCATCCTCTACAATAGCACCTGGCATAAGTACACTGTCAATTACCTTTGCACCTGGTCTCACCCTGGCTCCGGTAAAGACTACGGAATTGGTAACCTCGCCTTCAATTACACAGCCCTGGGTTATGTAAGCGTTCTGGATCCTGGCCTCTGTGCCAATATACTGCGGAAGTGCGGTTACATCTTCGGTGTAAATTTTCCAGGTAAGGTCGCTTAAATCCAGCTCATTATCCGGGCTGAGAAGATCCATATTTGCTTCCCAGAGAGAATCTATGGTTCCAACATCCTTCCAGTAGCCCTTGAAGCGGTAAGCGAAAAGACGTTTCTCATCGCCAAGAAGAGTAGGGATGATGTCCTTGCCAAAGTCATGGTTGGAATCCGGGTTCTTCATATCTGCAAGAAGCAGCTTGCGAAGAAGCTTCCAGTTAAAAATATAGATACCCATAGAGGCAAGATTGCTCTCAGGTACTGGCGGCTTCTCAACAAACTCGGTGATACGGTCTGTCTCGCCGTCAGTATTCATAATACCGAAACGGCTGGCTTCCTTAAGAGGAACCTCGATAACGGCGATGGTAGCATCGGCCTGTCTCTCTTTATGGAAGGCAAGCATCTTGTCATAATTCATTTTATAAATGTGGTCACCGGAAAGTACCAGAAGGTATTCCGGATCATACTGATCTATAAAATCAATGTTCTGGGAAATCGCGTCGGCTGTTCCGCGATATACGTCGAGTCCGGTGTCTGCTTTCTCACGAGGCGGAAGTACATATACACCGCTGTCCTTGGAATCCAGTCCCCAACGTCCGCCGGCTGCAACATAACTGTTCAGCTCAACTGACTCATACTGTGTCAGTACGCCTACTACATCGATGCCACTGTTGGCACAGTTACTGAGGGGGAAATCAATGATACGGTATTTACCGCCGTAGGAAACTGCCGGTTTAGCCACTTTGTTGGTAAGATCGTGAAGACGGCTGCCACGGCCGCCAGCCAGAATCATTGCTAACATACTGTTCTGTTTCATGGTGAACCCTCACTTTCATTTCTTTAAGGCTGCTGTTCGCGGAACTGTATCTGCAAACAGGAATGCTTTAAGCCATATTATACAATATTTTCAATAAAAATACAATTTTTTTGTGCAAAAATATTGTAAAATCCAGATGAAATTTAGCTAAATATTTACTGGTAATTCTGTAGACTTTTCACAGCTTCGATGTCTTCCTGCTGTACCTTCAGGTTGGAAGTGAAAGTTCTGCCATCTGGTGTGGTGATCTGAACCTCGATCACGGTTCCTTCGGAAATGCCGGCCTGCTGTACGGCGGAAATAAATTGTGGGAATTTCGGGTGACGCCTTGTAAAAGCGCTCCACAGGTTCTTAAGTTCAAGTAATTTCATGGGGTTAATTGCCAGTTTTTTTATCCTTCCTATCAAGCGCCAGAGTGTGTTTGGAAAAATTGTTCCCACAAATTGTGACGCACATCTTGCAGAAAGCCTTTTTCAAACATGCTCTGGGACGATGAAAACGGTTCCCTCTATAACCGATAAAGTCCAATTCTTTACTGCTTTAATTTACAGATGTACGCTTGATGTCTAAAGTATATCAGCAAAAAAATCTGCACTGCAATGAAGGACTCAAATATTCACATATTTAGCGAAAGTTCACAAAAGCGACTTTACATGCTATAGGAAACATTGTTATAATAGACGAAAGCCAAAAGCTGATTTTGGATCAAAAAAGAACGTGAAAAACAGATGAAGTGCGATATGAAGGAGAAAGAAAAAATATCAAATTTTTGCAGCGAGAGGTGTGAAGATGGAAGAAAAAAAGAGGTATAATCTTGGAGTTCTCATCGGAGGAGTGCATACCTATTTTCCAAAAGAGCATATCAAGGGGATTTCTGAGGCGGCGTCAGAGCTGGATGTAAATGTCTGTTTTTTTCCCTGGGAACCCGGACGAAGGACTTTTTTTGAAGATGTCCTGGGCAGCAAACAGAAAAATTCCTATGACTATCAATTTAATACCATACATGACTACAGCCTGATCGGCGGACTGGATGGTCTGATCATTAATTATGGAACACTGGGAATCCAGCTGCGGGAGGTTGATCCCAACGAATTTCGCCCGGAAACTATAATGGGATCACCACGGTTTTTCTTACAGAAGTCGTGGATGTGCCCAATTGTCACTCCCTGATCTGTGACAACAAAGATGGTATTGCGATGGTCATTTCTCATCTGGTGGAAGAGCATCATCTGTCCAGAATCCTGTTCGTGGCAGGACCGGAGCATAATACAGATGCCATTGAGCGTAAGGAAGCTTATCTGGAAACCATGAAGAAATATGGGCTTCCTGTAACCCCTGGAATGATTGCCCAGGGGGCACTATTCCGAGTTTGTGGACAAACAGGTGGAACGCCTTCTGGATAGCAACCCGGATGCCCAGGCCATTGTATTTGCCAATGATGAGATGGCTTTTGCCGGCTATCGTGTCTGCGAGAAGCGTGGGCTTGTGGTTGGCAAGGATATTATGATTACCGGATTTGATGACTGTGAGCGTGCATCCGGGATGGAACCGCCCCTTACTACAATTCAGCAGGACGGAGAGCTTATGGGTAAAATGGCAGTCTACGATCTGGTAAACCGCCTGGATGGAAAAGATCCCGGAAAAGAAGCGGTATCCAGACGCGTGCCGGTTTCTTTTGGTAAAAAGAGAGTCCTGCGGCTGTGTGTCAGAGGATGTTTCGAAGAAAGAGACACCCATGGGGCTTGGTGCCCAGGTGCACAGGCTGAATAAGACCATTACCGGAATGAAGCTGGAGCTGATCAGTTTTCAGAGGAAATCCTGGTTTATTCCGGTTCTTGCCCGGGATTTAAATGACTGCATGGATGACGAGCAGGCTTTTCTGAAGGAAATTATGGAGAAAATGCGGGAGCTTCATACAAGATGTACTCATCTTTTTCTTCTGGATGAACCGATTGTTTACGATGGCAAACGGAAGTGGACCTGCCCTTATAACCTTCATCTTGCTGCCAGCTATGAGAATGGCAGGATCATTACCAAGGCGGCTTATGAAAGACCTCTGGTTATGAAGGAAAACGGAATCTGTGATCTGATGGAGGACGAAGAGCGCCACCAGTTTATGGTTTTTCTTCTTTTTTCCGGGGAGAAGCAGTATGGACTTCTGGCCTGTGACATTGACCAGGAGGATTTCCCGTTCTTCTATGTGATCAGCCTGCAAATTGGTCTGTCCCTGCATTATCTGGAGATAAGCAAGGCTGAGGCGGTCAGACGGCTGGAGATGTCCAGAGATATGGAAGCGATTAAGGAGAAAAACCGCGTTCTTGGTATTATTTCCGAGTATGATGAGCTGACCGGACTTCTGAATCTGCGCGGGTTTATGGAGCATACCAAGCGGGTTTGCCAGGCTGGGAATGGCCAGAGGGCATATATGATCTATGGTGATCTGGATCACTTAAAAGAGATTAACGACACCTGGGGGCATCCGGCAGGGAACTTTGCCCTTAGGAGTGTTGCCGAAATATTAAAGGGATGTCTGCGCAGCAATGATATTCTGGGTCGTGTGGGCGGTGATGAATATATTATCATGCTGGAATGCGAGGAAGCCGACTTCGGAGAGAAGTTCCGGGAGCGTGTGAAGATGGCATGTAAGCTGTTTAATGAAAAATCCGGCAAGCCTTTCCTGGTGGAGATTTCCCTTGGAATTGCCGAGTTCCGCCCCAATATTTCAACAGATATCCAGCAGGTGATTCCTTGCAGACCAGCAGCTTTATGAGGCGAAGAAGCATAGGAAGAAGTCGGTGAGCAGGGCGAATAATCAAGGTTAGTGAGATACGAAATTGGTTTTAAAGTCCCGCGCGAAATATGAATTTCGCCGGGACTTTTTTCTAAAAGTATATTATTTTTATGAATGTTACTGTTCATCTTTTGAGGAAAGAATAGTATTCACATCCTCTAGTGTTTTATCCGTTGCAGAGGCTATCTGTTCGGGAGTAAAACCATTTTTGTACATTTTAACAATGATCTGAGCTTGACCCTTTCGCAACGCATTTTCTTCCATTTCTTCTGCTTCATCTCTAAAAAGTTCTCTAAACACACTACCCACAGCAGGTTCCCTCCTTAAATTTTTTATATAATTCGAAGTTAGCTCTTGCACTTGCCTGCAATACGGAATCAACATAATTTCTGCCCCAGGGAGTTTTTATCCTCACTGACATTTTCAGAAACCGCTCAACATCTTCTCTTTCTGCGTTGTTCGATAATATTCGTAAGCTGCTATGTGTCTCTTTCTTCAGTTCTTTTGTTACAATGACCTGCACTGGAAAAGGCAGATTGTTGGTTATGTAATAAATCCCTGGATATACCATCTCGATTTCATGGCCATGTCTTTTCAGGGCGAGAAACATTTCTCTGGGATATGCCTCCCGGAATAAAGAAACCGTCAGTTCATTTACTGGAATCTTATCCACATTCTCTCCATAGCCTTTATACAGACATGCATAACCAATTGTTTTATAAAAGTCATCGATGGTGAGTCCATCTTCTGGGCTTTTGTACTCTATCACATTGTAGGTTCTCATAATGTGCCCAATTTCATTCTTAATTTTACCTAATTTCTTGCGATCCTTAACGATCAGCAGGTCAATCCGAATGGGCTCTTTGCTTAAGCTGTACTCCGGAGTTAATTCCAAAGCGTCTATATTTTCTTGTAATTCTAGTCCAGCAGCTGCACAAAATGCAGGATGCCACTGGATTTTATCTGGAGAATCGGTCATAAAATCACCTCCTCCGAGATTACAAATTTATTATATCGCAACTTTTTATATAATACAATTTCGAAATTGTGCGCCCAGACAAGGGCGAGTAGTCTAGCTGGTGGAATGCCTGTTTAGTAAGGCCTAACCAACCGCTAAAGAAATTAATGGGAATGCTTAATCTGAAACTGACAAGACATTATAGATACTATGGGATTAGTTTTAATGGCAGAACGACTTCAAACTACAAGCAACAAGTGAGAGAGCTTTTGTTTAAGGTGTTGAATAGACGTAGTGATAGAAAGAGTTATACAAGAGAAAGATGATGAAGATAATGGAGGGAACTGTTACGGAGGAGGCCCTTTATCAGCATCCTTATGCTGGACGGAGAGGGAACCATCACCGTAGACAGTGAGAACATTTCCTACAAAAAAGGAGACAGCCTGCTTTGCTATTTAATGTGTTGAAAGTTGTTAAAGGCGGATGCATTCGGACAATGGTGATTGCTCACTCGCTGGAGCGTTGCGCCGGCGAGTGAGTAATACACATTGTCCAAATGCGTCCCTCCTAAAGAACTTTTCAACACACTAAATAGCAATTGCGTTATTCTCTATGATAACAAGAACCAGGTCATACTTTCAATGTGTTATTGAAAATAGCCCGGTTCTTATAAATTTATTTTTTTCATAAATCCATCAGTCTGTCGTAGACGTCCTCGGGATATACGGCTGCTGGTTGTGGATGGGTTCGCCCAGGCAGGTCTTGGGATAAGCGAAGGTGCCGGGCTCCAGGCGGATTTCAAGGAGTTTCGGCGCTTCGGTGCCATGTAAAAAAGTCTGCCGCTTTTTCAGCAACCTCATTAGCTTCCATACAGGCACTGCTGATTCCATAAGCTTTGGCTACCTCTGTGAAGTTGCAGGACGAGAAGCCGCTGCCTTCTGAGGTATCAGCATAGACCTGCTCGAAGTAGTCGCGCTGGAGGTGCCGGATCATTCCCAGGGCGTGGTTGTTCATTATCATCATGGTAATAGGAAGATTCTCACGCTTTACCCACTCCAGTTCCTGAATGTTCATCTGGAATGCGCCGTCACCGCAAATGCAGGCTACTGGCTTTCCGGTGGCGTAATAAGCTCCGATTGCTGCTGGAAGAGCATAGCCCATTGCTCCGTGTCCGCCGGAGAAAAGAAGCTTCTGGTCTTTCTGGTTATGGAAGGACTGGTAGCTCCATACCATATGCTGTCCTACGTCAACTGCTACTGCGGAAGTGTCTGCAAGAGCGTCGCTTAAATCTGCGATCATACGATTCGGATAGCGTTCCGGGGTGGAATCATCTACTGCGCGCAAAGATTTCTTTATATCGGCGCACACAGCCAGCCATTCACTGAAATCATAAACCGTCGAGCCATCAGATTCTGCACTTTCCGCATTTTCTGCCAACGCCCGGATCACCTCTGCAGCATCTGCACAGAATTTCATTTCATCAATTCCATTTTCGTGAATATTTCGCTGCAAATTATAGTTATCAATATCTACTCGGATGATTTTCGCATTTTTCGCGAACTCATGAACTTTCGTACCAATCTGACGGGTGCAAAGGGAAATGCCAAGACAAATCAGCAAGTCACTTTTCGCATTGGCGATCATATTGGCATAGCGATGTCCGTAAGCGCCTCCGATGCATCCAAAATTCAGCGGATCGTCCCACGGTAGTGCTGACATTTCCAACACGCTTGTGATCACTGGTATTTTCCACTGGCGTGCCAGAGTAAATAACTGGTCACGAACTGCTTTGTCGCTGACTCCATGTCCTAACATGATTACTGGACGCTGTGCTTTATCCAGAGCTTCACGGATTGCATCTGCTGCAGAAACAGCACAAGCTGATATTTCACAGTCTACCGTTTTTCGCAGACTCTAACACTCCACTGTCGTCCGGCTTCATTACCATGTCCACGTCTGCTGCTCCGCAGCTGTTTGCAGTTGCTTCCATGTTGCTCTCGCAAGCTGCACCAAATCCCATCTCATCCAGACTTATGTCATAAACCGGATTTTTTTACATCCCCCCAGCTGAATATTCATAGGAAGATCAATCAATACCGGTCCTTTCCGGCCAGAGTTAGCAATGTGATAAGCTTTATTCAGTTCTTTTACAATATCCTCGTCCTCCCGGATCTGTACTGCATACTTAGTCACAGGCTTCGCCATGGCAACAATATCAATCTCCTGAAAGCCTTGCTGCCGAAGCCCCGGGATGCCGGAATACTCATAGGTATTCAGCTGACCAGTAAGAAAAACAACCGGAAGAGAATCAAAATAAGCGTCTGCGATTCCTGAAATCAGATTCGCAGCACCCGGACCGCTGGTCGCATAAGCACATGCACACCGTTCCCCCGCCTGGGCATATCCACATGCTGCAAAAGCCGCTCCCTGCTCATGATAGCTGGAATGGCTTCTGGTATGAGGATTTTTCTCTATAGAATCAACCAGATGGGCGATCATGGTTCCCTGGTATCCAAAGAAATCATGAATCCCTTTTCTCTGTAAAAACTCAACAATATAATCCGTTACTTTCATTTCCAGAATTTCTCCACCTTTTTTTCAGATTTGTCCTTCCTGCTACCCCCAACATATCCAGATAAATATGCTGAAGCTCCTCATCCGGAATAAACACCTCGTCATTCTTAAGGCTCTTCACCATAGCCTTTGTATATGGGACAAAAACTTTTTCCAAAGCCGGATAATCTTTATTCTTATAAAGATTTATAATATACTCTTTGTTATCCAGATAATATTTCTCCAGTTCAATCTTGGATGCACAGAATTTCACATAATTCCAGCTCCAGTTCAGATATTCCTTTTTCTGGTTGGCATGTCCCTGCTTCCGTCGGGCACGGCTGCGCTTCCGGATCAGACTCTTCTGACTTCCCACTTCCTGAAAATAATCCTCGAATCGGATCCTGGCACTGACCATTTCCGACAGCTTCACTGTATAATTATCCAGAACCTTCTCCTGGTAGTCTTCCCCATAATACTTCTGAAGATACGTATAAGTATCTCCCGGCACCGGAAACTTCCTGCCATCGATCACCACAGTTTCTGTCTCATCGAAAATTTCCCTTGGAAAATACACTGCCTTTTTCTTCAGGCGAACTACATATTCCTGGGTATCCTCCACATTCATCCTTTTACAGAGCATGCGGTAAAGGCTTTTTCCCAGACGGGCACGTCCTGTGACCAGGCGAAGCCTCATGACAAAACGGCAGATTGCCTTTTTCCTGCCTTTTCGGTCTCCATAATAATCAGCCAGCTCATTCCATCCCACTTCCTGGGCTCTTGTCCACAAATGAGCGAGTCTGGAACGCTGTTTTCCACGCAGAGGCAGAATATCCACTCCCATACCCGGATATTTGTAGTTCCTGCCTTCATTCAGACGGAAGCACAACGTATCCAGATCTGTATAGCGAAGGAAAAATCCATAAAAATGCTTATTGTTATTCATGGATTCTACAATTCTGCCATCCGGAGTCTCCTTCTCCACAGCCAGACGAAAGCGCTCCATATCCGCAGTCCGCATATAGACCACACCTGCATGAGGGCTGGTGATCTCCTGCCCGGTAACACAGCACAAAGTAAGCTGTGGTCCCAGATAATAAGGAATTCCTTCTCTTTTACATATTTTATCTATTTCGGCCAGAAGCTTTACAACTTCTTTTATTTCTCTGTTCAAGCTATGTCTGCTCCCATCTGTCTGTTCATAGTGATCACACTGTTACCAACGCCTGTTTGAAAAAGGCTTTCTGCAAGATGTGTGTCACAAGCATTCTTTCACAAGCTGCTGTATCTCTTCTATACTTCCATACTTTCCAAGCCACTGATTCAAAAACTCAGAAGCATCTCCGGCTTTTGCATATACAGCTGCTCTCTTGCTTCCTTCATACATATCTGTGAGAAATATTCTGGAAAGCTCCGTTCGCACAAAACCGCTTCCATTCTGCCGCAATGCCTCCAGATAGTTCTGGAACGCAGCCTCCGTCTGTCCCTGTTTTCTTCTCACATCTCCAATTACCTTGTACACCTGGGCTCGTTTTTCCTTGCGGATCTGTCCGTCCTTGGCACGTTCTGCCAGCCATTCCAGATCATCCGCCTCACTGGTGTAAACCAGATCTGTGCGAACCCTTGCCAGCTCACCTGGATAGCCCAGGCGCTCCCATGCTTTTGTCAGTGCACGCTTATAGATCTGGATGTCATTGTTCTCACCCGGGCTCTCTGCACGCTCTGCATCAATGCGCTTTAGAATTTCCCCGATCAGTTCTTCCACCTCAGAACGCTTTTTCGCAACACTTGCGCGGGCCAGATAATAATATTCCCGCACAGAAGGATTCTCCGGCAGAAGTCTGTACCACAAAGCCATAAGCTTCATCGCCCCATCCTTCTGTCCAACATCCAGAAGCTGCTGACAAGTCTTCACCGTCTCCCTGCCATAAGGATTCAAAAACTTATCCAACTCCAGTTGGGTAATTCCATTATTTGTTTTCTCACGGGCATCTGCAAAAACTTCCAGAGCATCCGCACATTTGCCCTTCATCCAGAGCAGTTCTCCCTGGTACTTCAGGAAATACCCGTCCTCCGGGAAAAGCCGCAGTGCCTCATCAATATAAAGCTCCGCTTCCACCATATCAATTCCATTGCGGGCGCGTTCCATAAGAAAACGGCTCTTAAATTTCACAAATCCCGGCACTTCCGGATACCGTTCCATCAGCGGCACCATTGTATCCTCCGCTTCCTGATAACGCTTAAATTCATAATCGCAGACTGCTCTTCGAAACAGTTCAATATCAGATTTCAACTGGGCCAGTTCAGAAGGGAATGTACCGGTCTGCTCTTTCACCACCAGCATTCTCCATGCTTTCCCGATCCGTTCTG
>ENA-OQBL01000672-OQBL01000672.1-human-gut-metagenome-genome-assembly--contig:-NODE-672-length-16679-cov-2.501329_pt1 | contig 16679 bp, 19 predicted proteins | sample MGYA00242747_ERZ504553 | MGnify/ENA primary metagenome ERZ504553 (study PRJEB26092, sample SAMD00036240) | human gut metagenome | host: Homo sapiens | study: EMG produced TPA metagenomics assembly of...
GGGGAAAAAAAGCTGGAATTGCTTCGCGGCGACTTGTACAACAGTACGAAAGAAGGGAAAACATGTTCATTCTGCATCCCTCTATCTGCTGGGTAAGGCTCTGATGCCCTGCTTTCAGGAGAAACTGAATGCGGCATTGTCTGCATTTCTTCCGAATTATGAGGCATGGAACGATGGTTCACGTGACCTGCTGTATACATGGTATCTTCCTTCGATGTTTCATGATTATGCAAGCTGTATAGAGCTTGACATGATACAGCCGGGCGAAGTGGAACAGTTGAACTATGCAAACCACCGCAATTTATTGGATTCGCATCTTAAAAATCAGAGGATACAGTATTCGCTGTATGGGGATTATCCGTATCATGTTTCATCGGTCCCTGTCCGCTTTTCGCAGGAATTGGTCGCGGATTATTTTTATTATCGGGCCTGCGAGGGTAGCTGTGAGCATGGAATCCTTGCGGGATATTTGTTCTTCGACCATTTTGTAAAACTTTTTCAGAAAAAAACAAAAAACGCAATATTTGAGAAAGATGGGAAATTGTAGAGCATTCGGCTTGACATGGAATAAAGAATTAGTTTCCTATGCAGCGTATGCCGCAGATGCAATCATCTGTCATAATATCTGGATGGCTGGACCAGGTGCAAAGGAAAAATATGAGAAGTATGGTCTTGGCCAACTGCTGTGGAATGACCACCCGGAAAACAAATTGAATATCCACAAATATCCCCTGCAATTCATGCTTTGCCTGTTGGATACGATTGAGCCGACAAAGCGGTTTCCCTCGATGTTTGCATATGAAATATTACATAAAATCTCCATTTTGGAAGATGCGGAGAAGAGCGGATTTACGATTGCATGGAAAGATCTCTCAACGGAAAGCAATGAGTTCAAGGATTGGCATAAGAACATCATGGGACTGAAAGACTGGATGGATATCGAGTGCAAAGCAGATGACAGCAACAGCATGATTCAAATTAAATGGTACTAAAAGGTGTGATATACTATGGGAAAACTCATCGCAGATAAATTTGCCGCATGGCAGGAAGAATGTGAGCAGCGTTTTCAGAAACTGAAAGCTAATGAGGAAGAACTGAACCGCATCTTTATTGATATTTACGGCTTGCAGGACGAACTGACCCCGGAAGTGGAGGACAAGGACGTGACTGTGCGCCGTGCCGACCTGACTCGCGAGATCAAGAGCCTGCTCAGCTATGCCGTGGGCTGTATGTTTGGCCGCTACGCGCTGGATGTGCCCGGGCTTGTGCTGGCTGGCCAGCCCTTTGAAGAGAAGTTTGTCCACGCCAGCAATGCTGTGACCGGAACTGGCGTTTTGGGTGCACCGGGTCTGCTGCGTGCGCCGGGCGCACTGTACCTCCGCACCGAGGATGGCGTAAAAGCAGTGCACCTTTGCCCCGGATGTGGATAACGTGATCCCCATTACGGATGAGGAGTATCTGGAGGACGACATCATCGCACGCCTGTGCGACTGGCTGAAGGTGGTGTACGGTGCGGACACGCTGGAAGCAAACCTCGATTACATTGCCAAGGCGCTGGGCAACAAGGGCACCACCAGCCGGGAGGTCATCCGCAATTACTTTGTGAACGACTTTTTCAAGGATCACTGCCAGACCTACTCCGTCACCGGCTCCGGCAAGCGCCCCATCTACTGGATGTTCGACAGCGGCAAGCAGAACGGCTTTAAGGCACTGGTCTACCTCCACCGCTACACCCCGGATACCATCGGCACCCTGCGTGTGGATTACCTGCACAAGATGCAGCGTGTGTATGAATCCGAGATTAACCGGATGCAGGACATGATGGACCACACCACCAACGCCCGCGAAGCTGCTGCCGCCTCCAAGCGCAAGGACAAGCTGACCAAGCAGTTGAAGGAGTGCCGGGACTACGACGAAAAGATCAGCCATCTGGCGCTTTCCCGCATTGCGCTGGACCTCGACGACGGCGTGAAGGTGAACTATCGCAAGCTCCAGACCGCCGCCGATGGCAAGTTCTACGAGGTGCTGGCGGATAGCAAGAACATCATGGCGAAAGAGAAGAAATGAGGGAGTACTATGAGTTTCAGAATTCAGTCGCTTCATCTTAAAAACTACGGCAACCTGCCGGAGTTCCACTGCGAAAAATTTTACCGGGTTGAATCTGATCATTGGTGAAAATGCCACCGGCAAGACCTTTTTGCTGAAATCGCTCTATTCGGCTGTTCGTGCTATGGAGGATTACAAGCGCGGTGATGATATCCGCCCTATGGTGGACATCCTTTCGGATAAGCTGCGCTGGACCTTTCAGGCCGATAAACTGGGCGACCTTGTTACCCGTTCGGCAGCCGAGGGCCTGACCTTTAAAATGCAGTCTGACCAGCAGGATATGGCGCTGGAATATCAGTTTTCCCAGAGTGCGGCTTCCAAGGTGGGCACTGCTGTGGCTCCCGCTGCACAGAAACCGGGCAACTCTATCTTCCTGCCGGCGAAAGAAGTGCTGTCGCTGTTCCCCATCATCCTGAAATCCCGTGAGGTGGATCGCAGCTTCGGCTTTGACGATACCTACTATGATCTGGTAAAAGCACTTCAGATCGCACCGTCTAAGGGCAAGAACTTTACGGCTTTTGCGGAGGCTCGGAAAGAGCTGAGCCATGTGGTAGACGGTAAAGTGGATTTTGACAATGACTCCGGCAAGTGGTACTACAAAAATTCCAGCGGACAGAAATTCTCTATCGGTGCTACTGCAGAGGGTGTAAAGAAGATCTCTATTATGGATCGGCTGCTGGCAAATGGCTACCTGAGCAAAGATTCGGTGATCTTTATTGATGAACTGGAATCGGCTTTGCATCCTACAGCGATCTGTAAGTTTCTGGATATGCTGGCACAGGTGTCCAAGGAAATGGGCATTCAGGTGTTCATCTCCACACATTCCTACTTTGTCATCAAGAAGATGTACCTGATCGCACTCAAACAGCCGGAAGCTGTCACCTGCATTTCTCTTAGCAGGGGACAAGAGCCGCTGATCTGCAACCTCTATGACGGTATGCCCGACAATTCGATCATCCAGACGTCCATAAAGCTCTATGAACAGGAAATCGACGAGGAATTGTAACGATGAAAATTACAGAATCTCACATGGAATTTGGAGAGTTCGAGGAGTCTAATGTTTTTGCATATCGAGGAAAGTTCACAGTATAAGTTGATAAAAATCACATGGAGTTTCCTGCTGTGAATTTATTCTATTGAGAGATGATAAGCTCTTTTTGGTTGAAGCCAAATGAATCTTGCCCACGAGCAGTAAGGGAAGGATATCCAGAAGGTGAAAAGGAAAAGCAACTCAAAAAATCTTTCAGGATTTCATCACGGAAATTACCACGAAAATGCGGCACACGCTGGAGTTATATGGAAGCGTTTTGCTAAATCGTCAGCCGCAGGACTCGCTTTCTGAGTTGATGCGTGAAAAGGGATTGCATGTGGCAGAAATCAAGCCTGTGCTGGTTGTAAACACCAAAGGTAAAGGGTGGAGTCCCGACCATGAAATTCAGGAAGCACTTCAGATGAAAATGAATCCCGAGTCGAGAATTTGGAAGGTTAGACCGATTCTGGTAATCAACGAGGTCAAAGCCAGAGAAAAGCATTTGATTATTTGATAAGTGAATTATTTACATAAAAAGGACAACCGTATGGCCGAATTAAACCTAAAATCAAATCATAGACCGTCTGAATGCAGAGTTTACCGGCGATACCCGCAAACTGGTGTTCTGGTACGATGACAAGGCAGACTTTGCCGAGGATCTGGAAAACGTGGAGCTGGAAAAATGCAAAGATCTACCGCCTCCAGCCCAGATAACCAGTTCTATACCAAATACTTTCTGGAACGGGTGGACACCACCACCAATTATCTTGTCTACGCCCCGTTCCCCAAGCCCGATGTGCGGGAAAACCACTTGGAGGACACTCTGCTGTACTCCCGGCGGTTCTTTGCCGACCGTGCCTCGCTGCTGTCGGTAGACCTTGGTATTGAGGAAAAGTATAAGCCTATCCTCGAAAAGCACATCAAGTTCTTTGCCGACAAAAAGCGCACCCAGCGGTTCTATGATCTTGAGATCGAGAACTTTAACGAGGAAAACATCCTCACCGGGCTGCTCAGCGCCATCTGCAAAGCACGCACCTGCTCCTTTGAGGAGGTGGTGCGTGTCGTGCTCACCGAGGGTAGTCTGTCGGAGAATGCCTACTTGCAGCAGTTTGAACAGTACGACCTGCTGCCGTCCTTCTGGCGGCTGTGCGAGCAGCATTTCGGCTATACGGACGTAAAGCCTACACTGGAACGGCTGCTGGTGACCCTTTTCGTCACCTATACCGCCCGCTATGTGCAGACGGAGCTGCCTGCGGCGTGGAAGTCCTTTGTCTCCTACAAGGCAGGCAACATCATTGCCTTCCTCGACAGCCTGATGAACAGCGTCCTCTACCGGGACAAGTACGATGAACTTTCGGATCATGTGGCAAAGGGGCTGAACGTCTATCAGGCGTTCTTCGGCTGCCGTGCCGATGATCTGGTGGAGTGCGATACCTTCCTTGCAGTGGATCAGGTGCTGGTCAAGTGGCTGATGGGGCGGCTTCTTGCCGAGGATACCGGGGCAAAGCTCAACGAGCTGACCATCCCGGAGGTGTGCGAAAAGCGTGCCAAGATGCACTTTGGCAGAAAGACCGACAAGACCTACCAGTTGCTGCAAAGCGCCTATTGCATGGTGCAGGCGGCAAACTATCGCAGCGCCGAGGGCTTCAAAGCCATTGTGGACCGGTATCTTTCCGCAGATCATCAGATAGACCAGCAGTACCGGAAGTTCTACTTCTATTACGACAAGCTGGAAAACACCGAAGCCTTTGAGCCGCTGCGGGAACTGGTGGAGAACATCTACACCAACGAATACCTTGACACCCTTCTCCCAGCATGGAATGAGGGGCTCCGGCAGGAGGATGCCTTGTCGGTGCTGACCCTTGCAGCGGGATTTCTACAACGCCAACCTGCGCTACACCAAGGAGCGTACCGTGGTCATTATCTCCGATGCCATGCGGTATGAGGTAGGGCAGGAGCTTTTTGCCCGGATGCAGGATGACCCCAAGTGCTCGGCGCAGTTGAACGCGCAGTTGGGCGTGCTGCCCTCCTACACCCGGCTGGGCATGGCTGCGCTTCTCCCGCACCGCACGCTGGAAATGACCGATGACTTTCAGGTTCTGGTGGATGGCACCCTCTGCGATACGCTGGCAGGGCGTCAGCAGGTGCTGCAAAGCTATGTGCCGGACAGCGTCTGCATCCAGTTTGACGAGATCAAGAGCATGAAGGTGGCAGACCTGCGGGATGTCCTCACCAAGCGGCAGGTCATCTATGTGTACCACAACCAGATCGATGCCCGTGGCGACAAGCCCAACACCGAGGATGAGGTGTTCAACGCCTGTGAGGAAGCCGTGCAGGAGATCATGGATCTGATCCGCCGCATCAATGGCAGCGGAAACACCCATCACTTTATCGTAACGGCAGACCACGGCTTTATCTATAAGCGGGATAAGCTGTCCGAGAGCGAGAAGATCGCAGGCAAGAGCATGGAAAATGCCTTTGTTAACCGCCGCTTTGTGGTGTCCGCTGCTCCGCTTCAGGATGACGGCATCGGGCACATGAGCATGGGCGCAGTACTGGGCAACCAGGATGCCAAGGTGGTTTCCTACCCGGTCAGCAGCAACGTGTTCAAGGTTGCCGGTGGTGGTGCCAACTACGTCCACGGCGGTTCCTCGCCGCAGGAGATGCTGGTGCCGGTGCTGGATATCAAGATGGAGCGTGGGCATCAGGAGACCAAGAATGCAGAGATCGCACTGGTCAGCATCCTCCACAAGATCACGAATCTGATCACCTCTATGGATTTTGTCCAGTCGGAAGCCGTCAGCGATACTGTGAAACCGGTAAAGTATCGGGTGTTCTTTATCTCGGAGGACAACGAGAAGATCTCCAACGAAAATACCTATGTGGCAGACAACCGGGAGTTCAGCGCACAAAAGCGCATTTTCCGGCTGCGTTTTACCTTTAAGAACAAGAAGTACGACAAGGATAAGCAGTATTATCTTGTGGTCTATGATGAGGATACAGGTCTGGAACAGTGGCGCCATCCGGTGATGATGGATATTGCCTTTGCAGACGATTTTGGTTTTGGATTCTAACAAAAAGGAAGGCGGGTACACCGTATGCTAATGATGGATCAGGCAGCAGAGGGAAACCGGGAAGAACTGCGCCGGAAACTGCGGGAAAACTTTGATGGTCGTATCGTCCGTAAGGATCTGACCAAAAAGATCAAGGAAGGTGCCAACGTACCGGTCTATGTGCTGGAGTTTCTGCTGGGGCAGTATTGCAGCTCGGACGATGAGGAGATCATCGAGCAGGGCGTGCAGAATGTAAAGCATATTCTGGCAGATAACTTTGTGCGCCCGGATGAGGCGCAGAAGGTGCTTTCTCAGTTGCGCCGGAACGGCAGCCACACCATTATTGATATGGTGACCGTGCATCTGGATATCAAGAAAGACTGCTTCTTTGCAGAGTTTTCCAATCTGGGGCTCTCCAATGTGCCCATTACGGACGACTACCCGGAAAAATATGACCGTTTGCTCTGCGGCGGCATCTGGTGCATCGTTCAACTGGAATATGAATCCGAAGGTGACAGCAGCTTTGGTATGGAAGATCTTGACAGCGAACCCCGGCAGAAAAAGCAGAAGGATGTTTCGCCTATCAGCATTCGCAAGCTGACCCCCATCCAGATGCCTCATATCGATATTGAGGAAGTACGCACCGGGCGTAAAGCCTTCACGCAGGACGAGTGGATGGATGTCATGCTGCGCTCTTGCGGTTATGAGCCGGAGCAGTTGAACCAGCGGGAGAAATGGCTCCTGTTGGCACGTATGCTGCCGCTGGTGGAAAACAACTTCAACCTCTGCGAGCTTGGACCCCGCAGCACCGGTAAATCCCACATCTATAAAGAAATCAGCCCTAACAGCATTCTGGTGTCCGGTGGACAAACGACTGTGGCAAACCTGTTCTACAACATGGGACGAAAGACCGTTGGTTTAGTGGGTCTGTGGGACTGCGTGGCTTTTGATGAGGTTGCTGGTATCAAGTTCAAGGACAAAGACGGCATCCAGATCATGAAGGACTATATGGCATCCGGGTCCTTTGCCCGTGGCAAGGAGGAAAAAGCAGCCTCGGCCTCGATGGTCTTTGTGGGCAACATCAACCAGAGCGTAGATGTACTGCTGAAAACCTCTAGCCTGTTTGATCCGTTCCCACCTGAAATGGGAACAGACACTGCATTTTTGGATCGCTTGCATTGTTACATTCCCGGCTGGGAAATCCCTAAATTCCGCCCGGAGCATTTCACCAACGACTACGGCTTCATCACGGATTATCTTGCTGAATTTATCCGGGAACTGCGTAAGGAGCAGTACGGCGATGCACTAGATAAGTATTTCCGCCTTGGTAAAAATCTGAATCAGCGTGATACGATCGCAGTGCGTAAGATCGTAGGCGGCTATGTAAAGCTGCTGTACCCGGACGGTGAGTTTACCAAAGAGCAACTGGAGGAGATCCTTGTCTTTGCACTGGAAATGCGCCGTCGTGTGAAAGAGCAACTGAAAAAGCTGGGTGGTATGGAATTCTATGATGTGAATTTCAGCTACATTGATCTGGATACCTTTGAAGAAAAGTTTGTGTCGGTTCCCGAGCAGGGTTGGCGGTAAGCTGATCCCGGATGGAATGTGCAATCCGGGACAGATCTACACTGTTTCGCGTGGAAAAAGCGGCATGATCGGTGTGTTCCGGTTGGAAAGCCAGATGTTGCCGGGCAGCGGAAAGTTTGAACGCACCGGTCTTGGCAGCGACCGTGACTGCAGAGAATCTACCAACACGGCCTTCAACTTCCTGAAAGCAAATGGAAACCGCATCAGCGGCGGTATCAGCACGGCATCTAAGGACTACATCATCAACTATCAGGATCTTCAGGGCATTGGTATGACAGGAAAGCTGGCACTGCCCACCTTGATTGCATTGTGCAGTATTGCCCTTGGTCGTCCCACGGTCAGTACCCTTGCAGTTCTGGGCGAGATCAGCATCAGTGGAACAATCTTGAAGGTAGATGAGCTTGCAAACAGCCTGCAGGTCTGCCTCGATAGCGGTGCAAAGAAGGTTCTGCTGCCGATTTCAAGTGCCGTTGATCTGGGGACTGTTCCACCGGAACTGGTGGGTAGCTTCAATTTGATCTTCTATAGCAGCGCAGAGGATGCGGTGTTTAAGGCACTTGGTGTGGAGTAAAGAAAGGCGTGCTCTATGAAAACGAATGATAGAAAAATCACTGACCTGATGTCCACAATCCATACAGGAAAAACGCAACTTCCTGATTTTCAAAGAGGCTGGGTATGGGATGATGGTAGGATAAAAGCACTGATTGCAAGTATTACAAATGGTTATCCTGTCGGTGCAGCAATGTTTCTGGAATACGGTAATGAGAGTATTCACTTCAAATCACGAGTTGTTGAAGGGGTGCCTTCTGCAGACAAGGTGATACCTGATGAACTTATTCTGGATGGACAACAAAGACTGACATCTGTCTATTCTTCACTTTTTAGTGAGAAAGCAGTTAGAACAAGAACAGACAAAGGGCAAGAAATAGAACGCTTTTACTATATTGATATGGTCAAAGCTGTTAACAGCACGATTGACCGGGTGGATTCGATTATTTCGGTTCCTAAGGATCGGAAAATAACTTCAGATTTTGGTCGAAAGGTTGAGCTGGATCTTTCGTCGGCATCTCAGGAATACGCTCAGAACGTGTTCCCGCTAAACATTATTCTTGATCCGAGCAAATACAGCAAGTGGCAAATGGACTATATGCAATATCATCAGTACGATTCAAATGCTGCAAAATTGTATATGGACTTTCTCTCCAAAGTAATTGTTCCGTTGGGGCAGTATACGATTCCAGTGATTACATTGGACAAGGATACCCCCAAGGAGGCGGTTTGTCAGGTCTTCGAAAATGTCAATACAGGTGGGGTGTCGCTTACTGTATTTGAGCTGGTTACTGCCATTTTTGCAATGGATAATTTTGAACTACGCAAGGATTGGGAAGAAAGACAGAAAAAATATTTCAGTGACGACATTCTTTCAGTGACCTCTGCGACGGATTTCCTGACGGCTTGTACTCTGTTATCTTCGTATAAAAAAGGCGGGACCGTGAGTTGCAAAAAGAAAGATGTGCTGAATCTGACGCTGGCGGAATACCAGCGCTATGCAGATGATTTGACAGATGGATTTGTAGAAGCAGAAAAAATTTTTGCAGGAAGAACGGATCTTTTCCAGCAAGGACTTACCGTATACAACGCAATTGATTCCGCTTGCAGTTCTTTGTACACTGCTGGCAGAGCATAATCGCATTAAAACAACAAGCGTAAAAGACAAAATAAAGCAATGGTACTGGTGCGGCGTTTTTGGTGAAATGTATGGAAGTGCAAATGAAACGCGCTACGTATATGATGTAGTGGGAGTGATGGCGTGGCTAGAAGACGCCAGCAAAACGCCTAAAACGGTGCAGGAGTTTTATTTTAATCCAGTGCGTCTGTTATCTTTGCAGTCAAGATTGAGCGCAGCCTATAAAGGCATTATGGCACGGATCTTGAAAAATCAATGCAAAGATTTTATCAGTGGTCGTGAAATGGACTTTACGGTTTATAAAGCGGAGAGTATAGACATTCACCATATCTTCCCGCGAGATTATTGCGAGAAAAAATGGGCTGCCGCGCGCAAAATGGAATTCTGTCGTGAACAAGACACCTATCACGTATTCTACTAACCGTGAAATTGGTGGAGTGGCGCCAAGCCAGTACTTGACTAAAATTTGAAAAGAAAGGTCAGGTTTCACCGAGTGTATTGGATGGCTATCTTAGGACGCATCTAATCGATACAGGAGATATCCGCGCAGATCGATTTGATGATTTCTTTATCAAACGTTCGACTGCCATTTTGAATGAAATTGAGAAAGCTACAGGAAAGACTGTTTCTGGCCGAGACAGTGATCTTGTAATTCAGGATTTTGGTGGAGCACTATTATAATTTCACTAAAACAGGGCGTATCTGAATTTTAGGAGGTCATCATGGAGCCATCAAAAGCAACCAGTGTCAACAGCCGTGCGGAAGAACTGTTGTTCAGTTGTTCTGTGAGGCTTTTGGCCCGGAAAAGACCGAAAATTTGCAGGTTCAGTACCCCTGCGTGGACATTTATGGTCGGCACCGTTATATCGATTTTGCGCTGGAATCTCCTAAATCTAAGATTGCAATCGAAATAGACGGCGAGACCTATCACAACCCCAGCAAGGTGTCCGAAAATAAGTATGCTGATGACCTCCTGAAGCAAAACAGCCTGATCTATGACAACTGGAAAGTATACCGATGGATTTACAGCCAGCTTGAAAAGCAACCGGAAAAGGTCAAGGACGAGCTGATTACTTTCTTGGGCACCAGCCCCATGTTCAAGGCATTTGAAGCGGATCTTCCGGTTCAGATGGGGCAGACAATAGAGCTGCGGGATTACCAGCAGGAGGCTATCGAAAACCTGAAGAAGATGCATGAGGATGGTAAAACTATCGCGCTGCTGTACCATGCAACTGGTGTCGGAAAAACGATTACAGCTGCCACGGATGCAAAAGCTGTGGGCGGACGCACGCTGTTTCTGGTCAATGCCCTGAAACTGGCATCGCAGGCAAAAGAAACCTTTGCTAAGGTCTGGCCGGAGGCTACACTGGGGGAAATATACCGGAAGTCAGAAGGATATGAGCCAGACGGTCATTTTTGCAACGGTGCAGAGTATCTCCAAGGATCTGGAAAAGTTCTCGCCTACAGATTTTGACTACCTGATTGTGGACGAATGTCACCATGCGGCAGCCAACACCTACCAGAAGATTTTCACCTACTTCCACCCGAAGTTCATTCTGGGCCTGACCGCCACTCCGGAACGCAGCGATGGCGAAGATATGCTGGAGCTGTTCCAGAATGTTGCCCACAAAATGGATCTCAAGACTGCCGTGGAGCGTGGCGTTCTGGTGCCGATTCGCTGCATCCGGGTCAAGACCAACATCGACCTGACCGATGTGCGGATCAACGGCATCAAATACAATTCGCAGGATCTGGAAAGCAAGCTGTTCATCCCGGAACGCAATCAGTTGATCGTTGACACCTATTTAAAGTACGTCAACGGCAAAAAGACAGTAATTTTCTGTGCCAGCGTAGACCATGCAGACGAAATTGCAAAGTTGCTGCGTGACAGCGGCGTGAAGGCAGAAGCAGTTTCCGGGCGGGATCGTGTTGAGGTTCGGGAAAAAATCCTGAAGGACTATGAAACCGGCTCGACCAATGTTCTTTGCGCCTGCGACCTTCTGAACGAAGGCTGGGACAGCCCGCATACCACGGTGCTGTTCATGGCGCGCCCGACCATGTCCAAAACGATTTATTTATAGCAGCTTGGTCGTGGTACACGCCGCTGCCCGGGCAAAGAGGATCTGCTGGTGGTTGACTTTGTGGACAACGCTAATATGTTCAATATGCCCTACAGTCTGCACCGGGTACTGGACATTGCAAAATACCAGCCCATGGCGTATGTACTGGCGCCGGAGAACAAGCGCAAGCTGGATCAGGATATGCTGTTCCAGGGCGAAAAGCCGGAGGCATGGCTGGATGTGCCAATCGATGTGTCCGACTATGAGATCATTGACCTTTTCAACTGGCAGAACAGCGTCAAGGATATGATCTCGCAGATCGAGTTCGTCCGGATGGTGGATGTGCAGTCCGAGACAGTGGAGCGTTACATCAAGGACGGAAAAGTCAAACCTGACCTTTCGATTCCCTTTGGTGATAAGCGGATGTTCCACTATTTCCGGGAGGAAAGCATCCGCAACATTGCGAAACAGTATGGCTGGGATCTCATTACGCCGTAGAATATGGCGGACAAGTTCATGAAATTTATCGAAACGATGGACATGAGCTATTCCTACAAGCCAGTGCTGCTCAAAGCAATCTATGAGTACATGGACACCAGCGGCAGAGTTGCCCTGCCGGATGTGGTGGACTACTTCATCGACTTCTACGAGGACCGCAAGGCGCACGGGATGATTGCAGAGAAATCCACCAGTATCTACCAGAAGGGCGGTTATACCCGGAAGGATGTGGAGAAGAACATTCTCTCTAACCCCTTCAAGCGCTTTGAGGATATGCGATTCTTGATGCGCTGCAAGGACGTGGAGACTATCGAGGTAAACCCGATCATCTTCCGCAAGCTCACACGGGAAGATTGGCTGCATATTGTGGATGTCTGCGATAAGAGCCTTGAAAAATACTATTTGCGGATAAAAAGTAAGTAGAAGAGACGCTTATCGTATATCTTGTTTTGTAAAATTAGACAGGGCAACAGAAAAAGCCCTGATAATGGACAAGGCAAGGAAAGGCTGGATGAAATGGATCTGACAGGAAAGCGTGTGCATCATCGAAGCTTTGGTGATGGAGTTATTACAGAGCAAAAGAAAACTACGATCGTTGTGACCTTTCGTGATGGAGCTAAAATGTTTAGCTATCCTGGTTGCTTTCAGACGTATCTCAAAATTTTGGATACTGACCTGAAAGAAGACGTTCAGGAAGTGGTAAGCCAACACGAACACGCTGAGACGGCTGAGAGAAAACAGCGAATCAATGAACTTCAAACGTCGATTTCGTCAAATCGTCGTCAGGAAAAAGACAAAAGTGTTCAGATAAAACCGTTTGCCTCCGTGGCTGATTTTTGTCAGGCGTACAGGATGGCTTTAAGCGCAGAAATCTCCTTCATTCGAATGACAGGTGGAAAGCATATCCTTCTTCAGGAAGGTAAGCGAATCGGACGAGACAACGGGCAATTTGTGTACCTTCTTGAATCGGAAGATGAGCTTAATTATCCTGAAGGAACGCCAGTTACAATTTGGAAGGGACAATCGCAAATTGTGAAGCGTTTTCAGTCTATCTGATCAGTGAACTTGATTTGGGTGCAGAGGTTGAAATGCTGGATATTTCTGCGGAGGCTTGCTATTTGCTCCAATCTGTATCAGAGCGCCTTATGGATCTGTCTCTTGAACCATCGGAAATTGCACAGGACCTAATCTGTAATGGGTTGAAAGAGATCGACTATCGCAATTCGGATATTGCCAAGGGGCAGGAGACAGCGGTAAGAATGTCACTGGAGCAACCGATAACATTTGTTTGGGGACCTCCGGGAACAGGAAAGACTCAAACGCTTGCAAAAAGTTGCGTGGGCTCACATTGACAAGGGCGAACGTGTTCTTATGTTGTCCTACAGCAACGTTTCCGTTGATGGTGCAATTCTTCGTGTGACGTCGTTGAAAAATGACGTTTTCCCCGGACAGCTTGTCCGGTATGGTTTTCCGAAGGATAAGAGAATATCAGAGCATCCCTATCTCTCCTCATACAATTTAGCAATCAATAATTATCCGGATCTGCTAAAAACGGAGAACGCAGCTTCAAGCGGAAAAGAAGCGCTTGGAGAAAAATTGATCCAAAACTGATTCAGGTGGAGAAAGAACTCACGAGATTCGACGGGAACTCAGAACAGCGGAAAGCCAGTGCGTGAGGAATGCGAAATTTGTAGCGACGACGGTTTCAAAGGCCATTGTTGATAAGGAAATTCGTAATGGTGCTTTTGACGTTGTGATTTTTGATGAAGCAAGTATGGCAACGATACCCCAGATAGCATATGCTGCTAAACTTGCACGAAAGAATTTTGTCTGCATGGGCGATTTCCGACAGCTTCCGCCTATTGTCCAGAGTAGCAAAGAGTCACCACTGAATGCGGATATTTTTCAGTATTGCGGAATCACACAGGCGGTAGATCAAGGCAGCAATCATAAATGGCTGTGCCTCTTGGATACGCAGTATCGTATGCATCCGGAAATTGCGGATTTTGCGGGCAGATCTATATACAATGGTTTGCTGAAATCTGCGAACGGAATGACCGAAAAACGAGAAAAAACTGTGATGGCAGAGCCATTCGCAGGACGTGCAATGGAGTTTGTTGATCTGAGTGGAACAATGTCAACCTGTATTAAAAGCAGTGACGACTCTCATGCAAACGTTCTGAGCGCATTTGTGACATTTTCGCTGGCGTTAAAGGCAGCACAGACGCAGGAAGTTGGTATTATTACTCCTTATCATGCACAATCACGGCTTCTACATGCAATGGTGCGTGACGTCAATGAGCTGGAAGCGCTTCCGCATGCCATAAAATGTGCGACGGTACATCAGTTCCAAGGTTCTGAAGAGGACGTTATTGTATACGATGCAGTTGACTGCTATCGACTTCCTTTCCCGGGGGCATTGATCGCATCAACTGCTGGACGTTATGCTGACAGACTTTTTAACGTTGCCATGACGCGATCAAAGGGGAAGTTTATTTGCGTAGCAAATGGATCGTTCATGAGAAATAAAGGAATGTCAGAAAATCTGATGTTCATGCAAATGCTGAAAAGCTATCGCACGACAGCTCCCATGATTCCGGAAATAATTCGCCCGAATGACGACCTTGAAAAATACTATTTTGATTTCGTGGAAAAAGAAAATCAAGTGGATGAATTCATTAAGGATTTGGCTACTGCAAGGCGTGAGGTCCGGATTGACATTCCGGATTCTCCGGCAAACTCGGATATAAATACCACTAGAATTGCACAGGCTCTTGCAGAAGCTCAAAGCCGTGGAGTAAAAGTATTTGTTCGAGCCGAATCGAAGAAGAACCTCCATCCGACGTTAAAGTATTTTGCGGTAGAAAATCACTATCTGACAGATCCGATTGCATTGATCGACAAGACTGTAACATGGTTTGGCATGCCAGAATCTGCAGCGTGCTTCAAAATAGAAGGTAGGACAAGCGCTATTAACAATCGTCCATGTATTCGTTTTTGGGGAACGCACACAGCAAAGATCCTTTACGGATTACTGGAAATGAGTCATGTGATGGATCAAGCCAAAACCGTTGAAAAGGATGCACAGGGAAACTTGATAACGGATAAGTTATCGGATTATGTTCTTGCACACAAAAAGTGCCCTGTCTGCGGAAAACCTATGCAGCTGAAAAAGTCCAGAAATCAAAAGTATTTTTTGAGCTGTTCTGGCTATCCGTCCTGCAAGCATACAGAATTTGTCGAAACGGAATTCGTAGAAGAGTATTTTTATCATAAGGGCAATAAAAACGGAATGCTTTGCCCCAGATGCGGCTGCTCTCTCGAAGCCAAGATAAGTCGATATGGCATTTATGTGCAATGCTGTGGAGGGAAAAATGACACAAGTATGGCTTGGATGAAATCTAATGATTGAGCTAAAGCTCGGAAACAGACAAAGATAATCGGGTAAAAAAGCTCTTGGCCTCTATATTAAGGATCAAGAGCTTTTTACATCTGTTTGCAGGGGAAAGAGATCAATGGTAGAAAAGAAAATCGTGCATCAGTCAAATAAGGTGGTGGAGGCGATGGGCAAAAGCAACAGTCTACTACATTATGCACACGGAAAGATGTGTGGCACAGGTGAGCACGGCTGGTGAGTGCAAAAACTTATTTTTGAAGATTTCATGCCCTATGATCTGGTGCTGAAAGAATCGAATGACTTTGATACTCGAATCAATAATGTGATTAGCTTCCATTCATGGTGTGCATCTCGGCTGATACCACGCGACCGTACTTATGCAAAGGAAATCCTCAACAGTATTGATGCATCCCAGAATGTTACGGATCGGGAGCGTGCACAGATTGCGCTTTCGTACCATTGCCTGTCTCTGCTGGATGTGTTCTGGGTAAAAGAAGAAAATGAGACTGTCCGATTTGAGGATATCAATCTCTACACACACTCTTTAAGCAATGCTCTTGTGGATATTGCACTGCGTGGGCATCAGATGGCTGTGACAAATGCACATCTTTGGCAAATGATTTGTCCACTGGCGGATGCTGTCCTAAAGCGTGGGTGTGCAAAGAGGAAGGCTTCCATCTTTATAAAGCTGGCGGACAGGATGCAGTCGAGCGTGAAGTGCTGGCAAGTAAGATCTGTCGATGCTTTGACTGCCATCAGGTTCTGTATGAGCAGGGAATGTTTGAGAATGAGCCGGTTTCCATCAGCAAAATTATGACCTCGCAGCGATATAGCCTTGTGACGTATGCAGCCTACGATGTCTACTGCACAAACCATGATTGGAACACGTTGGATAAAATTCTGGAACTGGATGCCCACGGATACTATATGATGAACATTCTGGATTATCTGGTGGGCAAAACACTGACACCGCCATTGGGAAAACTGGGGCCTGTTGGTGGACAATGAGACGAATCAACCTATCCGTCTGCATGACCTGATGGACTTCAACCGAGCATTCCAGCAGTATGACATATTGGATGGTGCAAGCTGTTTGACCGTTGGAAAGCGGCACTTGAGACAGAGAGAAGCAGCATTGGAGGCAGTAAGGAATATAGATTTGAATCAGTTACATAATGTAGATGGAACAATCTTTAGGGGATATAAGATTCGGAAGGACTTATTTAAAATAAGACTAACCATCTTGACGAGTGAAACGAGT
>ENA-OQBL01000673-OQBL01000673.1-human-gut-metagenome-genome-assembly--contig:-NODE-673-length-16677-cov-4.997523_pt1 | contig 16677 bp, 20 predicted proteins | sample MGYA00242747_ERZ504553 | MGnify/ENA primary metagenome ERZ504553 (study PRJEB26092, sample SAMD00036240) | human gut metagenome | host: Homo sapiens | study: EMG produced TPA metagenomics assembly of...
ACCGACACATCCGTTTCGGGTCAGTGGGGGTGATGTATTATCCTAAAGGTATCCCCCGACGGAGGTGCGGAAGGCAAATGTGTATCCGTGAGCAGTTTCGGTATTACCAAAGATGTGGCACAAGGCTATCTGGCGTGGCTGGAGTTTGCGAGAGAGAAGACACCGGATAACTATTTCTATAATGGAACAAAACCGGATAAAGAAAGCCCCTATCTCCTGGAATACTATCATCCTGACAAGGTGCAAAAGTGTGTTCGATGCGCTCGATGAGCTTTTATGCAAGCAAGGAGGATTCGGCGTACTACACCTGCTTTGTGGATGAGAACTTTTATGAGAAACATCCGACCGCGTATTACGGCATCGGTGCATCTGAAAGATTTTATCAACTGCAAGGACCGTATCTTCTCGCTTGCTACCGACCTCGAGTTCAGCCAAGATGGTAAGAGCGCGGTGTCGCAGTCGGTTTATACGCTGAAACAACGTTCCATTGCCTGCTTCTATGATATGAACGATGAGACTCTCAATAAATTCGGCTTGGAGTCGGTGGAAGAGCAGACGCACATCCTGTATGAGCCAGAACCGGGCGAGAGGGAAGTTTGGGACGGCAGAAAGAATACTTGGCAAAAGCTGGATGGTCAGGTTGGAAATTGTAATATGCATGGTATGGAATGGGGGCTTAAAAAATCACCTTTCCTATCCGGTTTTATACTGAGGAAAGATGGAAGTCTGAAGGAATCCCGACCGATTAGCGGACAGGCCGACGATCCGGTTATCATGCTGATACGTAACCGTGATTTGAACGGCAACGGCTATCTGGACGAGGAAGAACTGCGCTGGTATGTACCTGCCATAGGGCAATTGGTGGGTATGTGGCTGGGAGAGCCTGCCATGGCAAAAGAAGCTGCCTTGTGGAAATCGTCTTTCGATATATATATAGGAGCAGACGGGAAAAAGATAAACAAGGATCCCGTACAGGGATATACGGCCAGTACATACGGTCCTTATTCCACAATATGGTCGGAACTGGGAGGATACATAAGTCATACGTATCTGAGGCACATGATTAGTGTGAGGAGCTTGGGAAGCGGAGTCGTGAGTGGCAGGATGGACAGGGAAGTTTCGTCTCCTTATTACAAATACGATGAAGCAAGCCGTACACTGGAAGTCTTTTTGGCGGACGAAGCCATGCGCTCGTTCAGTTACCGGGAGCTTCAACCCCATAACGAACGTGATACGCAGAACCGCTTGTACAAGAAATTCCAGCTGGCACAAGAACCCATGCTAATGGATGTGACTGCGGAATTTGAGTGCAAGGATCCGAATCACCTGAGATTTGATAAAGATACTCCCAGTAAGGTAACATGGACAGGTACGACATTGAAACTTATTGAGATAGACAATGCCAAACGAGATAAGTTTACCATAGCCCAAGACTATCACGAAGCAGGAGACGGAGTGACCCCCGCCGGAGCGTGGCGCTTGCCCAATGAACGCGAGCTGACATTGATTCAGCTGGCATTCAACTTCTTCCAGGATGAGGACAACCTGCCTTTCTCGCCCATGGTGAAGCCGGGAGACAAGGATGCCGTAGGTGATGCTTACGGCTGGTACAACCCACTCAGTCTGACATGCGATTTAAGTGATAAAAGGAAGCATAACTTTAAGCACCGGCTTTGCGCCGTGTTCCATTGCCGTACGGCGTATTCTTACAGCCGCTATTATCCCGGTAGACACGAATATACGCCTACCGGCTACATACTGAACTATTGGAAGACCGATTCGGAACTGGAGTTGCTGAAAATTCGCCGGGTAGAAATGCATATGATGCCCTACTATTCAGATGAGAGAGGCATGGTGGAGGAAGACAAGGAAGAACGGAAAAAATTACGGCAGAGCCGGTGTGTTCTGTGTGCGCGATGTGAGATACTGATCCGTAGGAATAACCGGATAGTTTTCCATTTTTCCGTTTAGGCGAATCTTATTTAGGGGAACACCTAAGGATACAAACAAGCCGGCTAATTCAAATATTTTTAGAATGAATTGGCTGGCTTGTTTTTTGTTGAGCATTTCTAAAAAAAGGCTGTTGGAAATGGGGTACAACTTGTAGTGGTCGTGGTATGTCAAAGCAATGGTATTTAAGCTTCAGCTCTCGCTGGAAAGTTCGGGGTATTTATACCCTCATGCCCTCACTGTATGTATAATGGATTTATTATGAATGACTTATATGATAATGGTAAAAAAAATTGCTCTCACTTATACTCTCATGCCCTCACTACGTTTTGAAGTTGATTTTCACATAATATGCTTGCTGTCAGCCATATATTCTTTTTTATAGACAGTTCCTGCCTGGTATAAAGTAGGGCGTTTTCAAGCCTTTTCCTCGTAAGAAATGCGCATGAAAGAGGAAACTTCCACGAAATGATAGCTTACGGATTCGCGGCAGCGGTAAAAAAGAACAGACATTTTAAAAAAGCTCTTGTTCTTTTAAAAAAAATGGGCGGTTATCTTTTTTTAAAAAGCTCTTGATTTTTTTTTAAAAACGCCCTTGTCTTTGATATGGAATTTTATTCTGGACTGAGGCATTTTACATATACATACGCATAAGCTCGTACGTAGGTATAGCCTTGTATGGATGTATGTGCAAAAGCGTGTTTATACCCGTTCTCTTTGTATTTCTTTAAATGCTTTTCACTTATTCTTATTGAATTTGTGCATTGATTTCGTTTCTGAACTTTATAGGATTGGTGATAAAGTCAAATTTGTTGGTGACCCCGCCTGTAGTAACTACAATAGAACCAAAACCGAGCATACGTCCCATGAGGCTTTGATTAATCCGTATTCCTTCGCATTTGTTTAAAACCAATTCAAGGGCATCCCGGTTTAAAATACCGGATTTTAGAATGACTTTCTTGTTTGTGACAACATATTCAGCTCCCATCTTAAGAAGAATTCTTTTTATCAATTGGAATAATCCTGACAACAATAGAAATATGCTGACATAATAGAATAATCCGGTTTGTGCGGAAGAAAAGAAGGCGCTTAATAATAGTAGTATTACCGGATATGCAAATATATACCAGTGAATATCTGCTTTGTATTTAATTTCTTCACCAGCTTGTAGATTGTTTTGGATATAGCTCATCGTTTTTGTAAATTAATAAATTGCATAATTTTATTATCAAGAGACAAATATACAAATAATCAGAATGGTGTGAAATAAATCTAGATTTATTTTAAGGCTGAAACTTAAAATAAAAACAATTCTTACTTGTTCTTATTCTTGTCAATCTCTCTCTTATTATCAAATGTTTTATTCTTGTACTTGCTGTTTCAAGAATTTGTAATCCTTATAATTTTTTCCTCTCTTTATTCGGAAAGTTAGTTTATGCCATTCATCTTTTGTTAGGGGGATATCCACGTTCATGCAAAAATAGCAGGTTTCGTAGCCAATAAGAGGAGAAATCCATATTTTTCCTATACATTCTTTCTTGCCGGAGTTGGAATAATATAAAAGACAGCGTACTCTTCTTATTTGTATGCTGTCTTCATTGCATACTTTTACCTCTATACGTTTACCTTTTCCGATGTTGTAGAATTGGGGAGCAGACATTTTTATTTTGTTTAAAATACTATCTTTATCATTTACACTGACTACGACGAACTTCTCTATATTGTTTGGCGATTGGGAGAAAGTGCTTTTTGTGGCAAACAACAATATTAAAAGTAATGTTATAATTTTTTTCATGTGATTGGACTTGTTGGTTAAAGCAGTAGCAGATTATTAATTAAGAATTTATTCTTCCGATAATAAATACTTCATACTGCAAAGTAAATGTTTTTTGTTTAAGGGTTATAATTGTTAAAATGCAAAAATAGCCTGCATCCGCTAATCTGTCAAGGGCTGTTTTTCATAAAAAATGTTCAATTCTTTGGTATTTCTTTGGGGTTTTTTTGGTATGAAATTTCTGATAGATTATATGAAAAGTGATTTGGAGGCTATTGAAATTCTTTTAGAGTGGTGCATTAAGCGATGGGATGTTTTAAAAGTCTGGTTGGCATTTTAATGCTTTATCTTTGTAATTTGAACAAAAAGTAATAAATAAAAGAGGTATATGGACATTCTTGTATGGAGTGGTCTTGGAAACTCCGATTATTTGGAAAAAATGATGTCGTTTTCCAATATATATTTGTACTTTTGGCTGAAAAGAAAAAAAATGGTATATCCCGTGTTTATATCGGGTGTGTTTATATGTATTTTAAATGGACTACGGTTTTATGACAAACATTATAGATAATATGCTCTCTTTGTGTCCGGTTTCTGAAGATACGATACAAGAACTGAAAAAATGTATGATTTTATGTCGTTTCCCTAAGAAATATCAGTTAATAAAGGAGAATACATTTTGTAAATCAGCTTATTTCATAGAAAAAGGAATGACACGTTCTTTCTGGCTTGTAAATGGAGAAGAAATAACAACCTCCTTTTCATGGGAAGGAGGTATTGTTTTCAGTATGGACGAGTTGTACTATAATAAGCCGAGCGAGGAATTTGTGGAAACGCTTGAAGATGTAGTTGTTTACAAAATATCATTAGCTGATTTAACCAGACTGTTTCAGACTAATATTGAATTGGCTAATTGGGGGAGGATTATTCATCAAAATGAGTACAGGCGTTTGCATCGTTCTCACAAAGAACGGCTGACTTTGCCAGCAAAGGAAAGATATGAGGAGTTTAAACAACAGTTTCCTCAGATATGCCAACGGGTGAAGTTAAGGTATATTGCATCTTATTTGGGTATAACACTTCCCACACTTAGTCGTCTCCGAGCTAAGAAATAATTTATGTATTGCTGATTTTTTGTCATAGGACAAATTTAAAAGCCTTTAAGTTGTGTAACTTTGCAGCATTATTAGTAACAGTTAAAAAGAATCAATTATTAAATCTATTAATTTATTATGGAAAAAATCTCTTCTGCAGCATTTACTGATACAAAGCCTCATTATGATCTTCTTGATGGATTGAGAGGAGTTGCTGCTCTTATGGTAATATGGTATCATGTATTTGAAGGTTTTGCTTTTGCTAGTGCCGGCAATATCGAAACTCTCAACCACGGGTATCTTGCTGTGGATTTCTTTTTTATTCTTTCGGGGTTTGTTATCGGTTATGCGTATGATGACCGTTGGGGGAAGAATTTCACTATGAAAGACTTTTTCAAACGCCGTTTGATCCGTCTTCATCCGATGGTAATTATGGGTGCTGTTTTGGGAGCTATTACGTTCTGTATTCAGGGTTGTGTGCAATGGGATGGAACGCATGTCGCTATTTCCATGATTATGTTGTCTTTACTTTGTACAATATTCTTTATTCCTGCCATGCCGGGTGTGGGATATGAAGTTCGTGGTAATGGTGAGATGTTTCCGTTGAACGGACCTTGCTGGTCCCTGTTTTTTGAATATATAGGTAATATTCTTTATGCGTTGTTCATTCGTCGGTTATCTAATAAAGCATTGGCTGTGCTGGTTGTGATGCTGGGTATGGCATTAGCGTCATTCGCTGTTTTCAATGTGTCTGGTTATGGGAATATGGGAGTGGGATGGACACTCGACGGAGTGAATTTTTTAGGTGGAACTTTGCGTATGCTTTTCCCATTTTCATTGGGTATGTTGATGTCGCGTAACTTCAAGCCTATGAAGGTGAATGGGGCGTTTTGGATATGTACTATTATACTGATTGCGCTGTTCTCGGTTCCTTATCTGGAAGGATTGGAGCCGATTTGCATGAATGGTATTTATGAAGCTTTTTGTGTAATTGTGGTTTTTCCTTTTCTTGTGTGGCTGGGGGCGTCGGGTACTACTACGGATAAGCAGTCTACAAAGATATGCAAGTTCTTGGGAGATATATCCTATCCGGTTTATGTAGTACATTATCCGTTGATGTATTTGTTCTACGCATGGTTGATTGAGAATAAACTTTATACATTGGGAGAAACTTGGTATGTAGCTGTGGGTGTTTTTGTTTTGAGTGTCATTTTGGCTTGCCTGTGTCTGAAACTGTATGATGAGCCTGTGAGAAAATGGCTGACTAAGAAGTTTCTTGCTCCCAAATAAAAATACTGTATTTCTTGATTGATGTTCATTAAAAGGGCGGATACTATATAAGAAAATATTACAGCTTTGAATAACAGACAATTAGATGAATGGCATCCGATCAGTAAATTCGGATGCCTGCATTGGATTATATCAACTGGGCTTTGGGGTTGATTTCCTTTTCTGGCAATAGTTATATATGCTGATGAGAGCATTCCGAACATAGACCTTTCAGGACATAATTGATACTTTGTACGGTGAATCCGGGAGGTAGTGTCACGATGGGCACGTGGATACTTTTCATACAAAACGTGCGGTGACAGTTCTCACAGTAGAAGTGAGTGTGGAGGTCGTCTACCTCACAATTGCAATCATTGCTGCAAACTGCATATTTTAACGATCCTGTACCGTCATCAATGCCATGAATCAGATGATGGGCTAAAAAAAGGGTTATGGTGCGGTAGATGGTTGATTTGTCTACCGTATCCAATTCGTTTTCCAAATCCAACAGTGAAAATGCTTCTTTGTGCTGCATCATGGTTTTTAGAATAAGCAGACGTATGGCTGTCGGTTTGATTTCCCGCTGTTCCAGTTTTTTTAAATAGATTGTTTCATTCATAGGTCAAATCATTTTATTCTTTCCATTTCTGTATTCTCATTGCATTAAAAATGGCGAGTAAAGCTACGCCTACATCTGCAAATATGGCTTCCCACATAGTGGCCATTCCGCCGGCTCCCAATAGCAATACTAACAATTTCACTCCGAATGCCATTGATATATTTTGCCATACGATGCGATGGGTCTGTTTCCCTATTTTTATAGCTTCCGCCACTTTACTGGGTTGGTCTGTTTGTATCACTACATCCGCAGTTTCTATAGCAGCGTCACATCCTAGGCCACCCATGGCAATCCCAACATCGCTGAGTGCCAGTACGGGAGTATCATTGATACCGTCTCCTACAAAAGCTACACGATTTTCAGAATTTGCTTTTAATTGTTCTAAATGTGCTACCTTACCTTCGGGTAGCAAATCGCCGAAAGCCTGTGTGACACCTATCTTTTCGGCTAAATTAGAAACAATTGTCTGTTTGTCTCCCGATAATATTTGAATATTATTAATATTTAAGTCTTTCAGTTCGCGGATGGCTTGTACAGCATCTGGTTTTGGTGTATCCGCCAATGAAAGATATCCCAAATATTTGTTTTCCATTGCACATAACACGATTGTTTCTGTCATGTCGCTGATTTCATAGGGAAAAGAGATGCCGTATTTTGATAATAACCGTGCATTTCCTACATATACTTCTTTACCGTTTGTTACGGCTTTTATTCCATATCCGGCAAATTCGGTTATTTTCAGTGACGAGTTAAGGGATATATTTTGTTCTTCTGCATATTTGACAATGGCTTTTGCGATAGGATGATTGCTGAAACTCTCTATAGAGGCGATAAGTTGAAGCAGTTCTTTTTGCGAAACACCTTCGGCTGCCGATATTGCCTGGACACTGAATACACCTTGGGTGAGTGTTCCGGTTTTATCGAATACTACGGTGTTTATTTGGGTTATGGCATCTAGATAATTACCCCCTTTGAAAAGAATCCCTTTGTGAGATGCGGCACCAATACCTCCAAAGTATCCTAATGGAATGCTGACCACTAATGCGCAAGGACATGATATGACTAGGAATACTAAAGCCCGATAGAACCAATCATCAAAAACAAAAATGAATTCAGGTTTTATCAGAGAGTATAAATAGGGGAGTATGACAACTAGTATTGCCAGTCCTGTCACTATCGGTGTATAAATTCGTGCAAAACGGCGGATAAATAATTCGGCAGGGGCTTTTCTTTCTGCTGCATCTTGTACTAAAGTGAGGATACGTGCTAACGTACTTTGATCATACGGTTTGTTTACTTTGATCCGTACCACTTTATCTGAAGCGATCATTCCTGCTAAAACTTCTTCTTGTTTATATAGAGTCCGGGGAACACTTTCTCCGGTTAGGGCGGTCGTATTAAATGAAGCGGAATCTTCCAGTAAAAATCCGTCTAGAGGTACTTTTTCTCCAACTTTTACTTCAATGGTTTCTCCTGGCTGTACTTTTTTCCGGTACTGTTATTTTATATGTGTTGTTATATATTACAGTGGCTGTTTCGGGACGTACATCCAATAATGCTTTGATGTCGCTGCGTGCTTTGTGTACAGCTTTGTGTTGGAACCATTCACCTATGAGATAGAACAGAATAACGGCAATACCTTCCCAGTATTCTCCTAGATAGAATGCTCCTGATACAGCTATTCCCATTAAAGTGAATTCATTGAAAACTGATTCTAATTTTATTTTTTTCATTGTTTCTTTTTATTTATGACAACAAAGATAGCGGAAAGAAGATGCAACTAAATTGCAAATTATATTGTACCTTTACATCGGGTAATTTTTTATATACATGAAAAAAACGATATTGGGCTTTTTTTGATAGGAAGCTGCTGTTTGTCTGTAGGAATGCAGGCAGCTAAGGTGGATACTTTGTCGGTACATAGCGATGCAATGAATAAAGAGGTTCAGGTAATTACCATCTGTCCGGATAAAGCCATGGCAGGTGAAAAATGTCCCGTACTTTATCTGCTTCACGGATATGGGGGCAATGCGGGAACATGGCTCGGGATAAAACCGGAATTACCTCGGATAGCTGATAAGGAAGGAATCATTTTTGTTTGTCCGGACGGGAAGAACAGTTGGTATTGGGACAGCCCTTTGAACAAGGAGTACCGTTATGAAACATTCGTGTCAAAAGAATTGGTGAACTATATTGATAAGAATTTTACTACGAAAGCGGAGAGAGGGGGACGTGCTGTCACCGGGTTAAGTATGGGTGGTCATGGAAGTTTATGGTTATCCATCCGTCATAAAGATGTCTTTGGAGGAGGAGGTAGTATGAGTGGAGGTTTAGATATCCGTCCGTTTCCCAATAATTGGGAGATGAAGAAGCAATTAGGTGAAGAAGCGAGCAACAAGCAGAGATGGGACGAACATACGGTAATTAATCAGTTGGATAAGATAAAGAATGGTGATTTGGCTGTTATAATAGATTGCGGTTGTGATGATTTTTTTCTGGAAGTGAATAAGGCTGTACACGAAAAACTGTTGAAGAAGAAAATAAATCATGACTTTATCATCCGTCCGGGTGGGCATACAGGCAGGTATTGGAATAATGCCATAGACTATCAAATACTATTTTTCAGTAAGTTCTTTAATAAATCGAAATAATAAAATGGATAAGATTGTTTTTATCACAGGAGCTTCCAGCGGTATCGGTGCCGGATGCGCTCGCAAGTTTGCTTCACAGGGAGCAAGTTTGATTTTAAATGCCCGTAACGTAAATAAACTGAGTGCATTGAAAGAAGAATTAGAAAAGCAATATGGTGCGAAAATATATTTGCTTCCTTTTGACGTGCGCGACCGTAAAGCGGCAACGTCTGCTTTGGAATCATTGCCCAAGGAATGGCAATCCATTGATATATTGGTGAATAATGCTGGGTTGGTTATCGGTACGGATAAAGAACAGGAAGGCAGTCTGGATGAGTGGGATATTGTCATAGATACTAATATTAAGGCTTTGCTGGCAATGACACGCCTGATCGTACCGGGAATGGTGGAACGTAAACGAGGACATATTATTAATATTGGTTCTATTGCCGGAGATGCTGCTTATCCGGGAGGTAGTGTGTATTGTGCTACAAAGGCTGCTGTGAAAGCTTTATCGGATGGACTGCGTATAGATTTAGTTGATACTCCATTGAGAGTGACTAATATCAAACCGGGGCTGGTGGAAACAAATTTTTCAGTTGTTCGTTTCCGGGGAGATAAGGAAAAGGCGGATAATGTATATAAAGGCATTCGTCCATTGACGGGAGATGATATTGCGGAAACGGTTTATTTTGCAGCTTCCGTACCGGAATATATGCAGATTGCAGAAATGTTGGTTATGCCTACTAATCAAGCTACAGGGACAATTGTTTCACGTAAATAAAAGAGGTGGACAGAGATATAAATAAAGGCGGCCCTTTAATAAAAGCCGCCTTTATTCTTACTTTCTCATTTTACCTTCTTACCTTAAAAAAAGCAATTATAATTCAATAATCAATGATTGACGTGCACCGACTGTCATATTTTTGGTAAGGTCAATTTTTTTGCCACTGATAAGTTCTTTACCGCTTTTTGAATCATTTGTCATTATGCGGTAGTGGTCATTTGCCACCACTTGTTCGGCATCGGTGCTGTTTAGGACAATGAGTTCAGTTTTCCCAGAATTAGTACGTGCGTACATATATATTCCGTGTTGGGGAATATGGTACTTAACTGTTTTCTTTTCCATCTTCGTTTAATTTAGTTTGGTTTTACGGCGGCAAATTTATATGTTTTTCAGCATATCTTATATAACTAATCGTTCAAAAATCATAATAAATCATTCATTTCTTAATCTATATCAATAAAAAATTCCTCTTCCACATATTAGTTGAAGAGGATTTTATTTATTGTTGTTCAATGAATTACATCAAGAACCCAAGTAAAATACCGGCAGCTACGGCAGAACCGATTACACCGGCTACGTTGGGACCCATGGCATGCATCAGCAAGTAGTTGGTAGGATCATATTCCAGACCGATAACCTGAGAGATACGTGCCGAGTCAGGAACAGCAGATACACCGGCATTGCCGATAAGCGGATTGATTTTGTTATCCTTACCTAATACCAAGTTGAATATCTTTACGAAGATAACTCCCGAAGCGGTAGCAATGATGAATGACAATGCACCCAGCGCGAAAATCAAAATCGAATCAATGGTAAGGAATTCTGAAGCTTGCGTGGAAGCACCTACTGTCAATCCTAATAAGATGGTAATGGTATCAATCAGCGGACCGCGGGCAGTTTCTGCCAAGCGACGGGTTACACCGCTTTCTTTCAATAAGTTACCAAAGAAAAGCATACCCAATAGAGGCAGACCCGACGGAACCAGAAAACAAGTAAGCAACAAACCAATGATAGGGAACATTACTTTTTCTGTATGAGAAACGACGCGTGGTGGTTTCATACGGATCAAACGTTCGTGCTTGGTAGTGAGCAGACGCATGATAGGCGGCTGGATAACCGGTACCAATGCCATGTATGAATAGGCAGATACCGCAATAGCTCCCATCAGGTTAGGCGCCAGTTTGGATGAAAGGAAGATTGCTGTCGGACCGTCCGCACCACCGATGATGCCGATAGCACCAGCCTGCATCGGATCAAAGCCCATTGCCAATGCAATCATGTATGCACCGAAAATACCAAACTGTGCGGCAGCACCAATCAACATCAGTTTAGGATTTGAAATCAATGCCGAGAAATCCGTCATTGCACCGATACCTAAAAAGATAAGTGGTGGATACCATCCGGAGGTAACTCCTTGATATAAAATATTAAGAACAGAACCTTCCTCATAGATGCCGACTTTCAGTCCGGCTTCCATGTTGAAAGGAATATTACCGATCAAGATACCGAAACCGATAGGAATGAGCAACATCGGCTCAAATTCCTTGGCCACGGCAAGGTATATGAAGAATAAACCTATCAGGATCATTACGATATGACCAACAGTAGCATTGGCAAAACCCGTATATGTCCAAAAGTCAGCTAGGTTATTCCCTAAAAAGTTGATAAATTCTCCCATATTATTCAATAATTACAAGGTCAGTACCTTCGAGAACGGATTCTCCTTTACTTACATTGATTGCGGTGATCTTGCCGTCTTTGTCTGCATTGATGTTATTTTCCATCTTCATAGCTTCAAGGATAATGATGGTTTGCCCCTTTTTTTACGGTATCACCCACATTTACCTTGATATCAAGGATTACCCCCGGCAACGGAGATTTAACGCCCGATTTACCTGTAGAAGTTGCAGCAGGCTTTACTACTGTAGCTGGTGCCGGAGCAGGGCTGGTTGATACAGGACGAACTACCGGTTTCACTACAGCTTTCGGAGCTTTTTCCATTTCCACTTTGTAAGGAGTACCGTTCACTTCAACATGAGCGATATTGTCTTCTATATCTCCAATGGCAACTTTGTATACGTTACCGTTGATCTTATATTTATATTCTTTCATCATTTTATCTTTTTATTGGTGACTTACTTTTTGTGGGGAGTTTCACGCAAGGTATAAATCTTGGAACTCCACGGTGAATAACTACGTTTTACACGGGTAATGGTAAGAACGGTTTCTTCCACGTCATGTACATCGCTTTGCATTTCATGCATGGCCATGGCGATAGCGGCGAATACTTCGCCCGGAGCTTCACCCAATTTCTTTTCTTTGGCTTCTTGCTTGTCGGTAATACCTTTTACCTTCATGGCATTGCGCTTGCTCAGGTTTACAGAAATCTTACCTACACATTTGAAGAGAATGAAAAGTAAAAGAAGACCGCAGAATACAACGCTCATAGCAGAGATGGCCATACCGATACCACTACCGTCGTGTTCTTCGAATTTTTCCATCTTTGCATGACTGTTGATAGTCTTGTTATTGGTGCTCGGAGTCACATATTTGTCTGCGCTGGAACCTTTCACCTCCCATTCATTTGCTGCGTCGCTGACACGTGCGTATGATTGGTTTGCTTGCAATGTGCCTGCCGGAACAATAATCTGATCCAATAATTTTTTGCCTGAATCATACAATCCAATCCAATTGTCGGTTGCGGCATTCAGTGTGAAATTAGTGTGGAAAGTACCGCGGTTGGGTTCGCCGTCTGCCCAGAATAAAGCGTGCTGGCGAGGTTTGACCAAAGTCAATACATCACCTTTAGGGATAAAATAAGTAGCAGTATCTCCAGGCTGGCTGCTCACCTTCAGTAAACAACCGGCAAGGTCTGCGCTACCAAATGATCTGTTGAATATTTCAATCCATGCGCTGTGTACTCCGTAGTCATCCTGGAAATTGCTTTCATTTTCAATCAGCACTTCATTCAGTACCAGCTTGGTGTTCGATTTCTGTTCTCCACAAGAACATAACCCCACCATCAGCAGCAAAGAAAGGAATATTCCTATATTTAATTTCTTCATGTTCAATTCTCAATTTTAATTTTTAATTAAAGAGGAATATTACCATGCTTCTTAGCCGGATTGGTTAATTTCTTAGTCTGCAACTGTTGCAATGCACGGATGATGCGGAAACGGGTATTACGCGGTTCAATCACATCATCAATGTAGCCATATTTGGCAGCATTGTAAGGATTGGCGAACAGCTTGGTGTATTCAGCTTCTTTTTCGGCTAGGAATGCGGCAGGATTTTCCTGTTCTTTGGCTTCGCGTGCGTATAATACTTCTACTGCACCTGCACCACCCATAACGGCGATTTCGGCAGTAGGCCATGCATAATTCATATCACCGCGAAGTTGTTTACAGCTCATTACAATGTGAGATCCGCCGTATGATTTACGCAGGGTAATTGTCACTTTGGGTACAGTCGCTTCGCCGTAAGCATACAGCAACTTGGCACCGTGGAGGATTACACCGTTGTATTCTTGTCCTGTACCCGGAAGGAATCCCGGAACATCTACCAATGAAACAAGAGGTATATTGAAAGCGTCGCAGAAACGTACAAAACGAGCACCTTTGCGTGACGCATTGCTGTCAAGCACACCCGCTAGGTATTTGGGTTGGTTGGCAACAATACCTACAGACTGGCCGTTGAAACGTGCGAAACCAATGATGATATTTTTAGCGTAGTGAGGTTGGACTTCCAAAAACTCACCATTATCTACGATGGCGCTGATCACCTCATACATATCGTATGGTTTGTTGGGGCTGTCGGGGATAATTTCGTTCAAAGAGTCTTCCAGACGGTCGATAGGATCGGTACAGTCTACATAGGGAGCTTCTTCCAGATTGTTCTGAGGAATATAGCTTAACAATTTGCGGATCATGGCTAACCCTTCTTCTTCCGTCTTGGCAGTAAAATGAGTAACACCGGATTTGGTTGAATGAACGCTTGCACCACCTAAGTTTTCCTGGCTTACATCTTCACCTGTAACAGTCTTTACCACTTTCGGTCCGGTAAGGAACATATATGATGTGCCTTCCATCATCAAGGTGAAGTCTGTCAGCGCAGGAGAGTAAACAGCTCCGCCTGCACAAGGACCGAAAATACCTGAGATCTGCGGAATAACACCTGAAGCAAGAATATTGCGTTGGAAAATTTCAGCATAACCGGCCAATGCATTGATACCTTCTTGAATACGTGCGCCACCCGAGTCGTTGATACCGATACAGGGAGCACCCATTTTCATAGCTTGATCCATTACTTTGCATATTTTCAGAGACATTGTTTCTGAAAGAGAACCGGCAGAAACAGTGAAATCCTGTGCAAAGATGTAAACTAAACGTCCTTCTATGGTACCACAACCTGTTACTACACCGTCGCCCGGATAATGTTTTTTCTCCATGCCGAAATTGGTGCATCTGTGTTCCACAAACATATCCATTTCTTCGAAACTGCCCTCATCCAGCAGCATGGCTATGCGTTCGCGGGCTGTATATTTTCCTTTATCATGCTGTTTTGCAATTGCTTTATCACCTCCACCCATGCGTGCTGTAGCCCGGCGTTCGATAAGCTCTTTTATTTTTTCAAGTTGATTGCTCATTTTACTTATGATTTTACAATTTACGATTAAAAAATAATTCTATTTACGCTTGAACCAGACTAAATATACTGACTTCAATCGTGAATAGTCAGATCTCGTGTTTTATGGTTTTTCGCAAAGCTCGGTCAGGACGCCCAAAGTTGATTTGGGATGTAAAAAAGCAATTTGCAAACCTTCAGCACCTTTACGCGGAGCTTTGTCAATGAGACGGATGCCGGTGGTTTCAGCTTCGGCTAACGCATTTGCCACACCATCTTCCACTGCAAAAGCCAAATGATGCATACCACCGTTGCCATTATTTTTTCAATGAACTTTGCGATAGTGCTTTCGGGGCTTGTAGGTTCCAGCAGTTCTATTTTAACATCACCTACTTTCAGAAAAGCGGTTTTAACTTTCTGATCCTCTACTGTTTCGATATTGTAGCATTTCAGACCTAATACGTTTTCATAATACGGCAGGGCCTCTTCAATGCTCTTTACGGCAATGCCCAGGTGTTCAATGTGTGAGATTTTCATGATCTTATAATTTTAATAGTTTGGTTTTATACTCAAGTTTTCAGATAAAACTGCACAAAGAAAGTAATTTCGAGTTAAATAAAGAAATATTTCTTCAATTTTATTTCTTATTTGCAAGATGCTTCACAACACTTTAGACAAAAAGACAAAAATGAGTTAAATATAGAATTTGCACAAGAGTTTGTTCAGCCACTTCCAACTGAAGCGGAACCAGCGGCGTGTACTGCTCTGCTTGCCGCCAAAGCGGAGTACAAAGTCCCTGTAACCGTGCTTTTTGAACGGTAATCCTGCATCCATGAATTCCAAATGTGCATATCCTTTTTCGTAAGCATAGGTAATAGGTGCCCATACGGACAGAATACCGGGGTAAAGAAAAGCATAGGTTTTCCGCATACTTCCTGAGAACCACAGGTAGGCACTTTCTTTTGAGAAAAGACAGATAGAACCACCGATGATTTTGCCTTTATATTTCACAAGAAACACTTTGGCTAATTCTTTTTCCGGGTTCTGCCATGCTAATAACCGGAAAAAGCCGATGTCCGGGAAATGTTTTCTTATCTGTGAGGAATAGGCTTTTTTCAACATTCGTGAGAAATCTTGTATATCTTTCTCATTGTCGGCTATTTCCATGATGGCACCATTTCTCAGAGCTTTGTTTATTTGTCTTCTGCGAGACATGCTCAGCCGTTCGTAAGGAGTTTTACTGTGCAGTGAATTACGTACTCTTAGCCAATTAATGGCGAAATAGTTGTTCCTTCTGAAGGCTTTGTATCCGAATAGCGGATTTTCCAAGTTGCGGAACTCGATGAGGAACGATTTGCATAATACTTCGTTGGTGAGATGTTCCAATATTTCCCCGAACAGGTCTTCCTTATTCTGTTCTTCATCAAAATACTCGCCTGTGCCATAAATTTCGCATCGTTTGATGATTGCGGGGGGAAACAGGCGCACACTTTTCCGGATGACTGCCAGCAGTTTGCCTACAGGACGGTTTCCTATATAGGCAACGATAAGCAAAGGTTCGTATCCCCGGGTCATTTCAAAGACATGAAACAGCTCGGTAGAATGGAAAATGTTTGTTCCCGGCAGAGGGGGGAATGGCATTTCCTTTGCGATATGTACTTAATCTGACAGGCATCTCTAATTGCAAATTTATTGTTTTTTGTTTATCAATCCACATTCTAGTTGTATATTTGTGCAGAAAAATAAATTAACAGGGTATATTATGGAACAATTTAGTGACTTAATAAAGAACAGACGCAGCATGCGTAAGTTCACGGATCAAGAGTTGACACAGGAAGAGGTAGTTGCTTTGTGAAGGCTGCTTTGATGGCTCCGTCTTCTAAACGTAGCAATTGCTGGCAGTTTATTGTGGTAGATGATAAGGATATGTT
>ENA-OQBL01000674-OQBL01000674.1-human-gut-metagenome-genome-assembly--contig:-NODE-674-length-16658-cov-4.696328_pt1 | contig 16658 bp, 17 predicted proteins | sample MGYA00242747_ERZ504553 | MGnify/ENA primary metagenome ERZ504553 (study PRJEB26092, sample SAMD00036240) | human gut metagenome | host: Homo sapiens | study: EMG produced TPA metagenomics assembly of...
CAGGAAGCATACGCGGCCAGTGCGCCGTTCTCGCGGATGGTTGGGTCAGCATTCTTGACGGTGGCCTCCTCGAAGCGGAACCTTGGTCAGATCCTGGCCCCACATCTGCTCGTTGGTCATGACGGCATGGACCAGCGTCGGGACGTCGTCGTTCTTGTGCTCGTTGTAGAATTCAAGGACCCAGCGGTCATCGGAAACGGTGTACTCGTTGCCCTTGGCACGCTTGCAGACCAGACCCTTGTCGGTCAGCTCCTGCACATCATTGCTGTAGAAGGCAATGTAGGCGGCGAAGCTCATGGTCAGGCAGGTGGGCAGCTTGCCGTTCTTGCCGACGTACTCGAGGAAGGACGGCATGTTGCGGGCACGCCACTTGGAGGTGGAGTTCAGGGAGATGCTCATCAGCTCATGGTTGACGAACGGGTTGTTGAAGCGGTCCTGCACAGCGGCGGCGAACTTCTTGCAGTCCTCCTGATCCAGCGGCAGGATGGGCACGACCTCGTCCAGCAGCATCTTGTTCATGTAGCCCAGGACGGTGGCGTCGTGCATGCAGTCACGGACGATGTCAAAACCGGCCAGATAAGCGCCCAGCACAAAGCCGGTGTGCGCGCCGTTCAGGATGCGGACCTTGCGCTTCTTGTACGGGCTCATGTCGGGGGTCACAAAGACGCGGCTCTCGAGACCGGCCTTGCGGAAGGGCAGCACGTCGTTCAGCTTGGTGTCACCCTCGATGACCCAGACGCCAAAGACCTCGCCGACGTCCAGCAGGGGGTCAGCGTAGCCGTGCTTCTGCTCAAGCTCGGCGACCTCCTTCGGGTCACGGATGCGGCCCGGAACGATGCGGTCAACCAGAGAACCGCAGAAGGTGCAGTCCTCATTGACGTACTTCCTGAAGCCGTCGTCCAGGCCCCACTGGTCAATGTACTGGTTGACGCACTTGAGCAGCTCCTTGCCGTTGTTGTCGATCAGCTCGCAGGCCAGCATGATGATGCCCTTCTTGCCTGCCTTGTAGCGGTGGTACAGCACCTGGGTCAGCTTGCCGGGGAAGCTGGATGCGGGCACGTCCTCCAGCTTGCAGGCGGGGTCGTAGACGATGCCTGCCTCGGTGGTGTTGGAAACGATGATCTCAAGATCGTCGCTGGCGGCGACGTCCATCATCTGCTTAAAACCCTCCTCCTCATACGGGTTCAGGCAGCGGGAGACGCTGGAGATAACGCGCTTGTCATCGACCTTCCGGCCATTTTCACTGCCGCGCAGATACAGGGTGTACAGACCCTCCTGCTCGTTGATCATCTTGGCCAGGCCGGGGGCGATGGGCTGGACCAGAACGCACTTGCCGTTCCAGTCTGCCTTCTCGTTGGCCAGATCGAACCAGTAATCCACGAACGCGCGCAGGAAGTTGCCCTCGCCGAACTGCAGGACCTTCTCCGGGGCATTTTTCAAAATATAGCCGTTGTAGCCGGATTTTGCAAGAACGTCATAATTCAAGGTTTCCATATATGCTTCTCCTTACCATAAACAAATCTGGTGCGCAGCAGGGGGCTGCAGCACGTCCTGTTACCTGCATTATATTTTCTTTAAGCCGTTTCGTCAAGATTCATTCCGTAAACAGCGCACATATTTTGCGCAGTTTTGAGGCCGATTTTGGGATTCCGCATCTTGCACAACAAAGAACCGCACTTTTTGGCTATAATTTCGATTAACAAGCAATTTTTGCAACTTGTGCAAGGTAAAATAGTTATGTATAATAATAGCAGAGCATGCCGTTTTGGGTCATCTTTACAGCGCAAGGTATGTGCTATCAGGACCCGGGGCGGCATTCCCCCGACTATCATTTATAACATCATTAAGGAGCGTCTGTACATGAAAGTATTTATGGACAAGGACTTTTTGCTGGAGACCCCTACCGCGCAGCATCTGTACCACGACTATTCGGCCAAGCTGCCCATCGTGGATTACCACTGCCATATTCCCCCGCAGGAAATTTATGAGGACCGCCGCTTTGAGAACATCGCGCAGGTCTGGCTGGGCGGCCATCAGGTGCTGGCCGACGGCAGCGACTACTATTTCGGCGACCACTACAAGTGGCGCGTGATGCGCTCCAACGGCGTGCCCGAGGAGTACATCACCGGTGACAAGCCGGATCGTGAGCGCTTTCAGAAGTTTGCCGAGAGCCTGGAAATGGCCATCGGCAACCCGATGTATACCTGGTGCCACCTCGAACTGAAGAAGTACTTCGGCTATGAGGGCGTGCTGAACGGCGAGACCGCCGAGGAGGTCTGGAACCTCTGCAACGACAAGCTGCAGCATGACCCGAAGCTGACCGTCCGCGGCCTGATCGAGCAGAGCAACGTTGCCATGGTCGGCACCACCGACGACCCCATCGACTCCCTCGAGTGGCACAAGAAGATCAAGGAAGACCCGACCATCAAGGTCGTCGTCGCCCCGTCCTTCCGCCCCGACAAGGTCCTGAACATCCGCAAGGAGGGCTTCGCCGATTACATCCATAAGCTGGAGGAAGTTGTGGGCCGCAAGTTTGCCTGCGCAAATTGCGTTGTCAGTGCGCTGGAAGAACGCCTGGAGTTCTTCGTCGAGATGGGCTGCCGCGCTTCTGACCACGGTCTGGACTACATCCCCTTCGCCGAAACGAACGCTGAGAAGGCGACTGCTGCCTTCAAGAAGGCCATGGCCGGTGAGACCCTGACCAAGGAGGAAGGCGACGAGTACACCACCTACCTGCTGCTGAAGCTGGGTGCCCTGTACAAGAAGCACAACGTTGTCATGCAGATGCACTACAGCTGCCTGCGCAATGTCAACGACAAGATGTACCGCAAGCTCGGCCCCGACACCGGCTTTGATATGATCGCCGTGACCGATTGCAGCGCTACCATCAGCAGCCTGCTGAGCGCACTGACCAAAGAGGACGCCTGCCCGAAGGTCATCCTGTACAGCCTGAACCCCGCCGACTTCGACATGCTGGGCACCATTCTGGGTGCGTTCCAGGATGACGAGATCCCCGGCAAGATCCAGCTGGGCTCCGCCTGGTGGTTCTGCGACACCGACGACGGCATGTACCAGCAGATGAAGACCCTGGCCCGCTTGGGCCTGCTGGGCAACTTCATCGGTATGCTGACCGACAGCCGCAGCTTCCTGAGCTACACCCGCCACGAGCTGTTCCGCCGCCTGATGTGCAACCTCATCGGCAACTGGGTCGAGAACGGCCCAGTACCCCAACGACGAGAAGGCTCTGGAAGAAGATCGTCGAGGGCATCAGCTATTATAATGCGAAGCGGTATTTTAATCTGTAATTGAAGTAACGCAATAAGCAATAAACCCGCCCCGCCTGTTGATTTTGACAGGCGGGCGGATTTATTGGTGCGGCGCTTGCGCCGTGCATGACCTTACTCGCAGCTTTCCTGTTCCTCCGGCACCTCGGGCATCGTCCGCAGCTGCTCCAGCGTGATGCCATCCACATATTTATTGATCAGGTCATTCAGCCCGGACCAGAAGTCCAGCGTGTGGCACTGGCTGCGGTGGGGGCAGTCCACCGACGACGCCAAACACGGGATGGCCGTCAGCTCGCCCTCGACGGCGCGCAGGATCTCGCCGGAGGTGATCTCCCCTGCCGGGCGCGCAAGCCGGTAGCCGCCCTGCGCACCGCGCACGCTGGATACCAGCCCGGCCTTCGCCAGCGGGGTGACGATCTGCTCCAGATATTTTAAGCTGATGCGCTGCTTATCACTGATGTCCTTCAGCGGGATCAGGTCGTTGGGGCGGTTGGCCAGTTCCACCATCAGGCGCAGGGCATAACGGTCACGGGTCGAAAATTTCATGGTAAAGCTCCCTTTATCGGAATTAGTAACACTAATTATAGCATAATTCTAGGAATTTTGCAAGTTGTCAACCTATTAAACTGGTAGGATATATGCAAAATGCCGAAATGTGCAATTTTATGCAAACAAGTGTTGACAGAACCGGTTCACAGGCGTATACTGTGAGCCATGGAAGGCAAACAACGCCGACCAAAGATTCAAGAAAGGGGTACAGAACCATGAATGCAGTCTGCTTTGGTATGATGATGTGCATGTGCATGATGCGTAAGCGTCCTGTGCCAGCTTTCTTGTGCGCAAATTACAGCGCGTAATGAAAACTTGCAGCGGGATGCCGGAAAGCCGACATCCCGCTTTTGTTTGGAAAGGAAGTTTGTGACTATGGAAACAGGTTCCGTTTACAAGCAGCCCGGTGTGCGAATGTGACGCTTTGAGGGAAGCTGACCGTTCAAAACCAACACACCTGACGATATACAAAGGAGAATTTACCATGAAAAAACTGATTTCTGCAACGCTCGCCGCTTCTCTGGCCCTGTCGCTGGCCGCCTGCGGCTCCTCCGCTTCTACCGATTCCGTCGCCGCATCCTCTGAGGCTGCCTCCACCGAGAGCACCGCAGCTTCCTCCGAGGCTGCCGAGTCCACCGCCGAGACCAGCGAACTGGCCGGTACGACCCTGAAGGTCGCTGCCTGCCCCCACGCCCCATGCCGAGATTCTGAACGTGGCCAAGGAGATTCTGGCCGAGCAGGGCATCGACCTCGAGGTTGTTGAGTTCAGCGACTACGTCCAGCCCAACCTCGTCACCGAGAGCGGCGAGGTTGATGCCAACTACTTCCAGCACACCCCCTACCTCGACAGCTTCAACGAGGAGAACGGTACCCATCTGGTCAGCGTCGGCGCGGTCCACTATGAGCCGTTCGGCATCTATCCGGGCAAGAGCGATGATCTGGCAAACATTGCGGACGGCGCGACCATCGCCGTGCCCAACGACACCACCAACGAGGCCCGCGCTCTGCAGCTGCTGGCCGCCCAGGGCCTGATCACCGTCCGCGACGGCGCCGGTCTGACCGCTACGGTCAACGACATCACCGACAACCCCCACAACCTGCAGATCAAGGAGATCGAGGCTGCCCAGCTGCCCCGCACCGTGCAGGATGTTGACTTCGCCGTCATCAACGGCAACTACGCAATGGAGGCCGGCTTCTCCGTCGGCAAGGACGCTCTTGCTACCGAGGATGCTTCCTCCGAGGCTGCCCAGACCTACGCCAACGTACTGGTTGTGAAGGAAGGCCGCGAGAACGACCCCGCCATTCAGGCGCTGTACGCTGCCCTGACCAGCGACAAGGTCAAGGATTACATCAACAGCACCTACGACGGTGCGGTTGTGCCGATTTTCTAAGGCAACACCGCCGTAAACGGGCGCGGGCGGATATGGAATCCGCCCGCTGGCAGAACGCAAAGAAAAAACTTGCAACCTGTCAGAATAAAGCGTAAAATTATAGCGAATGGGTTTCACGCTCATTCGCTATCTTTGTAAATGAGGGAGAATCACCCATGATCGAACTGCAACACCTGACCAAGCGCTTTGCCACGCAGGGCGGCACGGTCGTCGCGCTGAACGACATCAACCTGACGATCCGGGACGGCGACGTCTACGGCATCATCGGTATGTCGGGCGCTGGAAAATCAACACTGGTACGCTGCATCAATATGCTGGAGCGCCCGGACGAGGGAAATGTCATCGTCAACGGCAAGCAGATGCAGGACCTGCGCGCCGCCGACCTGCGCGCGGCCCGGCGTGAGATCACCATGATTTTTCAGCAGTTCAACCTGCTGATGCAGCGCACCTGTCTGCGCAATATCATGTTCCCGATGGAGCTGGCGAAGGTCCCCAAAGACAAGGCCGAGGCCCGCGCCCGTGAGCTGCTGGAGCTGGTCGGTCTGCCCGATAAGGCCGACGCCTACCCGGCGCAGCTGTCCGGCGGCCAGAAGCAGCGCATTGCGATTGCCCGCGCGTTGGCAACGGACCCGAAGGTGCTGCTCTGCGACGAGGCGACGAGCGCCCTGGACCCGAACACGACCCACGCCATTTTGCAGCTCATTCAAAAAATCAACCGTGAGCTGGGCATCACAGTCGTCATCATCACCCACCAGATGAGCGTTGTGGAGGAGGTCTGCAACCGTGTGGCCATTCTCGATAACGGCACCGTCGTCGAGGAGGGCGAGGTGCAGGCTATCTTCAGCCATCCTACGTCCAAGGCGGCGCGGCGGCTCGTCTACCCCGCCGGTGCGCCCCAGGCCGAGGTCCTGCCCGGCCACAAGCTGGTGCGTGTGGCCTTCGGCGGCACCCAGACCACGGACAAGCCGCTGGTGGCAAGCCTTGCCATTGAGTGCGGCGCGCTCGTCTCGATCATGGCGGCGGACACCCGCGTTGTGAACGGCCAGACGCTGGGCAGCATGCTGCTGGCGCTGCCCGACGACGACAAGGCCGCCGCGGCACTGGAGTACATCAGAAACTATCCCGGCATTACTTTTGAGGAGGTGAACGGCTGATGGCAGAGCTTTTTGCAGGCAAGGAATGGCAGACGTTCTTGCAGATTTTGCCCACCATTCCGTTTGAAACATGGGAGACCGTCTGGTCCACCGTCGTCGCAACGCTGCTGGCGCTGGTCATCGGTCTGCCGCTGGGCGTCTGCCTGGTCACGGGCGAACAGGGCGGCGTGCGTCCCCTGCCCCGCTGGCTCATGGCGCTGCTGAACGGCCTGGTGAATCTGCTGCGCAGCGTGCCGTTTTTGATTTTGATGATCATTGTCATTCCGCTGTCCCGCGCCATCGTGGGCACGTCCATCGGTACGGTGGCGTCCATTGTGCCGCTGGTCATCGCATCGTTCCCGTTTGTGTCGCGTCTGGTCGAGACCAGTATGCGCGAGGTGGACGCGGGTGTCATTGAGGCCGCCCAGAGCATGGGCGCAACGCCGCTGCAGATCATCACCAAGGTCATGGTGCCCGAGAGCATGCCGAGCCTGGTTGCCAACGTGACGATTGCCGCCACGACCATCATGGGTTACGGCGCAATGGCCGGCATCATCGGCGGCGGCGGCCTTGGCAAGATCGCCATCAACTACGGTTACTACCGCTTTAACGTGGTGCTGGAGTTCTTTGCCACGGCGCTGCTGGTCGTGCTGGTACAGATTTTGCAGACCGTCGGCACAAAGCTGGCCATCAAGTGCGACAAGCGCATCCAGAAGTGATTTGAGGGAACCGAGATTTAACATATTTTTCAAATTGGCGTGACAGGGCGGACATAAATGCAGGGTATAGTATAACCAGAGTTAAGGGGAACGCCCCAAGACACACATTACACTGACGCCCTGGCCATGCCAGAAGCAATCGCTTCGGCCACGGCGCAGACAACCAACAAGGCTGTGAAGCCATTTGAATAGATACAAAAGCCTCCTGCATCGGTTGTGATGCAGGAGGCTTTATTTGGTGCGCCCGCCATGGTAAGGCGGACTAACGTTTGCGGGGAGGCTGCGGGCCGGGCATGCCCGGCCCCTACAAGGGAAGGCGGGTGCCTTACAACCCGTTCACGTCCGCTATCAGCTGCTCCACGGCTTCGTCCTTCGTGGCCCAGCTGGTGCATACGCGCACGGCGGTGTGGTGCTTGTCGGGCTTGCCCATGTGGGTCATGGCGTAGGTCTCGGCCAGCTTGTCGTACCACTCGTCGGGCAGGGCAAAGAACTGCTGGTTCGTCGGGGAGTCGTGCAGCACCTTGCAGCCCTTTGCCTCAAAGGCGGCGCGGATGCGTAGGGCCTGCTCGTCGGCCTTTTTCGCCATCGTGAAATACAGGCTGCTGCCGCTGCCGTCCTCGCCGTCCAGCAGAGCCAGGAACTGCTCGCCCAGCAGGCGGCCTTTCGCCAGCATGCCGCCGTGCTGCTTCAGGCAGTAGCGGAAATCGGGCTTCAGATCGTCGTTTGTGATGACGACGGCCTCGCCGAACAGCGCGCCGCACTTGGTACCGCCCAAGTAAAACACGTCGCAGAGCGCGGCGTAGTCCTGCAGGCTCAGATCGTTGGCGGGGTTTGTCAGGCCGTAGGCCATCCGCGCGCCGTCCACGAACAGGTAGAGTCCCAGCTCGTAGCAGGCGGCGGAAATGTCGGTCAATTCTTCCTTGTTATAAAGGGTGCCGACCTCGGTGGGGTTCGAGATGTAGACCATGCCGGGCTGGACCTCGTGCTCGTGGCTGGCGTTGGCGCGGTGCTCCTCCACGGCTTTGCGGATCTGGCGGGCTGTGATCTTGCCGTTTTTGCCGGGCAGCGCTAGGCACTTGTGGCCTATGGCCTCGATGGAGCCGGTCTCGTGCACATGGATGTGCCCGGAGTCGGCGCACAGCACGCCCTGCCACGGCTTGAGCGCCGCCGCAATGACGGTCAGATTCGCCTGGGTCGCACCGACGAAAAAGTGTACGTCGGCGTCGGGAGCGTCGCACAGGCGCTTGATCTGCGCGGCGGCCTTGGCGCAGTATTCATCCTCGCCATAGCCGGGGGTCTGGTCGAAATTGGTCTTTTGCAGAAGCTCCAAAACCGCGGGGGCCGCGCCCTCGCCATAGTCACATTCAAAACGAAGCATATTTTTGACTCCTTAGTAAAGTATTGCACGCTTTGCAGAGGCGGACAGTATTTGCCCGCGGAGCCTTCCGGCTGCCGCAAGGCTGGCGGGCTGATGCGAGTGTCGGCCCTTACAGGTACGGGCAAATCTCCAATCGACCCATGCCGCGGGTGTTGCTATAATTATAACACTGTGATTCACCACTTGCAAGTTTCGCCGTGGTACGCTATAATAATTCTACTTTTGGATAGAAAAGAGGAATTGTATGGATCCCCAAAATCAACGCGAAAGCTTTGGCTCACGCCTTGGCTTCATTCTGGTCAGCGCGGGCTGTGCTATCGGCATCGGCAACGTCTGGCGCTTCCCCACAGTCACCGGCCAGTGCGGCGGTGGCATCTTTGTGCTGTTTTACCTGCTCTTTCTGGTGCTCATGGGTCTGCCGGTCCTGACGATGGAGCTGGCCGTGGGCCGTGCGGGCCGCGGCGCGGCGCGCAGCGCCTACAAGGCGCTGGAGCCCGGGGGCAGCAAGTGGCATATCCACGGCTGGTTCTGCATGGCGGGCTGTGTGCTGCTGATGATGTACTACACCACCGTCTCCGGCTGGATGGTCGACTACTTCTTCCGCTTCCTGACCGGCAGCTTTGACGGCTTGACCTCCGAGCAGGCCGCAGGCATCTTTGGCGAGATGCTCTCGAACCCTGTCGAGATGGTTTTCTGGATGGTCGTCATCACGCTGGCGGGCTTTGTCGTCTGCGGGCGCGGCCTGCAGGGCGGTCTGGAAAAGGTCGGCAAATGGATGATGAGCGCCCTGCTCGTATTGATCCTTGTGCTGGTTGTGCACAGCTTCACGCTGTCCGGCGCGGGCGAGGGCCTGGCCTTCTACCTGCTGCCCGACTGGTCCCGCGCCACCGGGCAGGGCTTGGGCAATGTCATCACGGCGGCCATGAACCAGTCGTTCTTTACCTTAAGCCTCGGCATCGGCGCAATTGAGATTTTCGGCAGCTACATGGACCGCGGCTTCACCCTGCCGGGTGAGGCCGCCCGCATCTGCGTGCTGGACACCTTTGTGGCAGTCTGCGCGGGCCTTATCATCTTCCCGGCCTGCTTCTCCTTCGGCATCTCGCCCGACGCAGGACCGAGCTTGATTTTCATCACGCTGCCCAACGTCTTTACAAACATGGCGGGCGGACGCCTGTGGGGCGCACTGTTCTTCCTGTTCATGACGTTCGCCAGCTTCTCCACGGTCATTGCGGTGTTTGAGAATATCATCGCCTGTGCGCGGGAGAATTTCGGCTGGGACCGCCGCAGGGCCTGCCTGGTGGGCGCGGCGGCGCTGGTTGTGCTGGGCCTGCCCTGCGCGCTGGGCTACAACGTATGGAGCGGCATCCAGCCCCTGGGCGCGGGCAGCACCGTGCTGGATTTTGAGGACTTCCTTGTCAGCAACGTTCTGCTGCCGGGCGGCAGCCTGGTTTATCTGCTGTTCTGTGTCACCAAATGGGGCTGGGGCTTCGACAAATACACCGCCGAGTGCAACACCGGCAGCGGCCTCAAAATGCCGCAGTGGGTCAAGCCCTACTTTAAATACGTTCTGCCGGTCCTGATCGCCGTCATTCTGGTGCAGGGTCTGCTCTGAAGCAAAATGCCGCGCGGCTCTCTGTGAGCCGCGCGGCATTTGTTAATTGCGGTTTACCTCCGGGTTATCGGTGCGCCCCAGCAGATAGTCTATACTGACGTTATAGAAGTCGGCCAGCTTGACCAGCCTTTCTGCGGTCAGCTCAATAACGCCGTTTTCATACTGAGAGTAGGTGTTCTGGGATACGTGGAGGACACTGGCAAGATCGCACTGACGAAAATCGTGATCTTCCCGTAGGCTTCGTATGTTCGGATATTCCATGGGCTGACTACCTCCTTACGATTATTATCGTTATCTTGGAGGCAGATATTGACATTTATCTGTAATACAGATATAATAGATTGCATAACAATAGGAAGAAACGATACGACGGAAAGTAAAGGGCGTTCTACGGCCCTTTGTCTGCCTGCGGGCGGGCTGCGTATGCGATTGCAGGAGTCCTTCTATGTTGTCAAACCATGAAATTGCCGATATGAATTATTGCCGCCGCTGCATCAACCAAAAATACAATATCCATTTAAAGCGCAGCGATGTGGTCGTTTTGCAGATGATGTACCCCTGCGCACGCTGCGGGGAGATGAAGCACCCCGTCCACGCCGTCAAATGGAACGCCCGGTGGAAACTTCTGTTTGCCCACGCCCGCAAGCGGAAAGAACCATAAAAAAACGCAAAAGTGCCGTGAGGGAGCTTCCTCGCGGCACTTTTGCGTGTCAAAAACACCAATTCTGCCATATAAAGACTGTAGGGGCGAGCACTGCTCACCCCTACAATGCACTTTTTGAGTATCGGCTCACGCCGACTGCGCGTTCAGCCAGTGGTGCAGCTCGTCCCGGATGGCGGCAAACGCGGCGGCGGTGTCCGGGTTATCGGTTTTAAAATCCAGCAGCCGCCACAGCCAGCCCTGCTCGTCCACGATGCGCAGGCTCTCGGGATAGCACAGCTCAAACACAAGCGACGCATGGCCGACGGCGTTGTCGGCGGGGTACTGCTTTAAGCTGTGCAGCACGCAGTGGTGGGCGTAAAAGGCGTCCAGCACGGCGGGCGTCACCGGGCTCCGGCGCAGCGCCGCAGTGCTGACGTTGTAAATTTCCTCCATCGGTGTCTCGACGTTGACCCGCAGAATGTCGATCTTGTCGGCGTCGCGCAAAATCTGGCAGAACAGCCGCGTGCGGTCATCCAGCGCCTCCGGCAGACGGAACGCGCTGTGCCATTCCACAGCGGTGCGCAGCAGTGCGTCGGCACCGACATCGTCCAGATAGTCCCGGATGCGTCCCTCGTCGAACAGCACCGCGACGCTCAGCGCGGCGTGGCTGACCGACTGTGCATCGATAAATGTGTTGTAGCGGCGCAGCTGCTCAAAGCGGCCTACATCGTGCAGGATGCCGGACAGCCACGCCAGATCGACATCCTCCGGCGGCAGGGCTAGGCTTTGGGCAATGCGGGCACAGAGCGCCGCCACGCGGTAGGTATGGTCGATTTTCAATTTGACCTTGGCGTCAGCGGCGTTGTAGTGCGCGCCATAGTCGGCAAAGGCTTTTTGTGCGCGGGCACGGTCAATTTTCATACTATCACTCCCCTGTTTCAGTATACCACATCCGGCAAAATGCGTAAACTGCAATGTTTATAAAATTTACTCCACAACGAATGACATTTTTGGATAAATAGTTTAAAAATCCTTGACATCGAGGCCAAAAAACGCTATTCTTAAAGTAGTAAATCGCGAGGAAGGCGGTGCATACGATGAACGCCAAAGGGGACGCAAACCGCAGTGTGCGCATGACCAAGCAGCGGCTCTACCAGGCGCTTATTACGCTGTTGCAGCAGAAAAGTCTGCGGGAAATTACAGTCCGGGAGCTGACCGAGCTGGCAGGGATCAGCCGCGGCACATTCTATTTTCACTACGCGGACATTTATGCCCTGATGGACCAGATGGAGGCCGCCCAGCTGGCACGGCTGAACGACCTGATGGACACCCTGATCCCCAGCATCTCGCAGGAGGACGCGCCCCCCGCGCTGGTGGCGCTGTTCACCTACATGACCGAGAACCCCGACCTCTGTCAGGCCCTCTACGGCAAAAGCTGGGAGTCGGAGTTCACCCGCAACGCCAAAAAGCTGATTGCAGAGCGCTGCCTGGGCGAGTTTGCACCCGATGGCGGCACCGAGGAGCAGAAATATATGCTGGCCTTTGCGGTGAACGGCTGCTTTGGCACGATTGTAGCCTGGCAGGAGGCCGGTTTTCAGCCGCCCGCGGCGGAGATCGCCCGCATTACCTGGCAGGCCATCCGCGCTGTGAAGGGGCGGATGTGAGCGAAGCAAGTTTCCCTTGCCTGCCTTGCCTTTTGGGGCAAGACGGGGTATAATATAATTACAAATATGCCCGCCTGACCGGGCTGATGAAGGAGAGCTTTACGATGGGTTTCTTTGATTTTCTGAAAAAGTCTGCCGAGCCTGCCGCCCCCGCGGCCCCAGCCTTCCCCGTGACCCTGGCTGCTGATGCCAAGGGTACCGTTGTGGCGATGGAGAACATCCCCGACGAGGTGTTTGCACAGGGCATCCTGGGCAAGTGCTGCGGCATCGACCCTACCGAGGGCAAAATTTACGCCCCCGCGGACGGTGAGATCACCCAGGCCCCCGACAGCGGCCACGCGCTGGGCATCCTGACCACTGCCGGTGTTGAGGTGCTGATCCATGTCGGCGTTGACACCGTCGAGATGAAGGGCGACGGCTTCAGCCCGAAGGTCAAGGAGGGCGACAAGGTCAAGAAGGGCGATCTGCTGCTGGAGATGGATCTGGACAAAATCGCGGCTGCCGCTCACCCCGCCGTGGTGATTACTGTCGTCACGAACACCGATGATTTCAAGGACGTCGAGGTCGTGGCCTCCGGCGCCGTGGAGCCGGGCGCGGATCATGATCAAGGTCAGCAAGTAAATTTTTACCGATAAAAAAGCGGGCACCCGATTGGGTGTCCGCTTTTTGGCTTCCCCCGAGGGGGAAGCTGTCACCGTAAGGTGACTGATGAGGGCAGAGCTTGCCATGGCTGCCCGTTTGCGGTTCGCAATCGGTAGCTTACCCCTCATCCGGCCCTGCGGGGCCACCTTCCCCCGCGGGGGAAGGCTTTAGGATTTTGCAGCCTCGTACTCGCTGAAACTGTCACTCACGCTGGCGCCGCTGTCGTCAACGGTGGCGGAATAGCCGGAAACGGTCATAGCGGCGGCCATAGCCCCGCAGAGAATACGCTTTTTCTTCCTATCGATCACTCCTGTCTGGGTGTTTTTTGAGTACAGCTGCAGTATACCTGGTACAGATGAAAGAACATTGAAGAAAGCGTGTAAAACCTGGGGGAAATCGTGTGGATAAAATCTGAAAGGCTTGACAATTAGCGGTGGACGTGTATAATAGGTTTGGACATAAAAACAGGGGCGCTGAGGGGCATCCTCGGCTGAGATCGAAACAAACCGCAGTTTCGGGTCGCCTTGAACCTGATCCGGGTAATGCCGGCGTAGGAAGTTTGACCCAACACGTCATAACGCTTTTGCGCCTGCAAGTGTACCTTGCGGGCGCTTTCCTGTTTTTATGTTACATTTTTTGAGGAGTGGATACCATGTCCAAAACCTATTCCAAGACCCGCACTCTCGTGGAGTGCGCCCTGATGATCGCCCTGGGCACCGTGCTGGCGAACATCAAGATTTTTGAGATGCCCAACGGCGGCTCCATCACCCTGCTGAGCATGCTGCCGTTCATCCTGGTCTCCTACCGCCACGGCACAAAATGGGGACTGTTCACGGGCTTTGTCAACAGCCTGCTGCAGATGCTGCTGGGCTTCTATGCGCCCCCGGCTCCCGGCCTGCTGCCGCTGGTGGGTATGATCCTGCTGGACTACGTGCTGGCCTTCACCCTGCTGGGTCTGGCCGGTGCGATTGCCAAGCCGTTCAAGAACCGTCTGGTCGGTGTGGCCGTCGGCACGGCAGCGGTGTGCGGCATCCGCTTCCTGTGCAGCTTCCTGTCCGGCGTGCTGATCTGGGGCAACCTGAGCGACGGTCTGCCCGCCTGGACTTACAGCCTGACCTACAACGGCAGCTACATGCTGCCCGAGACCATCCTGACCACGGTGGCCGCGGTGCTGATCTACAAGGCAGCCCCGCAGCTGTTTGCCGCGCAGGAGAAGTAAGCGCTAAATAATTTTCCCGGTACGCACGGTATGAGCGTACCGGGAATTTTTGTTGATTGCAGAGCGGTAGGGGCCGGGCATGCCCGGCCCGCGGCGTTTTGATAAGCGCACATTTCCGGGCAGTTTGTACGGGGAAGGTCTTGACCCTCCCGTGCCGGTTCTCGGCGGAGGCAGGTGCCCGGAAGGGATGAATCCCTCCCCTACGGGTGAACCGTGAACGGGCAACGGCGTAGACTGGCGGGCCGGGCATGTCCGGCCCCTACAAACCGGCCCAAAACAAGCATTGAATCGGTGTAGGGGGCGGCGTCCTCGACGCCCCGCGGAGGGGTCAAGACCCCTCCCTACAAGGCCACAATAAAAGGGGCGACAAACAAAAAGGGAGAGGCTCTCCCTCTCCCATGAAACGTGATTATACTTTTACTCCGCCACCAGCACCGTCACGCTCGTCGGGGCCAGCTCCAACGCATCCCGGAAGCAGGGGCCGAAGGGGGTCACACCGGCGTGGACGCCGTCGCTTACTTTGCGCCAGGTACCGGCGGGCAGGCTGGCCCACTGGCGGGTGCGCTCGGGGTTGTAGTAGACGGCCAGCTGACCCGCCGTGGCCGTGCCGTCGTTCTCCGGCACAAAGCCGATGAGCCAGCCCGGCAGCGCCAGAATAAACGGCTCCGGCTCCCCTGCCGCGCCGCTCAGCCGCGGATAGGCGCGGCGGATGGCCAGCATGCCGCGGTAAAACGCCGTCAGCGCGGCAAACTCCGGGCGGTGGGCGCGGGTCCAGTCCAGCCGGTTCGTGGCCAGCGGCCTCTTGTAGCTGTTGTGGTCGCCGTGCTTGGTGCGGCCCCACTCCTCGCCCGCCTGCATAAAGGGCAGACCCTGGCAGGTCAGGTAGATGCCCGCCGTCATGCGGTTCTGTGCCAGCAAATCGGCGTCGGGGCAGTCGTAATCGCCGCGGCGGCCCACGGCGGCCAGCTTGTCCCAGAGCGTGTAGTTGTCGTGGGCGGAGACGTACTGCACGACCTGCCCGGCGCACTTGGGCCGGAAGCCGTGTGCGCCGCTGCGCCACGCGCTGATCGAGTGCAGCACATCGTAGCCATGCTGCGGTGCGCCGTTGACATAGCCCGCGTTGGCCGCGTCAAAGACGTTGCCCTTGATGCAGTCCCGCGTGTCATCGCAGAAAATCCGATGCGTTCATGCAGCGCGTCGAGGGCGCGCTTGTCGGCGGGGCGTGCGCCGCCTTCAAGGTTCGTGCCGCCGCCCATCCAGGGCTCGCCGTACAGTAAAATGCTCTCGCCGCCGGGCAGACTGTCCAGCGCGGCGCGGATGGCGTTCATCGTGTCCACATCCTCCAGCGCCATCAGGTCAAAGCGGAAACCGTCGATGTGGTAGGCTGTGGCCCAGTACAGCACCGACTCGACCACGTATTTGCGCACCATCGGGCGCTCGCTGGCAAGGTCGCACCCGCAGCCGGAGCCGTTGGTCATCATGCCGTTGGGCCAGCGGCGGTTCCAGTAGCCGGGCACGGTGCGCTCCAGATTGCTCTCGCCGTGGTAGGTGTGGTTGTAGACGACGTCCATCACGACGCCCAGCCCCGCGCGGTGCAGCGCGGCGACCATGGCGCGGCACTCCTTGACGCGCACCTCGCCGTGGAACGGGTCGGTGGCAAAGCTGCCCTCGGGCACGTTGTAGTTCTGCGGGTCGTAGCCCCAGTTGTAGCCGCCGTCGGGGCGGGACTCGTCCACCGTGGCGTAGTCGCAGATGGGCTGTAATTGCACATGGCTGATGCCCAGATTTTTTCAGATAATTCAGGCAGGTCGGGTGTTCGCCGTCGTTGTCCAGCGTGGTGTCATCGGGCGTGAAGCCCATGAACTTGCCGCGCCACTCCGGTTTTACACCGCTGTGCCCGTCAGCGGAAAAGTCCGCCACATGCACCTCCCACACGCTGCGGGCGTGGGCTGGGATGTCGGGGCGCCGGTCCTGCTCCCAGCCGTCGGGGGCGGCCTGTGTCAGGTTCACCACCATGCCGCGGGTGCCGTTGGCCCCGGCGCTGCGGGCGTAGGGGTCCACGACCTCATGCACGCGGCCATCCGGGAAGTAGATGCGGTAGATGTAATACGTCCCGTGCAGGTTGCCGGGCAGCACAATGGCCCAGACGCCGCCATCGCCGCGGCGCATTTCGTGTACGCCCAGCTCTTTCGCGCCCGGCTCGGCGTCGGTGCCGGTGGCATACAGGCAGACCACGACCCCGCAGGCAGTGGGAGCCCACAGCTTGAAGGTGGTTTCCTCCGCCGTTGGATTTGCGCCGAAAGCCGGACGGTTGTTGATGAGCGAATCCGTCTCATAGAGTCCTGCCACGTCCTTATAAGCGTTCTTCACTTCCGTCAGGATAACACTCTGTTCCAATTCTTCGGTAGTCTTGCGATAGCGTAG